>JACCDQ011755757.1_pt1 | contig 11242 bp, 12 predicted proteins | sample 7446031 | NCBI WGS metagenome assembly JACCDQ01 (sample SAMN15323442, study PRJNA562643) | freshwater metagenome | isolation source: river surface water | place: USA:Blue River Watershed | collected 2017-08-17
ACCTGGTCAGGTTGCGGACAACACGTAGAAATCGCGCTTAAGGGCGTTGCAAAGAAAGATCGTTGCCAGGGACATGCAAATGATCCTAAGGAGCCGGGTTTCTTCAGCAAGATGTTCGGTAAGAAGTCCTAACACATGGCAGCAATTAATGTGACCGAGGCACAGTTCGAGGAGCTAATTCTTAAGGAAGGCACTGTTCTAGTTGATTTTTGGGCTGCCTGGTGTGGACCTTGTCGATCATTTGCACCTGTATACGAAGCGGCATCAGAAAAGTATCCAGAGTTAACTTTTGCAAAGGTTGATACAGAAGCAGAGCAATCATTGGCTGCAGCTGCCGGAATCACATCTATTCCTACATTAATGATTTTTAGAGACGGCATCTTGCTCTTTAGCCAACCTGGTGCCCTTCCTGGTTCTACTTTAGATGATCTAATTTCTCAAGTTTCAGCGCTTGATATGGATGAAATTCGTAAGGAGATTGCTGCGGACGCAGCAAAGAAATGATTGCATCTGAAAAGTGGAGAAGTCATTTAGAAGCTTGGGCAATCCCTAAAGAGATAATTGATCAAGCTCCTGAGTCACCTTGGATTCATCCACCCGCACTATTTCAAATACCTAAACAAATAGAATTATCACCCTCGCATCAAAAAGCTTTTGAAGCCTTGCCTGTCGATGGATCAATTCTAGATATTGGTTGCGGCGGAGGTCTCGCTGCATTTGCAATGGGAAGCAAGGCAGGAAAAGTAATTGGTGTTGATCATCAAGCCGAGATGCTCGAAATGTTCACTGAAAATGCAAAAGAACGAAATATTGATTCAAAAGTATATGAAGGTTTTTGGCCAGAAATTGCGCATGAGGTAGAAGTTGCAGATGTAGCTGTTGCCCATCATGTTGTTTACAACGTTCAAGATATTGCCCCCTTCGTTAATGCAATAAATTCTCATGCCCGCAAAAGAGTTGTGATTGAAATGCCTCAGCATCACCCACTTTCGAATTTATCTGCAGCCTGGAAATACTTCTGGAATTTAGAGCGTCCAGTAAATCCAACGCCACAAGATTTTGTAGATGTGCTCTCTCAGCTTGGAATAAAGGCACATTTGCAATTATGGAATGGGCAGTTGCGTCAGGAGCGAAACTCGGATGATGCAGTGCGATTTACGAGAATTCGACTGTGTTTACCAGAGGCTAGAGAATCAGAAGTGCGAAAGTTCCTAGAAAGTCATCCCCCTTCCGAAATTCGTCCACTTGCGACTATTTGGTGGGACAATTAACTCGAACTTCTAATTGTGGAGCGGGTAAATGGATAAATTAAGAGTTGCCATCATTGGTGCAGGCCAGTTTTCCTCTTCATTTATTCATCTCTTTCAGGCCCATCCCATGGTTGAAGAGGTAGGTCTCGTAGAGCCCAATAGTGAACGCCGAGCAGCGGTTGCAGCCCAGTTCGATATTAAAGAAAGCTTTGATTCGCTAGAAAAGCTGTGGGGGAGTGATTTCAACGCGGTAGCGATCTTTACACCCCGTTGGACCCATGCACAGATAGCTTTAGAGGCTTTAAAAAATGGTCGTCATGTTTACACAGCTGTGCCAATGGGAATTACACATGACGAGGTCACTCAGCTAGTTGATTTAGCGTCTAAAACCAAACTTACTTACTTTATGGCTGAAACCAGCTATTACTATCCAGCGGTTGTTTTCTCACGACAAAAGTTTGCAAGCGGGCAAATGGGTAGTTTTGTGTATGGTGAAGGCGAATACCTTCACGATATGTCTCATGGTTTTTCAGATGCCTATGCCGCAAATGGTGGGGATGAATGGAAGTCGACGGCGAGCTTCCCACCAATGCTCTATTCAACACATTCAGTGAGCACGATTTTGTCGGTCACTGGTACGCAGGCAACATCTGTAACGTGCATCGGTATCAAAGATGCAGTTGATGATGGAATCTTTGATGCAAAGGTCAGCAAGTGGGGAAATGATCAGAGTAATCAGATCGCGTTATTTAAAACTAGTGATGGCGGAGTTATGCGCATCGCGGAACTACGTCGCGTAGGAACCGCTCCCTTAGAGTCAACGGTGCGAATGAGTATTTTCGGGACCGAAGGTTCATTTGAACAACAAGTTGGTTATGCATCATGGGCAACAAAAAACTCCTTTGACATCATCACAGATGAAATCGGAACTTTTTCAGATGTAGAAAATCCGCTGTCATTGCGAAGTGATTATGTTCCACCCAATAAATGGGATGGTGGATTCGCAAAGGTTCATGACAGATCAACTTTGCCTAAAGAGTTCTTGGGTTTATCTAATGGCCATGGCGGTTCACATCAATTTATGGTTGATGACTTTGTGATGGATGCTGTTGGGATTCGAAAAGCACCAATGAATATCTACGACGCAGCCCGTTTTACCCTGCCAGGAATTTGGGCCCATCAATCCGCACAAAGTTCCGGATTGAGCCTAGAAATCCCTCAAATCATCGCTCATTCGTAACCATTTTGTTACCTCTTCATCCTATGAATTAGGCCTAGATAAGCGTAGATTTCCAATCGTCCAAAGGAATTGATCAGTCAATTCCCAATGACCTTCGAAGGCTCTAATTAATAGAAAAGGACAATGATGTCAGAACAAAATAATGGCATTTCCCGTCGTTCAGTACTTAAGGGTGCTGCAGTTGGCGGTCTCGGACTAGCAGCAGGTGGATCACTTCTTGCTGGTTGCGGAAGCAAGGACACAGGCCCAATGAAGTGGGGCGGCCGTGGACTTGAAGAATCATCAGTTCAGTGGCACGAAGCTGTAAAGGCTTCATTTGAAGAGGCAACTGGAACAACAGTTACTCTTAACATGAACGATTCAAACGCATTCCAGAACAACCTTTCACAGTACCTACAGGGAACACCTGATGATGGCTTTGACTGGATGGCTGGATACCGCATGCAGTTCTACGCAGATCAAGGTTTGCTAGAAGATGTATCAAGCGTTTGGGATTCAATCGGCGATCAATTCGCAGAGTCATACAAGATTGCATCAACTGGTGCAGATGGAAAGCAATACTTCCTTCCAACTTCTTGGTACCCATGGGGTCTTCACTACCGTAAGTCAACAATGACTGAGCTTGGTCTAGATCCTGAGAACATCGCTAACTGGGATGATTTCATGAAGATGCTTGAAGCAACAAAGAAGAAGGGCCTAATCGGCTACGCACTTGGTGACAAGGGTGGCTGGGAAGCAATGGGTACCTTCGACATTCTTAACGCTCGCATCAACGGATATCAGTTCCACGTTGATCTTCTTGCAGGTAAGGAAAAGTGGACAGATGCGAAGGTTGCAGATGTCTTCAAGCACTTCGAAATGATGATTCCTTACATGAACAAGAACGTTCTAGATATCTCATGGGAAGGCATGCGCGATCTTCTACTACAGAAGAAGTGCGGTGCAATGATGATGGGTTCATGGTTCTCAGGTGACTTCAAGACTCTGTCACAGGCTGACTATGACGATCTATGGATCGTTCCATTCCCAGAAATCAACCCAGAGCACGGTCGCGACACAATCGATGCACCTATCGATGGTCTCTGCGTTGCAGCAAATGGTGAGAACCCAGAAGGCGGTAAGGCACTTGTTGAGTGGCTTGCTTCTAAGGAAGGCATGCAAGCACGCCTTGATTCTGGCAACACATTCACATCTGCAAACAACGGCCAGGACACATCAAGCTATGACCCATTCCAGAAGCAGCAGCTTGCTGTTATGGGAGAAGCTAAGTACATCACTCAGTTCCTTGATCGTGACACTCGTCAAGATTTCGCGAACCCAGTTGTTGCACCAGCTATTCAGAGCTTCCTACGTAATCCAAAGGATATTAATAAGATCCTTGAATCAGTACAGTCACAATGGGATGCACTACCTGCACTTTAATTCATAGAAGTAATATGAATTTTAGGATAGGCTAACTATTATGATCTCGACGGCGACGGACTCAACAGTTCGTCGCCGTCGAGCTTTTTCTAGCAAAGATCGCTTAACGCTTACAGCATTCGTTGGTATTCCAACAGCGTTTCACGTTTTATTAGTATGGGTTCCAGCAATTGGAACAATCGGATTATCTTTTACATTTTGGTCTGGAATTCATATTTCAGATATCAAGTGGGCAGGGCTCGCTAACTACAACAATATTTTGACAGGCACCCCAGTGTTTTGGGATGCCATCTGGCACAACATCATTTGGCTTTTGTGGTTTGGTTTAATCGCAACACCACTCGGAATTTTGCTTGCGTACCAAATTGATCGCCAAATTAAAGGCCACCGTTTTTATGAATCTGCCTTCTTTGTTCCTGTAGTTCTTTCTCTTGCTGTGACAGGTATTATCTGGAACTTTATGTTGCAGCCTGGTGGTTTTGTTCAAGGAATTATGGGTCGTGATATTTCAAACCCAATTTCCATTTACGGTAACTACAGCATCAATACATATGTAATTTTAGGAATCGCTTCCTGGCGCCATATCGGCTACATCATGCTGCTTTATTTATCAGGCTTAAAGTCGGTAGATCCATCACTTCGCGAAGCATCAGCTATTGATGGCGCTACAGAATGGCAAACCTTCCGCAAGGTTATTTTGCCTACTATGAAGCCTGTAAACATCATTATTATCGTTATTACCGTCATTGACTCCCTACGAGCATTCGACATTGTTTACATGATTTATGGCTCAAGCACGGGTTGGCCGATCCTCGGAATTCTGGTTTTCCAGAATATTTCAGGTGGAGGAATGTCCATGAAGGGCGCTGCCTATGCAGTGATCCTCTTTGCACTCTGTATCGGTCCGATGATCACCTACTTGAAGCAGAGCTTTGCGGAGGATGTTAAGTAATGACATCTGACATCAAAGAGAAAAAGTACAAGAATCACCAAAAGACGAAGGACAATGTCATCTCCGTTGTCATCGGATTCTTTGCGCTTGCTTGGTTATTCCCAATTGCGTGGACAATCTGGTCATCTCTTCGTCCATATAACGATGTAATTGCAAACGGAGTTTTCTCTTTCCCCAAGCATCTCAATTTAGACAATTACCTCAACGCAATTCGTTTAATGAAGTTGCCGATGTACTTAACAAACTCTTTCTTGATCACAATCCCAGCGGTTATCTTGACCCTGGGCTTTGGATCTTTGATTGCATTTGTCGTTTCACGTTATTCATTTAAGTTTAATGTTGCACTGCTTTTGTTTTTCACAGCGGGTAACTTGCTTCCACAGCAATTGGTATTCATCCCACTTTTCAAGATGTATCTGGCAATTGGTGACTTAGTAGGAAATCGCTCATTCCTCTATGACAGCATTCTTGGTGTTGTTCTTATTCACGTTGCTTTCCAACTTGGCTTCGCAACCTTCGTACTGTCTTCATACTTGAAGACAATTCCTAAGGAGATCAGCGAATCAGCTATGGTTGATGGCGCTTCAGTTTGGATTCACTATACAAAGATCATCTTGCCATTGCTGCGTCCGCCATTGGCTTCGCTTGCAGTGCTAATGACAACCTGGATTTACAACGACTTCTTCTGGGCGTTAGTTCTTATGAAGTCAGATTCAAAGCGCCCAATAACTTCTGCATTGGCTCGCTTACAAGGTGAATTTGTTACTGATTTCAACTTACTTGCAGCCGGTGCAATCGTTGCAGCACTTCCAACTCTCTTGATTTTCATCGTGCTACGCAAGCAGTTTGTATCAGGCTTAACTCTCGGCTCAACAAAGGGATAGAACATGAAGGCAATTCAGATCACCGAATTCGGTGGTCCAGATGTCATGCATTTAGTTGACTTAGATACGCCAACTCCAGGTGCGGGGCAAGAGCTCATTAATGTTTCTGCAATTGGAATCAACTATGCAGACACACATCAAACAGAAAACTCATACCTTTCACCGCAAAAGCTTCCACTAGTGCCAGGTATTGAAGTTGTTGGAACCACAGCTGCAGGGGTTCGCGTGTTAGCGCCAGTTGATGGTGGGGGATATGCGCAACAAGCAGTTACGCATTCAGCAACGATGATTCCGATCCCTGATGGTGTTTCAGATGAACAAGCGTTGTGCATGTTGGTTCAAGGATCTACCGCTTGGCACATTTTAAAAACAGTTGGACATTTACAACCAGGTGAAACAGTAGTTGTTCATGCCGCAGCTGGTGGAGTTGGAACGATTGCCATTCAATTAGCAAAGCTATGGGGTGCAAAGGTAATTGCCGTTGCATCATCAGAAGGCAAGCGCGCTCTTGCAACTTCACTAGGTGCCGATGCGGTTGTAGAAGCAACGCACGAGAACTTAGGTGATGCAATCAGGGCTGCAAATGGCGGAAAGCGCGTCAATCTTGTTCTTGAGATGGTTGGCGGAAAAACTTTTGATGACAGCCTAGAAATTCTTGCGCCATTCGGTCGTTTAGTTACTTATGGAATGGCATCACGAGTTGCACCATCAATGATCCAACCTGCAACACTTATGGGTGGAAGTAAGACGATTAGCGGATTCTGGTTGTCACATTGCTTTGGCAGCAAAGAGCTCATGAATGATGTGATTGAAAATCTTTTTGCCTTGGTTAAGGAAGGAAAGTTGAAGCCAGTTATCGGCGCGACTTACCCACTAAGCCAAGCGAGCACCGCCCACCGAGCAATGCTCAGCCGTGAAACTACGGGCAAAATCACGCTAAACCCGATGGAGTAACCACCTCTTTTTTGCCAATCCTGCCTATGGGGGTAGGCTTCGCATTCGACCAACGCCCCCCTAGCTCAGTCGGTAGAGCGTTTCCATGGTAAGGAAAAGGTCACCGGTCCGATTCCGGTGGGGGGCTCGAGAGAGTTCTTCATCAAAGAGGATCTTTTTCACAAGCACAACCCTTGGCGGGGTAGCTCAGCTTGGTAGAGCAAGCGGCTCATAATCGCTGTGTCGTGGGTTCAAATCCCGCCTCCGCTACTAGTACAACAAGCGTGAATTTCGCGCTACGAGATGGCTCGGGTAACCTAAGCCTCTCGTTAACGACTGAAGGAGTAAGACCATGGCAAGCAAGAGCGCGGACGTACGTCCAAAGATCACCATGGCATGCGTCGATTGCAAAGAGCGTAACTACATCACTAAGAAGAACCGCCGCAACGATCCAGACCGCATGGAACTTAAGAAGTTCTGTCCACGTTGCAAGTCTTCAACACTTCACCGCGAAACTCGCTAATGATCAATCCCGATTCGGTCGGGCGCACCTTTGAAGGTGCAGATTCTGTAACTGTTTCTCAATCTGAAATTGATGCCTTTTGTGCTGTCATCTCAGAAACAGATACAACTGTTGCACCACCAACATTTTCAATTCGAATCTCTTTGTCTCAATATGAATCAATTCTGACTCAACCTGAAATTGGTGTTGATTGGACTCGATTAGTTCATGGCGATCAAAAGTTTGAAATCTACCGACCAATAGTTGCTGGTGATGTTTTTAAATGTTCAGCAACAATCGAAACACTTCGAGTAGCTGCAGGAAATGAAATTATTTCTGTGCGCTCAGATCTGCATAATGGTTCCGAATTAGTTGTTTCTTCATGGTCAACTTTGGTGGTGCGCGCATGATTGAAGTTGGAACAGTTTTAGTTGAGAAGATTTTTTACTTGGATCGCGCAATGCTTAAGGCATATGCGGATGCAAGTGGTGATCAAAATCCAATTCACCAAAATGAAGAGTTTGCGCTCTCAGTTGGACTTCCAAATGTAATTGCCCATGGAATGCTAACAATGGCATTGGTCGGAAAGTATGTGACAGATTGGGCTGGCGGAGCTGCTGCAGTAAAAGAGTATTCAGCTCGCTTTGTTAAGCCAGTAATTGTTCCTGCAGATCAAAAGGTTGATTTAACCGTTACGGCAACAGTTGCAGAAGTAAATGGAAATGAAGTTTCATTAACACTGAGCGCAACATCTGCTGGCGTAAAGGTGCTTGGTATGGCTAAAGCGGTAGTTGTTAAGTGAGTATTCCTGACTCAGTAACCGCGCTTGCGCAATCACGCATGGATGCACGTGCAGCAAAGGATTTTGCATTAGCAGACAAATATCGCGATGAATTACTGCAAGCTGGTTACGAAGTTGTAGATGTAGCAGGTGGCTACGAATTAAAGCCAAAGAAGCCTTATATAACCCTTGCCTACCCTCGCGATATTCGACCAATTGATCTGGAAAAAGATGTCGTTGTTGGATTAATTGTTGATGGATACACCGATGATGCACTTGAAACAGTTAAAACAATCAAAGCAAATAGCGATTGTGGAGTAGCCATTATTTCAATCGGCGATGCCGGTGCACTCTTTGAGCAGATGGATAAGCGCACTTACTTAATTGCTGTTAATCCAGGTGCTGCGTGGGGCGATTGCGCAAATGTTTTCTTAGAAAAAGTTCAAAGCAAGTATGTAGTGATTATGGATCCCTCAACTCGCTTCACTGGAAATGCAATTGCACCTGTCGTGGAAGAGTTGGAAAAGGGCGAGTTTGTAGCTGTTGGTTGGCGCGGGGGATTAGTAAATACCGATGATGAATGGCGTAGCGTTGATAACAAGGGTCCTGGCGAAGTTGATGTTCTCTTCTCTTACTTCATGGCATTAAACCGCGCAGCGATGATTGAGGTCGGTGGTTTCAACCCTCGTGCTTTGTATTATCGAAATGCAGATATTGAGTACTCGCTAAAGATTCGCCAAGCAGGCGGCAAACTGTTTCAGATGGAGCTTCCACTTATTCAAGATCGCCATCATGGGTATCACGATGCAGATCCTGAGTACCGCGAAGTTCAATCTAAGAAGAATTACGATCGCATCCTCGATAAGTACCGAGGTAAAAGCGCAATTTTGTCCCCACGCAGGTAACCTTCTTACATGACCGAGTTATCCAAGTACACCAGCTTCCGTGTGGGCGGCCCGGCATCAAAAATCGTTCAGGTATCCACTGAAGCTGAAATTATCGCCGCTATCGAAGCTGCGGGCGATTCACCAATCCTGATCATGGGTGGTGGAACCAACGTTCTTATTGCAGATAAGGGCTTTGAAGGCACGGTTATTCGCATCTCTAATAACTCTGTTCAAGCTGAAGTTGATGCCTGCAGTGGTGCAACGCTAACAATTGGTGCTGGAGAAGACTGGGATACCTTTGTTCAAACCACAATTGATCGCGGCTTTGCAGGTTTAGAAACATTAAGCGGAATTCCTGGAACTGTTGGTGCTGCACCAATTCAAAATATTGGCGCATACGGCCACGAGGTTTCCGAATTCATTACACGTGTGCGTACTTATGATCGTCAAGAAAAAGCATTAAAGACCTTCACAAACAGCGAATGTGAATTTTCATATCGCAATTCATATTTCAAAGCACACCCTGGTCGTTACGTTGTAATTGAAGTTCAGTTCCAGATTCGTCGTGGAGAATTTAGCGATCCAATTACTTATGTTGAGCTTTCAAAGAAGTTAGGAATCGAACCAGGGGAGAAGGCGCCAGTTACCGAAACCCGTGCAGCGGTTCTTGAACTTCGCGCAAGCAAAGGCATGTTGTTGAAGAATGATGATCATGATTCATGGTCTGCGGGTTCTTTTTTTACTAATCCAATTATTTCTCAGCAAGCGGCAGATCAACTTCCTAACGCTGCTCCCAAGTGGCCACTCATCGATGGCCGCGTAAAGATTTCAGCAGCATGGTTAATTGAAAACGCTGGCATTCATAAAGGTGATGAAGTTGGTGGCGCACGCATTTCGACAAAGCATGTGCTTGCACTTTCTAATTCAGGAAATGCAACAGCCGCCGATATTGCAGAGCTAGCAAAGCGCGCGCGCAATCAAGTTAAAGAGGTCTTTGGAATAACCCTTGAAGCAGAGGTAAATCTTGTTGGAGTAGAGATTTAACCTTCTGTAATTAGCCTCTTAATACGGCCAATTCCTTCAACAATATCTTCATCGCTTGTCGCGTATGAAAAACGAAGGTAACCAGATGGACCAAAAGCTTCACCAGGAACCGCAGCAACCTCAACCTCTTCAAGAATCAAAGTAGCTAATTCTGCAGATGTTGTAGGTGTTTTACCGCGAATTGTCTTACCAAGTACACCCTTTACAGATGGGTATACATAGAAAGCACCAGTAGGAGTTGGGCATTCAAAACCTGGAATTTCGTTAAGAAGATCAACGATCAACTTGCGACGACGGTTAAATGCTTCGCCCATCTTATGAACTGCATCTAGGTTTCCAGTTAGAGCGGCAATTGCTGCGCGCTGAGAAACATTTGAAACGTTTGATGTTAAGTGAGACTGCAAATTAGTTGCTGCCTTGATTACATCCTTAGGTCCGATCATCCAACCAACGCGCCAACCTGTCATCGCATAAGTCTTTGCAACACCGTTCAGGATGATGCAGGTATCTGCGAGCGCAGGAACCAATACAGGTAGTGATGGAGCTGTTGCACCGTCATATAGAAGGTGCTCGTAAATCTCATCGGTGATTACCCAGATGTTGTTCTTTACAGCCCATTCACCAATCGCCTTAACCTGCTCTGGTGAATACACAGAACCTGTTGGGTTAGATGGAGAACAGAAAAGCAAAACCTTTGTCTTTGGTGTGCGTGCAGCCTCTAACTGTTCTACAGAAACAAGATAGTTCTGAGTTTCATCAGCGAAAACTTCAACTGAAACTCCGCCCGCCAATTTGATGCACTCTGGATAAGTAGTCCAGTACGGTGAAGGAAGAAGTACCTCATCACCCGGATTAACGATTGTTGCGAATGCTTGGTACACCGCTTGCTTTCCACCATTTGTGACTAAAACTTGGTCAGCGGTTATGTCGTAGTTGCTGTCACGCTTTGTCTTAGCAACGATCGCATCACGTAGATCTGGCAATCCTGGTGTTGGTGAGTAGCGATGGTTTGCTACAACCTTTGTTGCCGCAGCAGCTGCTTCAACAATGTAATCAGGAGTTGGGAAATCAGGCTCACCTGCTCCGAAACCAATTACGGGACGGCCGGCGGCTTTAAGCGCCTTTGCCTTTGCATCTACTGCCAAAGTGGCTGATTCTGCGATTGCGGCGATACGGGCTGAGATACGTGGAGTCATAGGCGTAAGTCTGCCGTATTTCAAGCGCGAGTTAGACCTGAACCCCACCTTGCCTCTACACTTCGACGCTCACGAGGGTTTGCTTTTCCCTATGGTTTCGCCATGCTCTCGCGAAGGGCAGTAGCTCAATTGGCTAGAGTTGCCGTCTCCA
>JACCDQ011393739.1_pt1 | contig 11240 bp, 10 predicted proteins | sample 7446031 | NCBI WGS metagenome assembly JACCDQ01 (sample SAMN15323442, study PRJNA562643) | freshwater metagenome | isolation source: river surface water | place: USA:Blue River Watershed | collected 2017-08-17
AAAAAGCCATCGCAGAAAAGTGTCCATTCATTTGTATTTCAAAAAGTGGAGGGGCGCGGATGATGGAAGCCGGTTTTTCATTGATGCAAATGGCCAAAACATCGGCAAAATTGACACAACTTGCCGACCATCAACTTCCTTATATTTCTTTTTTAACAGACCCAACCACTGGCGGGGTCACAGCTTCCTTTGCGATGCTTGGTGACATCAATATCGCTGAGCCGAAAGCCTTAATTGGATTTGCAGGACCCCGGGTTGTCAAGGAAACCATTGGGCGTGATTTACCCGACGGATTTCAAAGCTCTGAGTTTGTATTGGAACATGGTTTTTTGGACTATATCGTTAAACGAAATGAACTGAAGACCAAGGTTGCCTTAAGCATTCGCCAAATGATGTAATGTACACTTCGATTTTTAAAAAGTAAAAGGTTGTCATTTCTGACAACCTTTTTTTTTCATCTTCAAAACAGTCATAAAAAAAGGAGACCGAGGTTTCCTTTTATATCATTCAAAAACGATTACTTTCCTTGAAAATTTCTAAACTCCGAATCAGAGGCAGACTTCTCTGCTAATTTGGCATCCTTCTCTATGGCTTTTGCTAAGTTTTCCTTTACCATGTTGGCATCATTCAAACGTGCTCCAACAACCGCTTTCAAGTAGTAACCCATGGCACTATTGTTATCATTGTTGCAAGCATCCAAATCAGCCTTAGCACCTGAGAAATCTTTATTCAAACATTTGGCAAGAGCCGTATTGAATGTTTTGTTGTTGCCCATGTTGTTGATGGCGGCACCGTAATTACCAGCCATGATTAGACCAACACCCAAGTTGAATTTTGCTTCAGAAGAACCGCTCTCGTTCAATAAAGCAGAGGCCTTTTTCATGTCTCCACCCAAACGCGTTACTAAACCAAAGTTACAAGCAGTCTCCGCATTTTTGTTCATGGTGTAAGCTTTTTCAAATTGAGCCTTGGCCTCATTTGTCTTTCCTTGGTTGTAATAGGCAACACCCAAATTGTTATAAGCTCTGTAATCCGCCTCAGGTTTCATAGAAGCCTCTTTGTAGACAGCAACTTGTGTATTCAAATCGGTAACCAAACTACCCGCTTTCATCAACTCCTCGTATTTCAAAGAAGATGGATTAGCAGCCATTGACTTCAATTCTTGGTCAGAGTATCCTTCCAATGTATAATTAACACGGATAATGGAACGACGAAGGCCAGGGAAAATTACCTTCTCAATCTCTTGGTAAGTCTTAGAGATGTTTTTAATCTCCTGCTCACGCGCTTCTAGATCAGTAGTGCGTTGTAACACACGAATGATTAAGTCTTTGTCTTCAATGGCTGATTTCTCCATTGCTGATTTGAAACCAGCCCAGTCTTCTCCTTTTGGATTCAACTGAATCAATGAAGCATATTGCGCATCCAATTTGTTTTTCTTCAAAAGATCTACTAAAACAGATTTACCTGCATCACCGCGACCTGTGGCCAAATCGTTGTTCAAAAAGATTTCCCCTTCAGGAGAAGCATAAGATTGTACTTCGATGTTGGTAATCTTCATGCGTGGATTGGCGGGCATGGTCTTGGATAAAAACTCAACCAAAGCAGCGATATCCTTATCTTTTAACTCTGCAGGACGAACTTTGTCGCTGTTGTAATCGAATAAGATCTCTGCTTCGAATGAATTAGAAGTTGAACGCACAAATTTGTCGCTGGAAGACATCACCTTTCCTTCATTTTTGTTTACCAAATAAGAAGTAGTAATAACGCCCTTAGCCAAACTTACCTCAGGAAGGTTTGCAGATTTGCTTCCTTGAGATCCAACAATGCGAAGCTTCAATTCACTGCTCTGCATTGAAGGTGCATAGGCAAATTTATCTGAATAGGTAAACGTTTTACCTGCTTCAAAAGGAACTACATCTCCATTTCCGGGCGCAGCTTCTCCGCGAAATTGTTTGTCCTTTAATTTAACTTCACTAGAACCATAAACCAAAACGGGAGTAGCCACTACAGCCACTTTTTTTGCAAAAAACTTTGGTGGGAATTTTCCTGAAATAGATACAGCTACTGTATCACCATGCACTTCTAGGGGATCTGGATTTACTTTGGCATTGAATTCTGCCATTCTTTTTTGCATGGAACCAATATTGGTACAAGCAGAAAAAATACCCATGGCAAGGGCTACTGTCGAAACAACGAACAAATTATTTTTTTTCATTTTCTTTTCTTTATCGTTTGCAAAATTACGAGATTATTGTGCGTTGACCGGTAGAACATTGTTATTTTTTTAACAAGTTATTGCACCTCAGGCTCAACGTATCTGCCCATTTCGCAGAACTTTTCAATTCTTTGAGCAGTTCTTTTTTCCGTTTCCAGTGCAAATAATTCCTTTATTGAATCTACAATAACGGACTTTAAAATTTCAACCGCCTCAGCATGGTTAGCATGAGCTCCTCCTAGTGGTTCTCTTATAATACCATCCACCAATCCATTGTTGTGCATATCCTCTGCTGTCAGCTTCAGTGCTTTGGCTGCTGTAATTTTATGATCCCAACTTCTCCACAATATAGATGAACAAGACTCTGGTGAGATAACACTGTACCATGTATTTTCCATCATCAACACCTTATCACCGATACCAATTCCCAGAGCACCTCCTGATGCACCCTCGCCAATGATGATACAAATCACTGGAACTTTTAAACGCATCATTTCAAATAAATTTCGAGCAATGGCCTCACCTTGTCCTCTTTCCTCGGCCTCCAATCCTGGAAATGCCCCAGGGGTATCAATCAAAGTAACAATGGGTTTATTGAATTTCTCTGCTAGGCGCATTAAGCGTAGCGCTTTTCGGTATCCTTCGGGATTGGCCATTCCAAAATTTCGATATTGACGCATTTTGGTATTCACGCCCTTCTGTTGACCAATGAACATGATGGATTGTCCATTGACCATTCCAAACCCACCAATCATCGCTTTGTCATCTTTGACTGTTCTGTCTCCATGCAACTCAATCCAAGTGCCCTCAGTTAGTGCCTCTATGTATTCTAGCGCATATGGTCTATCGGGGTGTCGGCTCAATTGAACACGCTGCCAAGGGTCCAAGTTCTTGTAAATTTCTCTGGTTTTTTCCTCCAGAGCTCGCTCCAACTCTAGAACAGCAGTATCAACGTTTACTCCTGTTTTTACGGCGCTATCTTTCAACTTCTGAATCTGTTCATTCAACTCCTTGATAGGCGACTCAAAATCCAAGTAATTTCTCATATCAATAATGGTTTGGGGGTGCAAATTACGCCAAAAACGCTCAAGCTCATCCTTTGATTTTTAGCACCAACTGTTCTAATGCCGCGGCGCGATGAGATAGCAAATTCTTCTCATCATGAGAAAGCTCTGCAAAAGTTCTCGAACACTTATTAGGAATAAAAACAGGGTCATATCCAAAACCATCCCAACCCATAGGCATTCTGGCAATTTTACCAAAAACATGTCCTTTCACTTCAAATGGCATCCCGTTGTAATACCCTGCCAAAACAGTTACAAAAAAAGCTTTTCTGTCCAAAACAGACTTCATTTCATCCAACAGTTTGGAAACATTATTGGCATGAGAAGTGGGTTCTCCCGCATATCTTGCAGAGTGAACACCGGGGGCACCATTCAGCGCATCTACGCACAATCCCGAATCATCTGCTAAAATATTCCCATTCCATAATCCTTTTAAAGCGTCAGCCTTCAACCATGCATTTCCTTCAAATGTATTTTCACTTTCATCGACATCCATTTGGATACCCGCTTCCTTTAGGCTCAGCGTTTTTATTTTAATACCCCTTTGAAGAAAAAACAATTTTATCTCATCAATTTTGTGTTGATTATTGGATGCTATTAACCACTCCGATTGGGTTGTTTTTTCTGACAATTTTTCCATTTTCATTTCTATCAATATTGGTAACTGCAATTATTTTTTTTGGCTTCCAAATGGCATGATCACAAAAAATGGCTTGCCAATTTATTTCATTCCAATGGGGTAAGTCAGAGTCCTTCACCACTATGGTCACTACACTGCCCCACTTATTATCTTGTGAGTGGGTAATGTAGAACGGCAGGGAGGTATGAGGCAACAATACACTCTCGACTGCCAATGGATGAATTTTTACACCTCCTGAATTGATGACGTCATCCAACCTTCCCAAAACTTCAAAGCCATGATCCCCTTTAAATTCCAAAACATCATTCAAGGATACATCCACATGGGTGACATCATCTGCTATTTTTAGTCCATTTTCATCCTGAACAATGGATACACCTGAAAGTGGTTTAAACAAAGAACTTTGCGGAAAAACCTCTCTTACAGCGACATGAGTCAGCGTTTCCGTTGCCCCATAACTTTCATAACAAACCCCGGAGTAATTGGAAAGTAGCGCTTGCCAATGCGGCTGCACTTTTCCTCCACCCAATAATATTTTTCTGAAATAATTGGGATCCAGACCCGTCTCCAAAAAAGCCGTAAACATGGCGGGTGTTGTTGTCCACCAGTCCCAAATTATTTTTCCTGGATTCCAATTGTCGTTAAAATGCATGGAGGGCTGCTCTGCCCATACGGAATGGCCCATTATCAATGCCCGCACTATATTCATTTTCCCAGCGACAAAACTCATCGGCAGCCTATGCAAAACTTTTGCTCCTGATGACAGTTGGAAAAAATCACAGGTACGCTGAGCACTGGCCATGAGTTGCTCTCTGGAAAAAATCAACTCTTTTGGTTCCCCGGTGGTTCCCGATGTGGTGAATTCAAATATTGACTTATCAGACAACCATTGCTTTGACCAAAAATAAACTTCTGGAAAGTTCTCTATGGCGCTCTGAATTTGACCTTCTTTGATGATTAACTCCATGGCTCCATCCAACTTAATTTATCATTCCAACTCATCCATTCCCCATTCAATTCCATAGGACTTTGCCAGTTGTTGATGTACAAATGCCCCGTACCAAGGCCTTGAGGAATTGGATTTTGATAACCGCTCACCCATCGGTAAATGTGAGATAGACCAATATTGCTCTCTAAAGCTGAAGTAGCCCACCAGTTGATGTTGTATTGCTGTGCGCAATGTATCCATTGAGCAGCGCCATCTAGTCCTCCATGCAAGGATGGTTTTAGGACCAAATATTGGGGTGCTATTTCACTCAACAACTGATTCATCGCATTTCCTGAAACCCCAATCAATTCTTCATCTAGCGCAATGGGAATAGGTGAATTCTTGCAAAGATGTTGCATTTCTTTCCACTGGCGGGCGGCAATGGGCTGTTCAATAGAATGGATATTCCAATGGCTCAAGGCATCCAGTTTAGAAAGCGCTTCTTGGGGGGTCCAAGCTCCATTGGCGTCCAATCTCAGCGTGATATCCGACCCAAATTCACTGCGCAATTTCTGAATTAAAATTAGTTCGTCATCAAAATTCAAGGCACCTACTTTTAACTTAATGCACTGAAAACCCGCCTTGAATTTATTAATGGCCTCTTGGAACATGGCATCTATTTCATTCATCCAAACAAGGCCGTTGATCTTTTGACGCGTAGGGATTGTTGTTGAAAACAAGTCTTGCCAAAGCATGTCAATCGCAGCTTTAACAGAGGAGGGCCAATTTGCGGCGTCATGAAAATCTCCTCGATTCCAATCCTGAATTGTCTTCTCAATGTCGTCCCATGATTCTGAGGACAGACCAATAATTGGGGCTATTTCACCCTTGGCCATAACACTACCCATTGCGTCATGCAAAAAAACATAACAAACCCTATGTTTCAGCAAAGTATTTCTGGACGTCTTAGCAGGACGTTTAAATACCAAATCCCAATGTCTGAATGTTAACTGGCTGAATTGTTCTTTAAAGAAACTGATTTTATCAGCCACTCCATTGGTGTGTATTTGTTCACTTTCTTTTTCCATAATTTAAGTAGGAACATCATTCCAATGAAAAGCAATGACAATGAAATCATCAACGTTCCTGGAAATGAGAAACCAATAATGATGGTACCGCTGTGTGCAAATCCAATGATGAATAACGTGCAGAAGAAATAAAATAAAAACAAAATGGAGTACTTCTGATAACTTAAATCTTTGATAACATCCAATGTCCTCTCCGCATGAATAAAGGTGAAAAAGTGATTGATGAAATTAATCAGCAGCCATGAAAACCCTATAATGAAAAGCATAAAAGAAGGCTGATAAACAAACTGATTGAATGGGTACAAAAACTTCGCTCGGTACATGTCCATTTGAGGATATAGGCCTTCACAATATTGATTCACCATGAAACCTGCTACGATAATAAAAATGGCCACCAAAGAAGAGGGAGGAAAAAATCCGCGTGGTCTTAATGCTCCTTTACCAACAGCCATTCCGCTCAGAAAAATAGCAACCCATGGAAAGAAAGAATAGTAACCGTTAAACAGTAAAAATGCTGTTAGCTTGACCAAACCATCATTTTGGAAGTCGATTCCAAAATAACTCAAACGAAATGGGATGTCAAAATTGATGAGAACCATGGAAACCAAAATAATGGCCAATGATAACCCATGTAACCATAAGGCATCGGTTTTTCTAAACAATCCAGACACAACAAAAGAAGCACCCGCGATGATAAAAATATTCATCCCCCAATTCAAAAAGATCAAACCGACAAGAAACAGAATTAATCCCTTTCTCATATTATTGGTTGAAGCCTTTTTTTGGTTGATGAACTTATTTCTCATTTGAATAGAGGCTCCCACACCCAAGACAAAAAGCAACACACCCACTAGCCAATAAAAGAACACGAAATAAACAGGGATTTGCATTCTTTTGGGATCCAGTAAAGCGGGAATTCCTCCAACGGCTACATAACCCAAATAGAGCGCCACGAGGCTCGAGAAAATAAATTGCAGAAAGTTAACTCCATAAAAATGAGCCGCCTTTTTTGAATTGTCTTTCATAAACTAGATTATACCCTTGATAGGATGAAAACGAAGATAGCATTAAAAAAAACAACCAACGCCAATTTTTTTAGAAAGGGGTCTAATTTGACAGGCTCATGAATTTTAGCAATTGTGGTCATAAAAAGCATAGGAATTACTGCCAACAAAACACTGCTTTTCAGCAATGGGTATAGAACAATCAATAAGGAGCCAAAGCCTAACAATAACAATGAATACAAATACCATTTTGATTTTTTCCATCCCAAGCGAAGTGCAACGGTAATTTTTCCCGCCTTAGCATCATCATCAATATCGCGCATGTTATTCAAATGGAGAACACCAACGGACATGGTTCCCATGAACAAAGAGAGTAAAATGGCGTTGGCATTGATGGAAGCAAAAAGAATATAGTGCATGCCCAACACGCTCATCAATCCGAAGAAAATAAATACAGACAAATCACCTAAACCGATATATCCGTATGGTCTAGGCCCAGCGGTGTAAGCATATGCCGCAATGATCCCCAAAAAACCAAAAGCAAGGAAAATCCAAAAATCATTTTCTCTGCCTTTTAACCATAAGGATTGGTACAAAAACAAAACTCCCATCAATAGCGTTGTCAACGCCATGATGAAGACTCCTCTTTTCATTTGATGGACGGTTATGCTTCCGGACTGAACCGCCCTTGACGGACCAGCCATACGCACCTGGTCGGCTCCATTTTCAAAATCGCCCAAATCATTTGCCCAATTGGACAATATTTGCAATAGAAAAGCGGTGAGCAATCCCAATACAAGGGTCCATCCATTAATCACGTCTGTCTGAAAGTTCGCGGCTCCCAATAAAATGCCTGAAGCCGCCAATGGAAGCGTTCTTAATCTAGAGGCGGAAATCCAAGGACCAATCTTCATCAAGGAAACTTTGGGAATTGTTGGAAATCGGGGTCTCTTTTTTCCAAAAAAGCTTTTTTGCCTTCTTGTGCCTCTTGTGTCAAATAATACAACAGCGTAGCATCTCCTGCAAATTCCATGAGTCCCCGCTGTCCATCCAACTCGGCATTCAAACCACGCTTGATCATACGGATGGCCAATGGACTTCTTTTCATGATGGTCTTGCACCATTGAATGGTGGTTTCCTCCAAATCTGCAAGAGGTACCACTTTATTTACCATTCCCATATCGCAGGCTTCTTGCGCTGAATATTGTTCGCACAAAAACCAAATTTCCCTTGCCTTCTTTTGACCTACGTGTCTTGCCAAATAGTTGGATCCAAACCCAGCATCAAATGAACCGACCTTTGGACCTGTTTGTCCAAATCGGGCATTATCAGAGGCAATGGTCAAATCACAAACGACATGCAGTACATGACCTCCTCCTATCGCATAACCATTGACCATAGCGATGACGGGTTTTGGAATTTCTCTGATTCGTTTATGCAAATCCAACACATTCAATCGAGGAACGCCATTGTCATCAACATAGCCTCCCACACCTTTCACATTTTGATCCCCCCCACTGCAAAAAGCTTTCTCACCAACACCTGTCAATACTATTACCGCTATGTCTTGACGCTCTCTGCAGATGTCCATTGCATCGATCATGTCCACATTGGTTTGTGGTCGAAAAGCATTGTACACCTCTGGACGATTAATGGTAATCTTTGCAATTCCGTCATACCATTCAAAAAGAATATCAGAATATTCTTTAATTGTTTTCCACTCTCTCATTTTGTTTCCTAAAGTATTCAAAGAACAAATCTAATTCAATTGGGTTCACCTCAGCAGGTGTTTTGACAACCAAAACCTGATATTCATTCGTTGAAAAGAAGACTTTCAAGTTGTCAACATTCAACTCAGTGTAATTAGCCACTTTGAGTCCCCAACCCTCAATCCACTTTACCAAGTCCCGTTGATGTGGAGTCTCAAAAAATCTTGGAACAGCAGGCTCAGTCTTGGCCCCATCAATAATTTTGAATATGCCGCCACCACCATTGTCTACCACGATGATCTTTAAATTGGTTGGCCATGGTTGGTGCCAAAGTCCGTTGGCATCGTATAAAAAAGACAAATCACCTGTAACTAAAACCACGTCCTTTTCTACAACAGCAGCCGCACCAACAGCGGTGCTGGTAGAGCCATCGATGCCACTTACGCCCCTATTCCCATAAAAACGCAAATCACGCCTTTGTTCAAAAAGCTGTATATACCTTACCGCGGAACTATTGCCCATTTGAACTTGTGCATTCAATGGCCATGATTTGGATAAGGTGAAAAAAAACTTTAAATCAGAAAAAGGTCGATTTTGAAAATATCCTTCTAACCTTTCCAAAGGATTCTCTTTATCCATGTGGGTCAATTCTTCTGACATTTCTAGTGACCATTGACTGACCCAATTGGACAAAAATTGATGTATTGAACATTGAATGACCAAAGGATTCAAGCGATAGGTATCGATGGGTTTGTCCTGCCATTGCACCGACCAATGCGCCTGTGCTTTAGATTTTATGAGTGTTTTTATTTTGCGTGAAATAACATTGTGCCCCAGTGAAATAACAACATCCCAATGAAGTGATTCCAATTCTTTAGCGCTCAAAGACATCACCCAGCGGTCAATACAATCTATACCCCCCAAAGCATGCACATTGCTGTGCGTTTCTGTCAAAACCGTCACATTGTTTAATAATGCCAATTTCTTTATGAAAGGCGCAATTGATTCATCGGTATTCTGCCCCATCAAAACCAAATATTTCTCATTTCTATTGAATTCGGGGAAATTCGTTGAGTGGACTTTACCAGGACCCTCTGTCTTTACGCATGTCATTGGATGCGCCAACGATTGTTCTTTGTACAGAGGTTCTTTAAAAGGAGTATTGAGGTGAACAGGACCCAATGGGAATTGAAGGGCTTGATTCAAAATTTTTGACATTGCATGATGATTGGATGCCACATCCTGTTCATCTTCCGCCTCTTCAATAATGTTGTACTGTGCTTTAATGAAGTTGTTATAAATGCCTATTTGATCAATGCATTGGCCCTCACTTTGATTGATGCTTTCTGCTGGTCTGTCAGCTGTAATCACCACCAAAGGTGTCTCCTGGTAATAGGCCTCTGCGATAGCTGGAGCAAAGTTCAGGGGAGCCGTTCCTGAGGTGCAAATCAAAGCAACAGGCTTGCCCAATTGCTGTGCCATGCCCAATGCAAAAAAAGCCGCGCTCCTTTCGTCTACTTTAATGTGCACCTTAAAAAACACATGCCCATCCAATGCGATGGCGAACGGAGCATTCCTAGAGCCTGGGGAATAAACAATATTCTGAATACCCCTCTCTTGCAGTAAAAACAACAAGGATTGAACGGCCGTTTTATTGGTTACTCTCATCAGCTGCAAAGATAAAGGCGTTCTGCTTCATCACTGTCTCTTTCCACTCAATTTCAGGATGGCTGTTGGGCATTACCCCCCCACCCACAAAGCCTAAAACTTGCTCCCCATTTACATGCAGACAACGCAGTATAACCACTGCATATACCTCACGGCCCTCTTTAACTGAGATAACACCTCCATACAATCCTCTTTTGTACCCCTCATTTTCAACAAGCCACTCTACCGTCTGTTGCACCGGCATTCCTGCTAGCGCTGGCGTTGGGGATAACGCATGAATCAGTTTTAGATCATCACCTTTATAATGACCAGTAATTTTGGTTTGTAAGTGGCGTACTGTCTTAAAATACAATTCATTTCTCGGATGTACATGAATTTCGTCTACTTCATTTTCGGATAAGGTTTGTACAATCATATCCCTCACTACCTCATGTTCTTTCCATTCCTTCTTTCCCCAATCCTCTTTAGACGCTGCACTTAACGTACCCGCTAACGCCATGGTCTCCAATTGAGTTCCTGTTCGTTTCATCAACAATTCAGGACTTGCGGCCATCCAAATGCCCCAATCGGGGTGATTCAAAACAATGAAGTAGGACTCCGGAAAGCGGTCTCTCAAAGATTGAATATAAAGTGCCTTATCCCATGATTGGTAATCGAAGTGGAAACACCTGCTGGTTACTATTTTTTGCCAATTGTTTTCTGCCATAGCTGAAATGGCTTTGTCAACCAGTTGGACGTATTGATCTTTATTCAATGATTTCCCGCCGACCTCACCCGGAGTGGCGCGAGGATTGAAAGGAATCACCACATTATCTTGATTCCAATTTCCGGAAATTACCCTACCTCCTTGTGATTCAGGAAGCACCAATTGATAACCAAAATTTTGGCCTTCCAACAATTCGATGGCACGTTGAATCATTTGGC
>JACCDQ010319024.1_pt1 | contig 11239 bp, 10 predicted proteins | sample 7446031 | NCBI WGS metagenome assembly JACCDQ01 (sample SAMN15323442, study PRJNA562643) | freshwater metagenome | isolation source: river surface water | place: USA:Blue River Watershed | collected 2017-08-17
ATTCCACCAGAGAAAACCAATTAATGCCCCAACAATTGCTGAAGAAACCACTGCTAAATCAAGAGGATCTCTTACTTCATAACAGCTCGAGATGTTTTCAATTACAGTTCCGCAGGCTTGATTAAACTGCCAAAAACCAATCACTGTGTAGGCGCCGATTGCCATGATTGTTGAACCAGTAGCAAGACCGTCTAATCCGTCTGCGATGTTCACACCGTTGGATGCACTGGCTACCAAAATGTAGATCCAAACTATAAAAAGCACCACGCCAATTGCGGTACCGAACATCATTAGATCTATGCCGGTGTCTCGCACAAATGATATTTGGGTGGATGCTGGGGTGAGACCAGATTCGTTTGGAAACTGAAGTGCAAGCACCGCAAAAACGGTGGCAACTACACCCTGCATGGCTATCTTTGCCCAGCCGGTTAGGCCCAGGCTTCGTTGCCGGTGGGTCTTGATGAAATCGTCAATGAAACCAACAAGACCAAGTCCAACCAGCATGAACAAAACTAGAAGTGCCGAAGCGGTAGGTGTTTCAAAGTTTGCTAGCTTGCCAACGAAGTACCCAAGTACCGCGGCAACAATAATTACCACGCCACCCATTGTTGGTGTTCCGTGTTTGGTGTGGTGAGACTGAGGGCCATCCTCGCGAATGAATTGACCCCAACGCAATTTCTTGAATAACCAAATGAAGCCAGGAGTCACCAATAGAGTGAATGCCATTGCTACCCCGCCGGCAAGCAGAATTGCTCTCATGCTGTCAACTCCATCAAATCGTCTCCCAAGTGTCTCAAGTTCGCTGATTTGGATGACTTAACCAGCACCAAATCGCCAGCCATAAGCATTCCACGAACATGGGCCAAAGCCTCGTCAATTGATTCAAAGAATTTTGACTCGCCGGCCCACGAGCCTTCTTGCTCGGCGCCCATGTGTATCAACTTTGCACCTTGCCCGACAACAATCAACTGGTCAATGTTCAAGCGAACAACGATACGGCCAATGGCATCATGCTGCTCACGAGACTGGCTACCAAGCTCCGCCATCTCACCCAAAATTGCAATTGTGCGCCTGCCCGAGCGACCAAGTTGCGCCAAAGTTTGCAACGCGGCCTTAGTTGAGTCGGGGCTTGCGTTATAGGCGTCATTGATTACGGTGACACCGTCGGCGCGATTAAGCACCTGCATACGCCAACGCTCTGCCAGCGGCATATCGTCAAGGGTTTTCACAATTAGATCTCGTGACACACCAAGTTGATCGGCAACTGCTGCTGCTGCAAGAGCATTCATCACATGGTGCTCACCCAGTATCTGGAGATTAACCTGGCTGGTTACTCCGTCTGGCCAGTGCAGAGTGAACTTCGTACCATCTATCGTCAATGATTGATCGCTTGCACGATAACCTGCCTCGGATGAGGTACCGAACCAAATTGGATTGGCCTTAGTGTCTTTTGCCATTTCGGCTACATAACCATCGTCCGCATTCAAAATCAGTGTTGACCCTGCTGGCATCCCCTGGGCTAACTCACCCTTAATTTTTGCCGTGATTTCTATGCCGCCAAACTCACCAACGTGGGCCAAGCCAACCTTGAGAATCACACCTAAGTCAGGCTTTGCGATGTCAGTGAGGTATTTGATGCTGCCAACTCCGCCGGCTCCTAGCTCTACGACTAGAAACTTTGTTGACTCTGATGTTTGAAGAATTGAGTAGGGCGCGCCAACTTCGTTGTTATATGACTCAATTGGCGCAATAGTTTCGGCTACCTTGCTCAAAATTGCGTTGAGCATATTCTTTGTGGTTGTCTTGCCATTTGAGCCGGTAATACCGATCACCTTGAGATTGGTGCTCTTTCGTATTTCAGTCAAAACAAATTCGGCAAGTGAGCCAAGTGCTAAAACTGAGTCTTTTACCAAAATTTGTGGTGCCGCCAAGTTTTCAATCAAACGTTCGACAACAACGGCCACCGCTCCAGCTGCAAAAGCCTGCTGGGCAAATTCGTGGCCATCGGTCACTTCACCGGGTTTAGCGACAAAAAGGGCGCCAGCCGAAACAAGACGCGAATCGGTTTCAACGGAGCCAAACACAACAACCGTTGCATCTCCGTGCACCGTTGCATTTATTGCCGAAGCTATTTCTGCGACAGAAAGTTTTATCATGACCAACCATGCTCTCTGAGCGCTTCACGTGCTTCGTGCCTTGCCGAGTATGGGGTTCGAACTCCACGGATGTCTCGGTAATCCTGATGCCCAGGCCCAGCCCAGAGAATGGCGTCACCTTCTTTTGCTAAAGAAACCGCCTTGCGGATTGCCGCCTCTGGTGGTGATACCTCATAAATCTCGATGCCTGGCTTAGCCGCCACCGCAGCTGCCATCAGGGTTTGACGGATGGACGCCGGGTCTTCAAATCTTGGGTGGTGGTCTGTGATTATGAGAATGTCTGAGCCTTCAGCTGCGACCTGAGACATTGCCGGTCTTTTTGATGCATCGCGATCGCCATCAGCTCCAAAAAGCATAATTACTTTTCCATCGGTGACTTTTCTTACCGCAGCCAGAGTGTTTAGAAACGCATCAGGACTGTGACCAAAGTCAACGTAGACATCAGGTCCGGTTTCACCGGTAACACGCTCTGTTCGACCAGGCAGGTAGGCCTCAATTCCGCCCTCAATGGCAGCGGCAATTCTTTCAGGATCAAAGCCAGCTTCGATGAGCATCACGATAGCCAAGCCGGCATTCGCCGCCATGTGCGCCCCCAACAGAGGAACACGCGAGCGAATGGTCACACCATCGGGTCCGGCAAGAACAAAAGATGTGTACTTTGGCGTCTCTGCGGTTACGGCAACGTGCCAATCGGCATCAACACCAAGTTCACTTGTGATGGTAACAACAGGAATTTCAGAGTTCTTTACAAAGTCGCGGCCGTATTTAGTGTCAAGGCAAACAACACCACGCTTGGCACGCTTCTTGGTAAATAATGGCAATTTAGCTTCTAGGTACTCCTGCATGTCTTTGTAGTCATCTAGGTGGTCATGGCTCAAATTTGTGAAACCAACCACGTCAAAGTGCAGTCCGTCTACGCGAAGTTGACTCAGCGCCTGGGCAGAAACTTCAATGGCGACCGAGGTGACGCCTTTTTCACGCATACGAGCAATTAACGCTTGCATCTCTGGTGACTCCGGTGTTGTCAGGCGGCTAACAATTACCTCGCCTGCAATATGTCTTTCAGCCGTGGAGGTAAGGCCGGTCGTCTCGCCCAGCTGACGAAGAATTCCTTCGATCAGATAACTGGTTGAGGTTTTTCCGTTGGTTCCAGTTGTGGCAAATAGTTTTGGCATGTTGCCAGGAACATTGCCGTAAACGAAGGCAGCCAGATCACCTAAATGCGCTCGGGGGTTTTCGAGAAGCAGAACTGGCAACGCGTTTGAGTGAATTATTTGCTGACCAGCTTGATCAGTCAACACAGCAACCGCGCCTTGAGCCAAAGCCTGTTCAAAAAAGTTTGCACCATGTGTTTTTTTACCCGGCATGGCCACAAACAGGTCACCGGCGCGAAGATCGCCGGTGTTCATGCTGATGCCCGTAATTGAAATTGAATCAACCACACCCGTAACTGGCAACTTAAAATGAGCGGCAAACTCCCCCAGCGCCACTGGCTTTACGTGGTCTGGTCTCAGAATTGGCGGAATCTGCTCTTTCATAGTCATTACCATTCCAACGGTAAGTCAGAAGTCTTGGTTGTTGAAGGCGGCACACGGTAGGCACGCAATACCTGCTGCATGATTCTCTTGAATGGAGTTGCCACACCCAAAGAAGATCCCACGGTTCTTGACTTGTATGCGGTTACCGCAACAACGAATTGCGGGTCTTCAATTGGGGCAACTCCAAAATAAGAGATTGCGTATGGGCCGGCATACTTTCCGGTGTTTGGGTCTCGGATCTGCGCGGTACCGGTCTTTGCTCCAATACGGTACCCAGGAACAGCTCCGTATCTACCAATTGGGCCGGCTTCTACCACTCTCTCCATCATGGCAAGAACTTGGTCGTTGGCTTCCTTGGAGATAACTTTGACCCCGCCACGAGTTTCTGGAATCTTAAAATCTTCAACGTTTTCTTCACACCCATCAACCAAGACGGGGTCAAGTCGAACGCCATCATTTCCGAATGTTTGATACATCATGGCAGATTGAATGGGGGTAACTGAGACACCCTGGCCAAACATGGAAACGTATTTCTTCACGCCGTCCCAGTCCTTGAGTGCGTTCAGCTGCCCTGAGCCTTCACCCGGAAATTTTATTGAAGTCTTTGATCCCAGACCAAATTTTTCAAGGTACTGGTACCTGACCTTGTAGTCAACGCTCTTACCAATCTCAAGAATTCCGGTGTTAGAGGACTCAGCCAAGACTCCGGTCAGAGTCAGTTGTTCGGTTGGGTGAAAGTGGCTGTCGGTAACTTTGTAGCCATCTGAATTGGGCACGGTCCATGAGTATGGAACAACAGCCTTGGTATATGGGTCACCCATGCCGGTATCAACCACGGTTGCAGCTGTGATGGTTTTAAGAGTTGAACCAGGCTCAAAAGCAAATTGGAACACCCTTGCGCGGCGGTCATCTGCAGAAAGCTTTCCCGGATCGTTTGGGTCAACAGATGGAGCCTCGGCTGCAGTCAAGATTCTGCCGGTCTTGGTTTCAATAATTACCGCACTTGCCCAATCGGCTCGCAAATATGAAACAGTGCTCGCCAACACCTGCTGGGTAAAGTACTGCAAATCTGCATCAATAGTCAGGCGGATATTTTTACCGGGTTTGGCTTCTTTAGTAGTGATAACACTTGATGGAATCTTGATTCCGTCAACACCTTTTTCATAGGTCTCTTCGCCATCTTGACCGGCAAGACACTTGTCATATCTTTGCTCGAGGCCTTCCATGAGCCCCGAATCAGTTATGAAACCAAGAAGGTTTCCGGCAACGGCACCGTTTGGATAAATTCTTTCGGCGATTGGGTCGTAGTAGAGCCATGGCACGTTCATGTCACGAATTTTGCGGTAAGAACCTGCGTCCACTCGTTTCTTAATTTGCGAGTATTCACCGGTGCCGGTTATTTTGGCAGTCACGTCCGCGGCAGACATATCCAAAATTGTAGAAAGTTCGGCAACCACCTGCTCCACAGAAATCGTGACAGATTCGCCTTTCACTGTTTTAGTGAACGGTCCCACTTTGCTTGGAGCAGCGTTGATGTCATATCTAAAAACTGTTTTGGCCAAAACTTTGCCGTTGGCATCAAGAATTTGACCGCGAAGTGCGGGAATCACTCTGGTGACCGCTCGCTTTTCGTAAGACTTCTCGTTAATTGCATTGGCCTGAATAATCTGCAGATCAACGAGCCTGATTGCAAACACCACCACTAGAACAAGAATGATCCCGATAACTTTTTTGAGACGGCTTGCGGGGTCACCAGGCGTCAGATATGTCATCTGCCGACCTGCCTAACTAGTGGGTTGGTGAAGCTGGAATAGCGCCACCATTAGAAATTACTTGACCGGTAGCGGCTTTCTGGTTAGCGACATCCTTCACTACAACGGTGTCTGTGCTGGCAACGGTTGTCACCAAATTCGTCGAAGTCTGAGTCATCACAGAATTGGGAATCAGATTTGTGGCGACTCGGCCATCGGTGTTTAGAGCCGCCTTTGGCTTACCGAAGACTTTCTGATCAGCGATGCTCAGGAAAACCGGGTTGGCATTGGCAATCATGCCCAATTTTTGAGCGGAGTTCGAAAGATTCTGCTGCGAGGCCAGGGAATCAACCTCTTCAGCAAGAATCTGCGTGGTTGTTGTAAGTTCGCGCTTTTGGTGCTGAAGGTCGGCCAATTCATAAACGGCACTAGAGGTCAAAATGTGTAGCAGCAGGTTCAATAGAGCAATCGAAAGAGCACCGATAGTCAAGATTCCCACTAGAGCAACACCAGGGCGAGCAGAGCGCACGCCAGCCAGCGAAACGGAACGAAGCTGTGGTCGCGCGGCGGCAAGGTTTCTGCGTGGTGTGGTCAGACGAATGGTGCTCATGCTGCTCTCCGGATCTTTTCTGCAGCGCGAAGTCGAACAGACGCCGCGCGTGGGTTTCTAGCAATTTCTTCTGCGGTAGCCGCTTCGGCCCCCTTCACCAAAAGGCGCAAGGTTGGGGCGTGCTCAGGAAGTTCAATAGGTAGCTCAATCGGAGCCGATGAGTTAGCGGCGGCTACAAGAGCGTGCTTAGTGATTCTGTCTTCAAGCGAGTGATAAGACATCACAACGATTCGGCCGCCGACTGCAAGAGCTGCAATGGCTGCCGGCATAGTGCGGGTTAGCACCTCAAGTTCGCCGTTCACTTCAATTCTTAGCGCTTGAAAAACACGCTTGGCTGGGTGCCCGGTGCTTTTTCCTGGAATGAAAGGAATTACTTTGGCAATCAACGCGGCTAGTTGAGTGCTGGTTTCAAAAGGTGAGCTCTTACGGATGGCGATAATTTCACGGGCCACAGCCTTGGCATAACGCTCTTCGCCGAATTCTTTGAAGATTCGCGCCAAGTCGTTTTCTGAGTAGCTGTTTACAACATCGGCAGCTGTCTTGCCGGTGGTTGAATCCATGCGCATGTCCAGCGGAGCCTCGTATGAATAGGCGAATCCGCGATCGCGTTCGTCAAGTTGCATCGAAGAAACACCAAGGTCCAAAAGAATTCCGTGTACTTCTTTGATGCCGAGTTCGGCGATTACATCTTGAATCTCTTCGTAGACAGCGTGTACCAGGTGAACACGTGAACCAAAACGCGCCAAGCGCTCCCCTGCCAAAGCCAGCGCAGTGGGGTCGCGGTCAATGCCCACCAAGGTTAGGTTTGGAAAACGCTCGAGAAATGCCTCGCTGTGACCGCCAAGGCCAAGGGTGCAATCAACAAAAACCGGAGAATCAATTTCAAACGCCGGAGCAAGAAGCTCAATTGCTCGTTCTAGGAGTACTGGTTCGTGAAGTTCAGAGATGTTCTTTGACATAACTGCCCGATACTTCTTGGTTCCTATTGCTAGGGCCCCATCCATTTTCCTGGCTTGGTTTTCAGGTAATAGCTGGAGTCCTAGCGACAGGGACTAGAAGAGTCCCGGAATCACCTCCGCCGCTACATTCGCGAAAGCTGTTTCCTGCTTAGCCAGGTATTCGTTCCATGACTTGGCATTCCAGATTTCTGCACGAGCACCAACACCAATAACGACAAGGTCTTTATCAAGACCTGCGTATTGACGAAGGGCGGCCGGTATTGTCACTCGACCTTGCTTGTCAGGAAGTTCATCTGAAGCGCCAGATAGAAAAACGCGAAGGTAGTTGCGGGCCTCGATGCTGGTTACTGGTGCCTGACGAATCTTGTCGTGCACTGCAGCAAACTCAGCCGAGCTGAATACGTACAGGCAGTTTTCCTGCCCACGCGTAATAACCAAACCGCCTTGAAGCTCTTCGCGAAACTTTGCCGGAAGGATAACGCGGCCCTTGTCATCAAGCTTTGGTGCGTGAGTGCCAAGCAACATGTGCGTTCCCCCTTTCTCGACATCGATCTTGCGCTTTACTCCACATTACACCACTTTCCCCCACTTACGAGCAAAAATGACGATATTTTTTGGTTCGGCGTGTCTTAATCATCAGTAATTTATTGGGATATAGCAAGTGGAGGAAAATCCCACAATTTAAGCCAAAAATGAGAAATCCCACCATTTTCAGGTGGGATTTATGTCGGAACTGGGTACTGGGTGGTTAGCCCTGTCGCTTGTCCCAGCGATCGTCAAAGAAGCTCTTTTTTGGCGCAGCACTGCCGCTTGGCTTGGCAGCGTTGCCATTTGTTGGCTGAGCCTTTGGCTCGCCCGGGTTTGAGGAGGTCGCTACCACAAGACCCGCCAACATCGAAAGGAATCCGGCCACGCCAAAGATGGCGACCTGGATAACCACGGCAACAACCAATAGCGAAATACCTATCACTGCAAGGGCGGAACCGGCGATTATTCGCTGGGGTGATCTGGCGCCAGGTTTTCCTAGCTTGTGGGCAAGGCCGGCATCAGTTGCATAGAGTCCGCGCTCTAGCTCGTCAAGTAGTTTTTGCTCCTGCTCAGATAGACCCACGGTAACTCCTCTCGAAATCTTTGACACGTCACCTACTACCCAAAGTCTAAGCACCTTGTGCCAGTTAGGCTAGGGGCTGTGACCGAAACAAAAGTTCTTTTAGGCCTTATCCAGGACCACCTGGATGAATTTTGCGTAGCCCGCAAAAGCGATTTTGAGCAGATCTCCCCCGATCTAACCCCAGTTGTTGATTACACCCGCGATCTGCTTCAGGGCGGCAAGCGCTTTCGCGCCCTATTTTGCTATTGGTCATGGGTTGGCACCTTGCCAGGTTCCGATGTGGTTCAGACTGAGGCACAGCGCGAAGCCTCGGCCGAAGCAATAGTTGGCATCACTGCGGCACTAGAGATGTTTCACGCTGCTGCGCTAGTGCACGATGACCTGCTGGATCAATCAGACACCCGTCGCGGTGCACCAGCGGTGCACAAGAGATTTGAAACTTTGCACAGCAATTCCGGCTGGGCCGGAAGTCCGGAGCGCTTTGGTGTAGCCGGATCGGTGTTGGTTGGCGATCTGATGCTTGGTTGGAGCAGTGAGATTTTTGGCAACGCACTACTAAACGCACCTGAACCCACAGTTGAGACAGCTTGTCGCAACGAATTCAGTAAAATGCGCATTGAGGTTATGGCCGGTCAGTACCTAGATGTGCTTGAAGAAAACGCTGCGAACACTCGCCCAGTTGAGGAAGCCGTTGGCCGCGCTAATCGAGTGATTCTTTATAAGACCGCCAAGTACAGCATTGAAGCGCCACTTTTGATTGGTGCCGCTTTTGCCGGTGCCTCCCCTAGCTTGCTTCGAGGAATTTCGGCTTTTGGTATTCCTCTTGGCATGGCCTTCCAGCTGCGCGATGACATCTTGGGGGTTTTTGGTGACCCTCAGGTAACCGGAAAGCCAGCTGGCGATGATTTACGCGAAGGTAAGCGAACCGTTTTGGTTGGACTAACTCGCGAATCCCTCAGTCCATCGGTTGGTGCAATTTTCGACGAAATGCTGTCTAGTCGCAGCCTTACCGCAGAGCAAATTGGCTTTTTGCAACAAACAATTTCAGGCTCCGGAGCTCTTGCAAAAACGGAACGAATGATTGAAGAACTTGCAGACGAGAGCTTGAACGCGCTAGAGGCCCTAGAAATTGATGAGCGGGCAAAGCACGAGCTTCGCGAATTAGCGCTAAAGGTTATTAACCGTCAAGCCTGATTAGAGATAGCTGCGAACTAGAGCGCTAGCAGCATGGCTGCGCGGCGCACTGCAGACTTGTGACCCTTCAACAAAAATTCCATTGGCGTGCCTGGCAAGCTATCTTCGTGGGTGTAAAGCCACCTGAAGGCTGATTCGTAATCTAGACCCGAATCAAGAAGCACAATCATCGTGCCTGGAAGACTTGGTAGCGGCTCCCCCTCAACAATGATCTCAGCCGGGATGTTCAGAACGCCATCACGCTTGATAGCAATCAAATGGTGCTCTTCGATGAATCTGCGAATTCGCCCCACTGGTACGCCTAGCAATTCGGCTGCCTCGGGAACGGTAATCCAACCTTGCACGTTTTCTAATACATCACTCACAAGACAACATTGCCACACCTGAGAGCCTCACGGGTATCAAACCTGGCCCGTGCGATGATATTGGCTGGCCTACCCCTTAGAAATGAAGAAACCGTGGACGAGAAACGTGATGCTAAAGCGCTAGGACTAGCGCTAGCCACCGTTCCAATTTCTATCATCGGCACCCTAAGCGGCGGTGAGATTGCCACCGCTTCGGAAGCCACTAGCCAGACATCTGAGCCCACCCAAAACCAGAGCGCTAAAGATGCAGCAGCAGCGGGGCAGGTAAAAGCAGCCAATAGCCCTAGCGGAGCGGTGACCAGTGCCACACAACTGAACTACACGGTAAAAGCCGGTGATACAGTTTCAGCAATTGCTCGCAAGTTTCAGCTTTCAACCAATCAGCTGCTGCAACTAAACGGTCTTGACACCAAGTCGCTAATTGTGCCCGGCCAGAAATTGAAACTGGTGGCCAATGCCGTTGTTCCTTCAGCCGTAGAAAAAGCAACTGCAGCAACTATTCACGTAGTCAAGCGTGGCGAAACTATCGCAGCGATTGCAAAACAGCATTCGATTTCAATTTCAACTGTTTTGTCAATAAACAACCTCTCTGCAAAAGCAATCATCTTTCCCGGCCAACGGTTGAAAATTGGCTCGGTCATTCCCAAATCTGCGCCGAAAGTTGTTCCTAACGAGCACACTGTGCAACCGGGCGAAACCCTGGCCTCGATTGCAAACCTTTACGGCATTCAACTTCAGTTGATAATTTCGGCCAACGGATTCACCGAATCCTCTCTGGTTTACGCTGGCCAGAAACTCCAGCTAAAGCAATCAGCGCAACCTGAAAAGTCACCGCAGTCTGAAAAGACTGTCTCAACCAAAAACCCAAAGCCGCTGGCAACTACGCTAAGTGGCGCACTAAGCTCTTCGGATCCGCACCGACCAAGCAGCGTCTGTCAGGTTCACGGTTACCACACCGTCAAAACCGGCGAATCAGTCAGCAAGATTGCAGCGGTCTACGGAGTTACCACTCAGGCAATTCTCAGTTCGAATAACCTCACCTGGTCGGCGATGATCTTTGTGGGGCAAAAGTTAGTAATCCCTGGGGTGCACGAGATCAAGTTTTGCCCAGATCTAACCCCGCTCACTGCAGAGATGAAGTCAAATGCTGAAGTCATTTATAAAGTTGGTCGCCGACTTGGTGTGAGTGACTACGGAATAGTAATTGCCCTAGCAACAGCAATGCAGGAATCCAGTTTGAGAAATCTTTCCTACGGAGACCGAGATTCCGTTGGGCTATTCCAGCAACGCCCAAGCGCGCACTGGGGCACGGTGGAACAAATCATGAATCCGGAATATGCGGCCAGGGCATTCTTTGGTGGTCGTACTAGCCCAACATTTGGAGTTGCTCGCGGATTGCTTGACATCAAGTACTGGTCTAGCAAGTCACTGACTGAAGCCGCCCAAGCAGTACAAATTTCTGCGTACCCAAATGCATATGCAAAATGGGAACAATCAGCCTGGGTTTGGCTTGATGAACTAATGAACTCGGCAGAGACTGGCTCAAATGTCTAAC
>JACCDQ011015120.1_pt1 | contig 11239 bp, 27 predicted proteins | sample 7446031 | NCBI WGS metagenome assembly JACCDQ01 (sample SAMN15323442, study PRJNA562643) | freshwater metagenome | isolation source: river surface water | place: USA:Blue River Watershed | collected 2017-08-17
CCCAATGGCGGAGGCTCAATGAGGGACGCAGTTAATATCAACACCGAACGATTGGACCGAGTTGAACAACGCGTTGACCAGATTTACCTCATCCTCTGCGAAAGCAACAGGAAGTAAGTTAGCAGTACTCTTTATTGTATTAGGTACTTCATTCTTTTGGAGTCCTAATGCACAAGCAGTTCAAGTTACTGCAAACGTAGTCTGTGCGAGAGCGGATGGTACTCAACAAACCTTTCAAATCGGATGGGACAACAGCAACAGTTTCTTTGCTGACCGCGGATACATACCAAGGTTGTTCTGCGAAGGTGGATACGCACAGGGATTTACTACTTATGTTAGCGATAATCTTAGTGACCCTGCTGTTGGTTACTACAATGGCGTAACGCCTACTCCTACTGTAAGTCCCACTCCAGAGCCTTCACCCTCTCCTGAACCGAGCCCTTCTGTTTCGCCAACTCCTGAGCCAAGCGTAGAGCCTTCCCCCTCTCCATCTGCCACTGAGACTTCAACTGCTGAAACTTCAACTCCAACTCCGAGTCCTTCTGCGACTGAGAGTTCTGTAGAGACACAAACTGCTCCCTCAACTGTTGAAACTCAGACTGCCAGTGTCGAGACTGTGACTGCTCCTTCTTCAACTGAGACTCAAACTGTTTCCTCTGAGACACAAACAGCAGTCCAAGACACAGCAACAGTAGTAGATACAACGACTGCAACATCTAATCCTCCTTCGAGTGGTACGGAATCTGGTACAAGTGTACCTACTCCGCCTCCAGCAGTGGAACCTGAACCAACTCCCGCACCTGCTCCGCAGCCAGCACCTCAACCTGAGCCTCAGCCTCAGCCAGCCCCTGCTCCTGCGCCAGTTGCCCCAGCACCTGCTCCGCAGCCCATTCCAGAGCCTGCTCCTGAACCTGTTTTACCACCTGAGGAACCTCCTGCACCTGCAGAGGAACCACCTGCTCCTGCTGAAGAGCCTCCTGCTGTTGAGGAACCTGCGCCAGAACCTGCTCCAGAGCCAGAGCCTGTCGCTGAACCTGCACCAGAGCCTGCACCAGAAGTTGCACCTGAGCCTCCGACTGAGGTTGCCCAAGAGGAACCGCCTGTAGTAAATCCTGAGCCTTTGCCAGAGCCAACTCCAGCGCCCGTACAACCATCAGTGCCTGATACTCCATTGCAACCTCCAAGTGTTAATGATGTTAATTTAGAAAGTCTACCACCATCAACTCCAGTTGAGTTAGATAACGGCGTGGTTGTCACAGCAGAAGAAGCAATTGCTGTGGCTTTATTGCAAGACCCAGCAGCGCTGCTGCAAGAAATGTTTACTGACCCAGGTGCAGCACTTGCTGCCTTTGGCAGTGTAGGTGCAGACCTGCCACCTGAAGTTCGTGAGACTGCAGAAGATGTAGTCGTTTCAGCCATCATCGCTGGTGGCATAGCAACCCAGGCAGCAGCAGGCGCTGCCGCAACCGCTGCGTACAGGAGAAAACCATAATGAAGAAACTGCTATCAGATATTGCCAATCAACTATGGACACTCCTTGGAATGTTCGTCGCTTGGGTAGTCCTTGAAGGTTCTGCCAAGACAGTTGTTGGTTATGCAATCGTGATTTGTCTAGTCATCTGGACAGTCACGCTTAATCTACGCAACCTAAAGGACGATGAATAATGGATACATTCAAGACTGTAATGATGAGAATATTTGCTGTAATCGCAGCAGAGTCACTCGGAGTTATTGGTGCTGGCTCACTTGTTGGCATTGAAGTGTGGCAAGCAGCAACACTTGCTGGTGCACTAGGTGCAGCACGAGTGCTTGAAGCACTAGCCCGCTTCTACCTGGCAGATGGAAGTCTGACATCAGAAGAAATCAATGCAGCCTTTGCGAAGGTTGACAAGAAGGCGAGTGAATAATATGGGTCAGCGTAATGACTTTATCAAAGTAGCCCGTGAAGAAATCGGGGTAATCGAAGGACCAAAGGACAATGAGACTAAGTACGGTGCGTTCACTAAAGCAAACTTCCTACCTTGGTGTGGTTCGTTTGTTATGTGGTGCGCGAACGAAGTTGGGCTTAAGATTCCTAACGTGGTTGGCACACTTGCTGGCGCCCAAGCCTTCATCAAAAAGAACCAATGGGAGAAAGTAGATGAAGCGACTCCACTACCTGGGGATATTGTTTTCTTTGATTTTCCCAACGATGGTATTGACCGCATTAGCCACGTTGGAATCGTGGTTAGAGACAACGGAGACGGAACTGTAATTACTATCGAAGGCAATACAGCACCTGATAAAAAGGGTGACCAGCGCAACGGAGGGCAAGTCTGCCTGAAGAAGCGTGCATATAAAGCAAAGAACGGACCTGCCCTCAAGAAGTCACTACCTGTGTACATCGTGGGATTCGGTAAGCCCGTCTTCAAGTCATAAGGAGAACATATGTTCGACACAGAAAAACTAAAGCAAATCGGACTGTCATACTTCCGTGCTGCAGCGACTGCTGTATCAGCACTGTATATGGCAGGAGAGCACGACCCTAAGAAGTTGGCTATGGCATTCGTAGCAGGCATCGTAGGTCCAGTCCTCAAGGCTTTGGACACCAACTCACCAGAGTTTGGTCGCAAGAAGTAGTTCTAAACCACCCTCATATACGCCCCTAGCAGGGCGATAGAGACACATTGACCCTCAGGTCATAGGGAAACCTATGGCTTGGGGGTCTTTTTGTCATTTCTCGGCGTGTCGAATACTTGACTTGGGGTCAGGGTGTGTGTATAATTTTTATATATAATAAATAATATATATAAGGCGCTAAGGCGCCTATATAAATATATAATATATATTATATATTCAACTGAATATTAGATAGGTCCCCTCATTGAGTCACCTCCTGTCCTCTGAGGGGGTCTATCTAAACAACCGACAGGAGAAACTATGTGGAATCCATTTAAGAAGCACAACGAAGAACACGACGATATCGCTTGGCTAATATCTGAACTGACCTTTGCAATGCACGACCTGCAAGAATCAGTACAGGAACTACGCGAAGAGGTTGACTATCTCGTGGACTTCCTTGATGATTAAGTTAGACAACTACGAATTACCTGAGCATATATCTTACTCAGCGTTCACAACATATCTGACCTGTGGTTATCAGTACTACCTAGGTCGACTACTTCAGGTTCCAGAGGAACCATCCATCTGGTCAGCAGGAGGACGTGCTTTCCACTACGCAACGGAGTTGTATGATTACGACAACGAATGAATTGTGGGCGAAAGCCTGGCGCAAGGAAACTGAAGGACTAAATCTTGAGACTGCACGACGTGCAGGTCGAGCCACTAAAGAGAATCCTAACAAAGAGGATGGCAATTGGTGGAATATCAATGGCTCTGTTTGGGTAGACAACTACATCAAGTGGAGACAGAATAATCCTGACTGGAAAATTTGGACAACTCCGCAAGGTGTACGTGCCATCGAGTTGGAGTTGAACCCAGTCATCGCAGGTGTGCCAGTGAAGATGTTCATTGACAGAATCTTTGAGGTTAACGGACAACTTGTGATTGTCGACCTTAAGACTTCACGTACACGCCCTACCTCTGACCTTCAGTTGGGCTTCTACAAAGTAGGAGTCGAGCAGATGATTGGAGTAGAAGTCAATCTTGGTAACTACTGGATGTCTCGTGAATCGGGGACAGGAGAGATGATTGACCTAAGTAGATATACCTTAGACACGCTTGAGTATTTCGTGGATGGCTTTGATAAGGCTCGCAAGGCTGGTATATTTCTACCGAACCTACAATCGTGCAGTTTCTGTGGTCTAAAAGAACACTGCCAATTCACAAAGAAGGATAAATAAATGGCTAACGAAGACTGGAAACTACAAGTTTCTATGAAGTCTCCTAATGGAGATTTGATTAACGTTCGTGCAAACACTGCTGATGAACTCAGTGTATTGCTCGAAGGAGTAAGCGATTACTCTACACAGATTGCTGCAGTATCCAAGAAGGTAGCAGGTGCTTACACTGTAGCCCCTTTATCGACGCAGAGTTCCACTCCAGGCACAACGCAACCTGGATTCTTAACTCAAACCCAGGCGGACAATCCGTTCGGTGGGGCACCAATGCAAACCCCACCGCCCGCATCGGGGCAGCCAACAACACCAACGTGCGTACACGGCGCGAGAATCTTCCGACAGGGAACGAGCAAGACAACTGGGAAGCCTTACGCTTTCTGGGCGTGCCCGACTCCTCAGGGAACTCCCGACCAATGTAAGCCAGTTAACTAAATAAGAATTAGAAGTAGGGTAGTCAGACGGGGAAGGTGATTGCCCTACTTCTAACTTAATCGACAGGAGAAGTCAATGAGAACTTTAGTAAGAAGTGTCGGCAGGTCCGACATAGGTGGCGAACCGCTACCAAGTTGCTTCAAAACATTTGATAACAACAAAATTATATTTCGTAGAGCAGAAGTCTCTATGCTTGCAGGTGTACCAGGGGTCGGAAAGTCCACTCTGGCACTGGCTTTAGCCCTCCGTATGCACGTTCCCACTCTGTACATTTCTGCAGATACGAACGCACACACTATGGCTATGCGCCTTGCGTCAATGATTAGCGGTAAGAATCAGACTGACGTTGAGCATCTAATGAATACCGATACTGGATGGACCAAGGCTGTGCTCCATAGAGCAAGCCATATCGTCTGGTCATTTGAATCTTCACCAACACTACAAGATATCCTCGAAGAAGTAGAAGCCTTTGAGGAACTCTGGGGTGTACCACCTGAGGCTATCTTCGTAGATAACCTAATGGATATAGCAACAGATGGTGGTGAAGAGTTCGCTTCAATGCGTGCAATTATGAAGGAGTTGAAATATCTTGCTCGTGCAACTAACGCTGGGATTATTATTCTTCATCATACTTCTGAAGGTGTACTGGGTAACCCTTGTCAACCACGTTCGGCACTACAGGGGAAGGTGGCTCAACTCCCCGCTCTTATCTGTACTCTTGGTATCGTTGGTACTTCTATGGCTATTGCTCCAGTGAAGAACAGATACGGGCGTGCCGATGCTAACGCTAACCTAACTTGTTGGCTATCATTTAACCCTGAGTATATGTATGTCGAAGACATACCAGAGAATGGATAGATATGATTAGAGAAGAAGAAGACGATGTAACACAGGAGACTCGCGCTCTTGTAGTACTAAAGATTAAAGAAGAGACAGAGAAGTTGATTCAGAAGATTGAATCAGCAAAGGTACCTGTCACTGACGAGTGGACCGACGGACTCAACGCTGGTCTATCGTGGGCACAGCGCATCTTGCGTAAGGATAAGAGCGCAACATAGATGCCATCTCAGTCGCGCAAACATAGGGGATACAGGACACAAAAGGTTCTCGCTAATTACTTAGTAGAGAATGGATTCCCTTATGCCGAAAGCACTGGGGCAGGACGTACTGGTAGTGATGTTACTGGCACAGTGGGTATTGACTGGGAGGTCAAGGCTCGCTCAGGGTTTAGTCCCGCTGCTGCTATCGCACAATTAAAAGACAGAGAGAATGGTAAAGACCTTGGCATTGTAGTCTTAAGACTTAATGGACAAGGAGAGAAGTCCGTTGGTGATTGGGTTATGCTGATGAGATTAGAAGATGGTGTTAAGTTGTTAAGGGATGCGGGGTATGGTGATAAAAATTGACAACGACTTGCCCAACATTGCGGATGTCCTCCGTCATTATGGTGCAAACTTACGACAAGGGCACGGGCAAGTTAACCTTAAGTGCCCGTTCCATTCAGATACGCACCAATCAGGCAGTGCCAACCTCGATAAGAATATCTTTATATGCTTTGCCTGTGGCGTTCAGGGCAATAGCCTACAAATAATCGCGCAACAGGAGGGAATAAATATCAATGAAGCACGGACATTTGCAGAAGGAATTACTGGGCAAAGCCACCAAGAAGTACGCGGAAAGTATTCATCTGGCATCAGATTACCTAGCAAGCAGAGGAATCAGTCAGGAAGTAGCACGTCTGGCGTCATTAGGCGTAGTCTCGGAACCTGAAGTTGGTCACGAACAATACGCTGGACGTCTTGCTATACCTTATGTAACTAAGACAGGTGTAGTAGACTTACGATTCAGAAGCCTGAACCCCGCAGTCGAACCTAAGTATATGGGTATGACTGGTGCTGAAACTAGAATGTACAACGTGCTTGATGTAGAACAAGCAGGAGATTTTATAGGGGTGTGCGAAGGTGAACTGGATACTATTACTCTCAGTTTCTGTGTTGGTATTCCTTGCATTGGTGTACCTGGAGCGAACTCCTGGAAGAGACACTACACACGATTGCTTGCAGACTTTGAAAGAGTATTTGTCTTCGCCGATGGAGACCAACCAGGGACGGAGTTTGCCCGCAGCCTTGCCAGAGAACTGCCAGTTACTATCGTTCAACTCCCCGAAGGAGAAGATGTTAATTCGATGTATGTGCAAGCAGGGGCAGGATACTTTCACGAGAAGATGGATGTGTAAACTTGGACTTTGACCCCAACGAACCACCTGAATCATACTGCCACGAGTGTGAGACACAGTTCGATAACTCATTCGAATTGATTGACCACACACTGGAAGATGATGAAGAGTTCGACCCTTACTACTTACTACCTAATGGTATGCAGTTACTCTTGGGGTCACTACTTAGATTCCTATATCATCACGCAGAAGAACCCGAACAGATTAAGTTGATGACTCAATCTACCTATGTCACGCTATTTGCAGCGGAGATGGGCTTCGATATGATTGACGAATTGGTTGAGGATATGGTGGTTAGGTCTGCTATGCAGGACTTAGATGCCAACATTGAGAAGTTACTAACAAAGGATAATGATGAAGAAGGCGGAGCGTGAAGAGATATGGCTGATTATAACCCATCTGGCAGAACTTGGGCTGAACGTCAAGAGTTACTCAGTGGAGGGCGAGATGCTGTCAGTGACCATTCACGTTCCGATATTAACTGGGCAGAGTTTGAGTTAGATGTAAGGGATGTAATGCAGGAACTAGGTGACCTGCTCATCAAGAAGCATCGTGACTATGGACCAAAGAACATTAGCAACTCACCTTATGGTGCAACCAATGGGCTAGTGGTACGTATGTGGGACAAGATAGCCCGCATTGTTAACCTCACCAAGCAGGGCAACATCACTGCTGAGAACGAACCGCTTGAGGATTCCTTCAAGGACATAGCAAACTATGGTATAATTGGACTGTTGGTATTAAGAGGGAAGTGGGATAAGTAAGGGTGCGTTCAGGTACTTTTATTCGTACATCACTAAAGGACTTCTTTGTCTGTGCTAACTGTGGATGTTATGTTCACAAAGATTATGAAGAACAACACTACTCAACAGTTCACGGAGACTAATGAAAGAACAGGAACTATTCGACTGGTTGAAAGCAGAGAAGTTCCCCGACCTCGTTCACTCCCCCGAAGTATACGATGGCTTCGACTGTATATCAGAAGACGCTAAACTATTTATAGAATTAAAGTGCAGACGCACACACTACCCTGAACTACTGATTGAGAAGATGAAGTATGACTTCCTTCTTGAAGAGTCTGCTAAGTTAGGACTCTCGCCTTGGTATGTGAACTCCACACCTGAAGGTATCTGGGCATTCCCATTGCTTGACCTCATCATCATCTCTTGGGCAGAGAAGTGGTTACCATCTACCACTGAGTTTGCTAACAAGAATAACAAGATGAAGATGGTCGGGTTCATTCCTGTTGATAAAGGATTCAAGATTATATGATTGAGTGGGAGCGCATCGAGCACTGGGATTACGTAGTTGATTCCGTTGCCTCTGAGTATCATCGTAAGTTTGAGATAGATATAGATGACATCAGACAATCTTTGTATCAGTGGTTCATTGAACATCCCAATAAACTTAATGAGTGGGAAGCAATTGGTGAGAAGGATGCGAAGAACTTAATCTATCGTAGCCTACGTAATCAAGCATTAGATTATTGCCAGCACTGGAAGGCTAAGTCAGGTGGCTATGAAACCTCTGACCTGTTTTATTATGAAGCCGATATGGTTGAGGCACTGTTGCCCTCTGTCTTGCGTGGTGACTTCAACATAACAGCACAACTAAATCTTGGTAGACCAGGACGCCCCAGTGCACCCAATGAGGGCGGCAACTTAATGGCTATGATGATTGAGATTGACTTTGGATTCTGGAAGTTGAGCAAGGACGATAGGAAGTTATTGTTCCTTCGCTATGCAGAGTCAATGGACTTCGGTGCTATTGCTACGGAAATGGAACTAGGCAGTGAAGACACTGCTCGTATGCGTAACAAGCGTGCTATCAAGAAACTAATCCATAAGATTGGTGGCTTTAAGCCATACAAGGATGAAGACAACGAGGCTACTGAAGACCAGCCTCTTTCAGAATCATAGCCTTTAAGTCTTCGAACCCATTATCATAATCGTCACAACAACAACCACAGCCAGTCAATGCGTAATACATATCGTAGGCTGTTGGATAAACTTTCTTTGATTCAGGTTCCCATTCTTCTATCATTACTCTTCCTTGCTATCGTAGTCAACCTCACCTGGGTCAACCCATAATACTTCAGGGTAATCCTTGATTAACTCTGCGTGATGTAGTTCGACAATCTCTTTCCAACTTTGTACTGTGTTCATACTATCCTCCTGTGCTATAGAAACCAGAGCCATTAAACTTGACCGCTGGTGCTGACCATACCCTACTCATTGTTGCTTGGCAACAGATAGGTTCAGTGTTGTCACCAAAACTTCTATCAATCTCCTGTGTGCCACCGCATTGGTCACACTTGTAATCATACTTCGGCATTAAATCTCCCAATCAATCGGGGTTGGTGCTGTGGATTCTGCCCCACATTCCTTGCACTTCTGTCGCAAATCATACCAACCTACCTCTCTTGTCTCGCTGTCCCACATTACAGTAATCTCAAACATCAAACAACCACAGATACACGCCATCGTTGGGTTCTCTAGGTTGTATAGGTCAAACATCAGTACCAGTTCTTGCGGTTGTGATGATTAAGGGCACGGCACGGGGTGTCGTAGCGGTGCTTGATATATTTATACGCGTTGAGTATCTGTATATCAGGGTGCTTGCTTGTCTCCTTGAGTACCTGTCCGATACCAAAGGCTGTTGACTTAGGGTTGTCTGCCAAGTGGTCGAACCTTGACTCCTTCATAAAGAGTGAGTAGGCACAGCGACGTTGGGTTCTATCCCAACCCCAACCAGCCTTGGCATAGCGCATAGCCATCACCTTGTTCTGATACTTCTCCTTAGGCGTAGCCTTGGTCTGCACTTCCTGCTTAGGTAAATGCTTACCGATATTAACCTTTACTTCTACCTCGTGAGTGAGTGGGAAAGTCCACGCAAAGATGAAGAGAAGTATCAGGATTATCATTCGCTTTTTCATCTGAGAATTCTACCAAGTTTAGCCTTTACATTCCTAGCGTGACGCTGTTCGTGGCGTACTGCATTGTGCGTGGGCTTGTATCCTGCCATCAAAGCGCGGTCTGATGTGAGCCTGCCACCCCATATAGACCCGTTGCCACCTATAGACCACAGTAAATTCTCAGGCTCAAGCCCCTGTTGCAAGCAATCAAACTTGACTGGGCAAGTGCGACAGATTTCGATAGCCTCAACACTGCGTAAGACTTCCAGTCGTTGCTCATCTACTAGGTTGCTATTGCTGTAGTGCCACAGGTCAGGGTCAGGGTGTCCGACACAGTTGCCCTCTGCGTGCCAGTCTCTTTCGTTATTCATTTGACACCGCCTTTAGATGTCTGACTTTAAGAACTGACTCTGCCTCTGCGTGGTGTATGTCCTCAAGATATACATTCGTATAAACCTGATGTTGATACAGCCACTCATCTTGCTGAGGGTAATCCCAAAGATGGAATTCTTTTGGTGGTTCAAGACCTTCAGGCAACCACACATTCATAATGCGAACGCCTTCTACCTTGTACGAGATTCGATACTGGTTCATTAATACCACCCGTCCGAAGAGTGGTACTCGTTGCACTTCCAACAAGTCCACTCAGCAAACCAAGTGGTTACTCCGTGTGAGGATTCTTCTTCCGTTTCGACGCCCTCTGTGATAGCACCACAGTCTCCGCATTCCATATCTTGTGCGCCATAGTTGGTACTTCCTAGAGCAATCGTGTCACCTTGTAGGTACATTGGTTCGGACAATTTCTTCACCCTTCTTGTTAGTAACTGACAACTCTGCGAGTTGCTCGGCTAGGTCAATGAGCACAGTCCAGTTAACTTGCTCTGTCTCTTCTTCGTGGTTCATAGTCCGCGTTCTTCCCATAGTTTGAAAGCACCAAAGCCAAGGGCAAGAACTACCACTGCGACGCCCAAGAAGGGGAGCACCTGCGCCCCGATAGACCACACCCACAAAAAGATATCTCCGTTGTTGTATGCGTCCTCTGTTACTTGATTCCAACGTGTAAAATAATCTACCATTTTGTTTCTCCTGTCTGTTCATCTGCTATTGGTTGCGTGCTTAGGATTCCAAGCACGGTTAAAACTATAATCGGAAAGCCTGCAATAATCAAGGGCATCATTTCAAACACCCGCACACTTTGACGTCGACGAGATGGTCACCGCATAGAATCATAATTCCTCCTCTGAATTGTTAATGAAGTCGCACTCTGTGCACTGATATTTTTCTCCGTTGTTGATAGGGTTTTCCCACCTTGTACCGCAATCCGCGCAAGCGTATTGGTAGGGGTAACAAGTCAGGCAACCCTCGGCACCACACCCGTAGGTCATAGCGAATCCCCTAGGCACTCGGTCATTGTTCCGATACAGATTCCGCTTTCAGTCCACCAAAACCCCGTGACTATCCACCAAATGAGGGCACAGATACCCGCAAGAATAAACAGTGCCCGCACTTGCTTGCCTCGTTTCGTGAGTTTCATAATGCGTTTTCCTTCTCTTCTGCAAAACTTCCCGCAATTTCGTACCAGTTCACTCGATAAAGTGAGCCGATATCTTGCAACATCATAAAGGCGTTTCGATTGGTTGAGATGTTATCGAAATCCAGCACCTCAGTAATGAAGGCTTCCACCTCGTCCGCTAATTCTCCTACGCTTTCGTGTAGTTGTGCCACCTCAAGAATCGGAGAGAGTAATCCCTCGTCGTTATTGATATGTAAAGCAACCGCCCAAGTTTCGCGGTTTGTCCAGCCGTTGTACTGTTCGCA
>JACCDQ011740818.1_pt1 | contig 11239 bp, 12 predicted proteins | sample 7446031 | NCBI WGS metagenome assembly JACCDQ01 (sample SAMN15323442, study PRJNA562643) | freshwater metagenome | isolation source: river surface water | place: USA:Blue River Watershed | collected 2017-08-17
ATGATCACCGGCTAAATTCTCTGGACCCTTGTTTAACCTTGGAGAAACTTGCAATGAAAAAATCTCTGATCGCTCTGGCTGTTTTGGCAGCTTCTGGTGCTTCTTTCGCTCAATCTTCCGTGACCATCTCTGGTCTGCTTGACCTGTCCTACCATACTGTCAGCGGCAACGGTACAACAGCAACCACCAAGTTGAATTCGGTTGGTGCTTCTGTCGGTTCGGCAACTAGCGCTATCAACTTCAACGTGTTGGAAGACCTGGGTGGTGGCATGAAGGCTCAAGCTTTCTACGCATTTGACCCACGTGCCATCATTAACAACAACACTGCAGCTATTGGCCGTCACGAAGCTTACGTTGGCCTCAGCGGTGCTTTCGGTGGCATCAAGCTGGGCTCTCCTAACACTGCAGCTCTGAACACCTATGGCGCCGGCTCTCCGCTGGGTACCGCTACTGGTTCTGCTTACGCCAACATCGAAACCGCTTCTGGTGGTGCGGTGCGTTACAACAACTCTGTTCGTTACGACACCCCTGCATTCAATGGTTTCGGTGCTAGCCTGACTTATGTTCCTGGCAACAAAGATGCATTGACTGGCGGCGCAGTTCCTCAAGTGACCGATTTGGGTCTGAGCTACGCAAATGGCCCTTTGAATGTGAACGCTTCTAGCATGAAGCGCAGCGCAACTGGTGCACAAGATGCAGTCGCTGCCAACACATCGGCCGATACAACGGCCAACACATTGGGTTCTGATGCAGTGGCAGCAGCCGCAGCTAGCACTTACAACAGCATTGGCGCTAACTACGCCATCGGCGCTGCTAAAGTGTTCGCTGGCTACGCCAAGAAAACCACCGACGGCTCTACTGCTGACATCACTGTGACTCGCCTGGGTGCTAACTACACTATGGGTGCTGTGACTTTGATCGGTCAATACGCTCGTGCAGAGACAACTGGTACTGCTGCTATCAAGAAGGCCACTGGCCTGCGTGCTGAGTACGCTTTGAGCAAGCGCACCGCTACTTACGTGGCTTACGAAGCATATGACACTGGTGCTGCATCTGCCAGCAAGACCAATACTGCCGCCGTTGGCGTGCGCCACACTTTCTAATCACTCCGCTGGCGCAAGCCAGTTGATGATTTAAAAGTCAAAAACCCACCGTGGCAACACGGTGGGTTTTTTTACGTCTGCGCTGCTGGCGCTGTCATCAATCCAGCCATCGTCCAGTTAAGGGACGATGAGTGTTTCATTTGCATCAAACAACGGACGCCATTCCCCAGTTGCAACCGCCTCGTTCAATCGTTGCTGTTGAACTGGCCGCCAGGCTATCGGCTTTTTTAGTGGCTGCACGGACGGGAATGTGCCCACCGCAGCGTTATCAATCAGGTTGTTGGCACGGCTCAACATACGTGAAACGGCGACCTTCATGCCGTTAATCCGCTTTGCTGCTCGTTCCTTGTCATCAGTGGCTTGCGGCATACAGGTCCGAACCAGCCGCAGTTCCTTGCCGATTTGGTAAAGGCTTTTACTGCCCTGTGCCTGTCCAATCTTGTCCACGACACGACCGTCGCGGCTGGCATGGTGCAGTTGCCACACAGCGTAGGCAGACTCAATCACATCTTGCTTGATGCCTATGAGTTTGGCCAGCTTGCGATTTGCCGTACTGACCCGCTCAACCTCCCGATCGGGATGCAGCCGAATAAGCCTGCGAATCTGGCTAATGATCGTGCGCTCGGTCATGTTGATAGGAATTTCCAGCAACAGATGGCCACCGATAGGCTTGGTCAGTTCCAAGTTGTTTGGATCAAGTTCACGCACAGTAGGCAGTGCCACCTGTTCCCGAAACAGGCTCACGCCACGCCTGTCCCACCAATCGTCAAAGGTCATTTCGTAGACCTTCCCGAAGTCGGCATACATCTCCCGCAGCCGCAAGTCATCGGCCACGCCTCTGCGCTGACACACCCACCAATAGTCTTTGCTCAGTCTCAAATGCGCCCACCACCAGTAGTAGGGGCTACGTTGTGCGTCATTAAGTAGCAAATCATCGCGCCTGTAGCGGAGGCGGCGCATGCCTTTGAAGACCAGTTGCTCGTTGTTTTGATCCATGCAGACATATTACCGTTAACACATAAATCATGCGAAGGTATGTTATCTGATATCGGTGGGACTATTCGTCTGTCGGCAACGAGCAAACAAAAAGCAAGTCGCCTGAAAGCTCCGTCGACAGCTCATCTACTTAAAGGAGATTGATATGAGTAAGAAACTGAACGCAACTGAAAAGGCTATCAACGCTGTTAACGCGAAAATGAAACGCGATCAGAGGAGTTTGTTCACTGCTGCTGTGAAGGAGAGTAACGCAGCGCACTTTGCTGGTTCCATCGTCCAGCAACTGGACGATCTGTCTGTTCGTCGCGAGCAGTGGGAGAAGACTGACTACAAAAAGGCTAATGACGGGCTGTATACCCTTCTGGCTGAATGTCTGGACGTGTTTCAGGCTCGGTTTGTGAAAGGAACCGAGCAAGAGAAGAAAGCATTGCGTGAAAGCTTGATGCAGCGTTTGAAGGCTGATGGCATTCGCGTTGTGAAAACCTCTACCACGCTGACCATGTTGGCACGCTACGTGTTTAACAGCGATCGTAAACGTGCACAGGGCTACGGCTATGTGTTGGCGGCTGCCGTGTCGCATGAGAAAACCGCGGCAGAATTTCCTGCTTGGGTGGTGGAGCAGGGCGGGATTGAAGAGCTCAAACGCAGGATGGTCAAGTCTGAAGGCGCCAAGGCAAAGCAGGAAGCGGTGAAGGCTGCAACTTTGAGTGTGAAGGGGTGGGTTGAGTTGAACACGCTGGAGCCTCTGGCGCATGTCGACATTGAAGGGGTGACTGGCAGCTATGCGGTGCTTTTGGCGAAGCCCAATGTGCAGGGTGGCGTGGACATTGTGGGTTCTCTCAGCGAAGTCAACGATGCACTGGTCAATGCACTGATCTTGCGTATGGCAAAGCGGCAGGTGACGAAAGCTGACGCTGATGCCGCTATGGGTCGTCAAATTGCAAAGGAGCATGGCGACATGCTGGCAGCGGCAAACGACGAACAGCAGCGTTTGGCTGCTAATGGCTAAGTGCATGGGCGGGGGCGCTGCCCCTGCCTTTGTCTATCTATCTCTATAGGAGCACGAATATGAAATGCGAAATCAAATACGCACCTACGAACTTGAACGAGGTGATTTATCCCAATGTGGCTGTTGAGCGGCGCATTAAGGGTTATGGCAAAGGCGAGCTGGAGGGACACGTCATGCTGCATGGTCCTAACGGAACAGGCAAGACCACTGTGGCAAAGCTGTTGGTGCAGGAAATCGGCGGCGATAGTGCAATGTTGGAGTCACTTGGCTTTGATGAATTGCTGGCCAAGCAAGACTTGCGTGGACATTTGCTGCAAGCTGCGGCGTTGGCAAGGTTGTCTAGCAGTGGGAAATATTTTTTGCTTTTGAATGAGTTTGATAACGCCAAAAAGGGGGTCAATAAATTGTGGACGGCGTTGGATGACTGCGCGGATGGTGTGATGGCAATTATCACGACCAATGAGCCATTGGGCGTACACATCAGCGTCCGCTCTCGATGTGATGTCATTGATATGCCTGGCCTCAGCGCTGTAGCGGTTCTGCCGCGTGTGCAGTTTGCACTGCAATCGGAGGGTTTGCATCTGCCTAACCAGCAAGTTCTGCATTACCTGAAAGTACAGGAGCGGCTTATGGACTTGCGTAAGTATTTCAAAGTGGCTGACGAATTGCTCTATTTGCAGCGCAATGGTTTGCCATATCCTCCATGGAATGGGGCAGCGCCCACGCTGAAATCTGTTTAAGTAACGTCTATTAACTGGACGATACACAAGCCCTGCAAGGAAATCTGCAGGGCTTTTTGATGTCAAATTAACTCCACCGCATTGCGTTTCATGTCGTCGTTCACGTCGATGTAGCGCTGCGTCACGGCAATGCTGCGATGACCAGCAAGCGATGCGAGCACACGCACCCCAATTCCTTTGGTTGCCAAGTTGGTGATGAATGTGCGGCGCATAGAGTGTGATGTGGCCCCTGCAATGCCAGCCCGTTTAAACAGCCAGTAAAAATGCTGGGTCATGCCATTTGCTGTGAAGCCTTTGCGGCCAGCAGTAATGAATAGTGGGTGAGTGGGTTTTGCGCCCTGTCTCATCTGCAAATATGTGGCCAGTTCATCGCGTAGCTTTTGCGGCAGGAACACTATGCGTGGATGACGTCCTTTCGTTTGTTCTGCGGTCAAGCGTACTTCAGCTTTCACGCTGCCATCGACATTCATGACGTCGCTGATGATCAGGCTGGCGATTTCCCCAACACGCATACCTGACCATGTGCCCGTCAGCAACATGACGCGGTTACGTAGGGCGAAGTTGCGCTGTGCAATGCATGCAAGTGCTTGATCGAGTTCTGCAAGAGTGAGTGTTTTTGCTTGTCCCATGATGTTGTGCCCCTTTGGTAAATGTTTGTGCTGCATGCAGTGTGTTTTCTTTTGTCGAATTGCACGACCAGAACCCCGACAAAGCATCGGGACAAAAAACATCAATGAAATCAACGCGGTTAATAAAAGCGCTGTTTTCTTATGCTCAGTTATTTAGCTCTGTGCGCAGCTGATCTGTGGGAACAAGACGACATATGGCAGCGTTTGCGTAAAGCAGCGCAGCAGCGTTTTTCTGGCCCTCTCGCTACTCGAGTAGCTGGCCCCGTGTTTTGACAGCTTGTAGGGCTGATTTGAGGTGTGTGCCGTTGCCGCCGACAGCAGCGCCAGCAAAAATGGTGCTGCTGCTGGCGCTGCTGTCAGCTTTGCCAAGTCACCTAATGAACCTACAGATGGCACCAGATGATTTGCGCTGATCTGCTGGCGCAGCAATCAGTTTTGCAGAAATTTTTCCCGTAATACCCCATATCTGCAGTTGGTTGCCAAGGTCAATTCACCGCTATGAGCGAACTGGCGTTCGCTGTGCTTTCATGAAATGCTTTCGCTGTCGCTCTGCATTTCAATCAGCACATGAGTTTGAATTTCTTTGAAATGGTAGAAGTCGAACGCAACGCTTGCGTTGTGTGAGATGTATTGGGTTTACGGAGAATGTTTGGAGCAAGCGACGGCTATAGCGTTTTAAGAAACGCATACATACGTCGCTTGTGCTAATAGGTTTTACGGTAAAAAGCCCTTCGCACACGCTGCATTAGAGTTTGTTGGGAGACGGATGCATTGAAACTCCCAGATCGCCAAGCGATCTACTCCGCGGCATCCACTGTTGATCACATGTCAATGCAGCGACATGTGCAGTGCGGGGTCATTAGCCGTCATATTCCAACCCGCGCTTTTGCCATTTGTTACCGAGAGACTTACTCGGGATTTGCTTGTGTGGTGCCTTGATGAATGCCTGTGTTTTTTCGTTTCGTCAACTTCGCGTGCTTACGCTGGACTTGCTTGGTAATGTTGAGCACCTTGAAGCATTGTGCTTGTGTGATCCTCAAGCGTTTTTGACCGCTATTTGCAGCACGTAGGAAGTTGTGCAGGACATGCGCTTGATTCTGTTCAAGCAAGTCACCATGATCACGTAGCGTTGTCGATGCCAGCTTTTGTGCTTGAAATAGCTCAGCTGTACCTGCGTAAATTTGGTTCACGCTGATGCCATTGCTCTTAAGCCATGCATTGGTGCGCTCTGTGTCTTTTTGGTTTTTGAATGTGTCCATGCAAGTATTTATCTCGCGGCAAACAAAACCGCAAATAAATGCACCGAAATTAGGCTGAGTTGAGTGGAGCCAACTAAATACATACATGAGACACAGAGAATTCGCCACTCAAACCAAGACACCCGAACAACTTCGCCTAGACAGTCTGAAGGCCGCTAAAAATCGTGCTGCACAAGCCGTTAAAGCCGAAAGACAGCGCCAGCAAATAGCAAAAGCGGAAAGAGCGCTTACTGCGGTCAAGCAACCGCCAAAGCCTGTTTCGCCAACGTCCAGTAGCTAGACGATCACGTCATGCTTATTGCCGAAGTCATCAGTACCTTGCACACATATACGGCAACTGTGCGTGTGAACGTGGGGGGAGGTGCCTTGCTAGTGCGAACGCAGGTACATGCTGACGGCATGACCCAAGCTCGCGCATTGCTGCTGCACTTGTACGGCGCGGGGAACGTGCTCGCGGTTGCCTAGCTCGTTAGTCCTTTTGCAAGAAGACCAACAGTTCATTTTTGGCTTGAGCCGTGACGTTCGGGTTGGACGTATTCGTATTGGTGCACCCCGTGCTCTTGCATGCAGCAGGCTCATGAAATGAGAACGTGCGTCCTTGATCCCAGCCATGCGTCGCATCAGGATAGACGACAACGCTGGTCAATGCTTTCTGTGCTTCAGTGGGCAGTGCTTCTTTGAATTCAGGACAGACAGTGGCGTCTTTGCCGCTGTAATCGTCTTGCCCTGCAGCGAATAACTTCATGGGGATGTTGGCCCAGTTGTCCATCATGTCTGCAGGAAAATCTTGAAGGCGTTCTTTGAAGAACCACGAGTTGGTATCGCGTTTGATCAATTTGGGGTAGAACCAGCAAACAGGGTATAGAGCCGCTACTTTGCGAATCTTGATTTGTTCTGGAAGAAACTTCTTCTGCGCCCATTGCGTCGCCATGAACACACTCAAGTTAGCACCATAAGAGGTTCCGATGACCGAAACATTGCTCATGTCCACGTCAGAACGTGTGCTGAGGTAGTTGATGGCCCCCATGGCCTTGGCAAGACTCTCACCGTATGTGGTTTTTGTCGGTCTGCGAAACAGGATGGGTTCCATGGCAATGAAGCCATTTTGCGAAAGCAGTTCTACATACTGTTTGTTGGTTCCTGCATCCCAACCACCTGAATGGTGCAAGATGACCACCGCGGGCCGTTTACCTTCCATAAGAGATTTGGTGATAACGGCATCCAAGCTTTCGCTTGCGCCGCTTAACGTTTTGTAGGTATAGCTGATGCGCTCTTGTGCGTGAGCCAGAGGAAGCGTTATTAGCAACGCAAGCGTGAGAGTCAATCGGGTTAAAAGCATCTTGATCCTTTTTGTTGTTATTTTTATATACAACCGATTTGAACGCAATCAGATTGCAAAGATCCGGCAATGCAGTTCAACGATCGATAGGCCTTCAACGCTGATTTTTCTCGTAACACGACATCTGCGCCAATGCCCCGCCAAACTGGACGGACTAAGGTTGCTCGACCATGATGGCTGAACACATACTTGTCTGTGCTTTATCAATTTTTGAAAAGGATCAAACGATGAGCACTAACATTCTCAATACCCTCAAACTCACAGCGGCACGCAAAACCCGTGCACTTCCTGATGTGGTCAAACGCCGCAATAAATTGCTGCAAAAGCTGATTGAACAACGCGAGCTAGCTGCTGCACTGAACGAAGGCCGGCACTATGCACCCACACGCTACCGTTCATTTACAGATGCAGATACAGGGGCTCGAGTGGTTAAAGAAGTACCTGTGCGTATTAAGCCTTGGTTTTGGACCGGAGAAAAAGGGGAGGTGCTGCTTGCGGTGCAATATGGCAGCAAGCAGATCGAACTGCAAAAAGGCAAGACAGCGATTGATGTTGGCGAACAGACTAACCTGGTCACAGTGCTGGATACGGTGATTGCTGCGACACGCAACGGCGAACTGGATGTGCAGATCGAAAGCGTCAGCGTCAAGTTGCGCGATGGCTTCAAGAAGTAAGCAATCAAGAATTGGATGACTGGCGAGAGCGACGACTTTGCAGCAATGCAATGTTCTGCTCTCCAGTCACCGTGCTTGCATAGTGATTGTTGATGACTTCGACGCTGGTGCGTGCATTGCGAGCCAGTGTCAGCAAGTCAATGCCTTGTCCATACAGCAGACGGAAAGTGATGCTGGAGTGACGCAAGCTGTACAAGCTGCGTTCTTGGTCGTGTGGTCCAAGTTTTAAGCCAAGCTTTGCCAGCACCCAGTTGAAGTAAAACGCCAAGACCCAGTGAGCATAGTGACGGTCACGCAGGTGTGGCAGGAACAAGTAGTCGTCTGGTGCAGCAAGCTTCTTGGCCGCATAGTGCCGTGTCAGCTGCTGATAGATGCGCACTGCTGGTTGTAGCGTGACAATGGGACGGCCGTGGCTTTTTGTTTCAGGCAGCGTCAAGCGTAAGTAGGTATTGTCATTGCGCACCACTTCAATGTGCCTGTGCTTCAATGTTTTAAGGTCACTTGGTCTTATAAAGCTATTGACCATAAAGCCAACTGCCCAAGCAACATCTGGCGGCATTGTGTATTCCGCTGAACGCAGACGGTAGTTCTTGCGCAAAGAGCTGTCGCTGTCTGGGTGCCGTGTGCCTTGCAGCTTGCGTGCAGTGCGGATGATGCGCCAGTATTCAGTTGGCGTAAAGGCACCTCGTGGAGTTGTTTGCACACGGATTTTTGGAAACTCTGGCAGCTTGTCCAGTGTGCCAATTGCTACAGCCAAGGTCAGCACCTTGCGCACAATGATCAGGTACTGACTGACGGTTGTGGATGAAAAGCATTTGCTGAGGTATTGTGTGAAGGACAGCAAAGCTGCGTGATCAATAGCATCTAGTGAGTGCTTGCCCCATCTCGGCAAGATGTGTGCATCCAGACGATTGCGTAAGACCTTCAAGCTGCCAAGTGCAAACTCACCGCGATCAACCCGCGCCTGTTCGTTTGCAGTCATCTGTGCAGCCAATGCTGCAAATGTGTGCTGTGGCTTGACTGCGGGACCGCCGGCAGCATCGTGGCGTGCGTTGGGCGCCATTGCCTGAAAACTGGCCGACAGCGCTAGCCGCTGTTCATAAAAAGTGCGTGCATAACTTTGTGCCACACGCTGGCTTTGTGTGCGTGTACTGCTGCGGTGGGTCTTACCTGCAATCCAACAGCGCACTTGCCAAAACTTGCTGGCTGCGATTTTGTAGATTACAAGCTTTTGGGGATAGCCAGGCACAGGCGTAATGGTTGATGGAATTGGCACGGTGCGTTCGCGTTCGTGCGTTTTGTAATGGCTGTCATTTGCACTTGTGTGAGTGCTTGCGGTAAAACGGTCCAACATCACTTAAGCTTACTGTTGTGCATCGCAAATGCAACCGCGTGCAGGAACGCTTGGCACGATTTACGGGGACAGTTTTACCGTGCCGCTGCCGTGCATTTCCAGTGCGTGCCGTACAGAAAAATAGTGCTGCAGATGCGTGATCAGTTGTGCAGTTGCAGGCCAACAACTTTGTTCACTTTGATGTTGGAAATTTCTTGGCACCCTATTGGCACCTTCAAGCAACTTAGTGGAAAAATCAAACACTGTTCGCTCTGGCTGCTTTGGCCGCCACTGGTGCTTTCGCTCAATCTTCTGTGACCATCTCTGGTTTGGTTGACATTGGCTACGGTCAAGTCAATGCGCCTGCCAACGTGCTGGGCAACCAAACTGGTGACATCAGCCGCGTTGCACAAAACGGTTCCGCCACCACCACCATCAACATCGCTGGTACTGAGGACCTGGGCGGTGGCATGAAGGCCAACTTCCGTTACGAAATCAACCCTGACTTCGTTAACGGCTCTGGCGTCACTGGCGGCGCTGGCGCTGAAAGCGGTTCAACTGGTGCTATTGCCCTTGGCAACGGTGGCATGCACCAAGCCTTCCTGGGTCTGGAAGGTGGCTTTGGTCAGGTCAAACTGGGCCGCGTGAACACTGGTACCCTGTCCGCATGGGGCACTGGTTCCGTGTTTGGCACTGCTCTGGGTTCTGGATACGGCTCCAACGGCAACATCTTCACCCGTTACAGCGCTTCCACTGGCAACTACTGGAACGTGGCTCCTACCCGTTTCAACGGTTCTGTTGAGTACACCACCCCCGTCATCAACGGCTTCACCGCTCGTGCTCTGTATGTGCCACAAGTCAACAAGACTGGTGTTGGCGCTGAGAACGCCTGCGCTCAAACCGCATGTACCTCTGATACTGCTGTTGCGGCAGGTGCAAACCGCGCTGGCGTGACTGACTTCAGCTTGGCCTACAACAATGGTCCTCTGAATGCTATCGTTGCTCAGCAATCCGTGAAAATCGGTGGTGGCGACATCAATGCTCTGGTCAGCCCGACCTTGCAATCCACTGCCAACTCCAGCCGTAAGCAGACTACTGCTGCTGCCAACTACACCATGGGTGCTGCCACTGTCTACGGCGCTTACTGGACTGAGAAGCAAACCGCTGCCACTGCTGTTGACGTCCAAGGCTACATGTTGGGCGCCAAGTACGTGACGGGTGCTTATGCACTGATGGCCTCTATGGGCAACAGCAATGACAAGACTTCTGCCAATGTGGACAAGAAGATCTTCGGTCTGGGTGTTGACTACGCTCTGAGCAAGCGTTCTACTGTTTACGCTCGTTATGAGAGCCGTGACGCTGACAAGAACGTCGCCACTGACGCAGCTGCTTCTGGCGTGACCAAGACCACCCACGTTGGCGTGCGTCACACTTTCTAATCCCAACGCTGTCTAAGACAGCTTGAGATTCAGAAATCAAAAACCCACCGTGGCAACACGGTGGGTTTTTTTTATTCAGCGTTTCAGACTCACCAGCGGACACAATCGCTGTTTTGCAGGCGAAAAGTGGATGTGAAACTCACAATTTTCTGGGTGTCTTATGCCATGTGGGCGCTGGCGCTTGAGCTGTGGATGCCTGTCACTTGGGTTGATGAATTCAATAAGTTTCCCCCGCCGCCATCCGACAGTTGGTTTGCCATCCAGGAAACCATGAACGTGATTTTCTGGTCAGGCGCCGATCCCAAAGTCACGCTGGTTTTTCTGCCCGGTGGAGATGGTCAACAAAACATCAAGTACGCAGTCCCAAAAGAGTTCATGTGGGGCATTGGTTCAGTGGCGAGTGCTTTGGCCGATGCCAATCAACCACAAAGCCGATTCAATGGGGTGCTTTTTGACCGCGTCATGCCCTTGCAGGGCAGCGGGTTCAACGATTGGCCTGGCGCCAGACCCGAAGTGAGCACCTCAATCGCATCGAGTCTTTTGTGTTTCAGAGCGATGTCAATTGAAGATCAATCCAGCCAGATGTCCCCGTACCAAGCCCGCACCTTGCTGCGTGTGTTGTCGCTGTCGGTCATGATGGCCAGCGCCACCAGGGCGCCCGGGGGTTCGCCAAAGGCTTTTTCAAAATCTGCGCGGATGTCGCGCTGGTAATGCCGCC
>JACCDQ011246991.1_pt1 | contig 11238 bp, 5 predicted proteins | sample 7446031 | NCBI WGS metagenome assembly JACCDQ01 (sample SAMN15323442, study PRJNA562643) | freshwater metagenome | isolation source: river surface water | place: USA:Blue River Watershed | collected 2017-08-17
ACGTCTTCACCTTAAGCACCTTAGCCAATGATGAAGAAGACGGAGATACCGACATACCGGTAATCACAATATTCGGAACTGATGCGCTACTTGCACCAGACGTTAGTGTAAACTCACCCGATGTGCTTGGATTTCCGGTGAATCCGGAACCAGATAGCGCAGGTGACCCAGTAAATAAACCAGGAGGCAATGTCATTGAAATGCTATCTCCGGAGGCTATTCCAGACGCAATCTTCAACGCAACGGTCAATGTGTTATCAGATGGAGACCACACCGCGGTTCCACCAATACGACCCACTTCGGGAATACATTTACGTGCCGTTTCGTCCCATGATGTTCCAACATCACAGCAACTAGCGCCATAGCAGGGCGCGTTACCGATACCCATTTCTGATAAATTCGACGGGTCTGCGTTTTGCTGAATAAGTTTACGGTTATTCATTTCATCCTCATTGAAGTTCCAGTCATATTTATCGAAATCGTGGTCGTTCCTACGCATAATATCGAACACCTGTTTTCCAATAACGATACCACCCATAGTAAGAATAAAAATAACGCCTAAAGTGGAAATCGACCCAGGAATCAATTCTTTGTTCCGCAATACTGCCAAGATAATCAAAGCGATTGAAACATAAATAATATTTTTCATTACTTCAGTATTGGCTTCGTAGTTACGGGTATAATACGTATTTACTTGGGCCATACGACGTTTATTTGCATTATCTTCCTTAAGTGCGGATGCGTTCTTCTTGGCGCGTTCTTTTTCCTTCGCAATAAAATCAATTGCGGTTTTCTGCGCTTGGTATAATGCGTCGGATTGAAAGACTTGTCCGGCTTCTTGGATAGTTCCGTATGTAGAAGCTAACAATGAGACCAATGCTGAACGCGCTTTCAACAATTCGGCCTGTTCTTCGCGCGTGGGTGCGTTCGTTCCTGTCGTCGAGAGACGATTATTGATACTGGTAATTGCTGATTGAATTTCAGTAATCGATGATGTTCCAGTTGAAGGCGCAGTTGTCCCAGTTGAAGGCGCGGTTGTATCAGTCAACCCCTCAACATACCCACCACGGTAAAGATAATCTTTGAATAATTTTCCTGAGCATAATACGACAATCGCGAACAACGCAATTAATATTTGATTTTTTTCTGAGATTTGATATGCCATTGTTAGTTATAATTTATATTCCATAAATACTAATTATATTATTTATTCACCGTTGTATAATCGTTTATTCACGACCAACTGTCCGAGTTCATCATTTCCGTGAGTATTGTGGTTTTCGAACCCGTCCACCGGTGGTTGCGCCACTTACACCGCTACTAGTGCTAGTGCTAGTGCTACTGCCTGAAGCAAGTCCAGTAGTTTCGCCTATACTATTCACAGCATTCGTCGCAGTTTCACTGACCGTGTTTGCGATATTCTTCACACCTTCTACAGCGCCAGTTGCTGCGTCATTCATCGAAGAAACTAAATTGTCAGCACCTTGGGTAATAGTAGTTGATAGTTTTTCACCAGTTTCCATCAATTGCTGACCAGCATTACTTAACGCTTCTTTCACATCCCCAGTACGGTCAGCAATATCGTCCAATTTGACACTTCCAAACCCGAAAAATGCTAGAATCGACGCGAAGAACCCACCCCCTGAACCGGCGTTCTCATCCACGTCGTCTTGTCCGAACGTTTCCTTCAATTTCAATACGGCCAACACTGCCAAGATTGCTAAAATACTCCAAAGAATAAATTTATACGATTCAGATATCAACAATTTATTGCTTTCCTCATTCATCGCAATCAACCGTTCACGTTGATATTCTGCGTTTGCGATTTTTGTCAAGTCTTTCTGTACTCCAACCATTGTATTCGCATACGTTTCTCCGGTCATTCCTTCTTGACCGACAGTAAAGTTCTCTACTGTTTCGCTTGATACGGTGGTTTGGTCACGATATTCCTTCGTCTTTTGTTGCGTTTGGATAATAACACCCGATGTGGCCGAACCCATCGCATTTGTATCTCCTGGTTGTAGAGACCCTTTCTTTGGAATCATTGTTGAAATGTCACATTTTGTTCCAGAACTCATTGCACCTGTATCTGGATAATGAGAATATTGTGCGCTATCAACGAGACTATATTCGCCATTTCTCACCCGACACTGTTCGTCTCCAATATTTCCATTGATAGTCGGAACTTTCAACATAAGTTGTTTCGTCGGGTCAGAAATACGTAAACCGGCCGGATACATCTTCGCGCGGTCTTTCAATTCGCATTTTCCATCAGCGCCGCCGCTCCCCTTGGTATAAACAAACCCGCCACACTTCTCGTCCGCATCACACATTCCACGGCATTTTTCAAGTGACGCCGATATACTTTCACCGACTGGCATGGTTCGCAACCTACGCGCATATTCCAGTGTATTTGGAAACGTTGTCGCATCTACAGAATATACCTCAAGGTCGCCTAACGAATATCCCTGATATGTGTACTGATTACGACCAAATGGCGCCTTCTTACTATTTGTAAGAAATGTATACGCATTATTATATAGAGTTTGTCCCGTAATATAAAAGTCGTGCCCGCCACCAAATGTGGGATAATACGAACTATTCATATACGTTTCATATGAACCGGCGCCCCACGCACCATTATTGGGTGTGAATTTACTCGTTCCATCGTAGAGAAATGCGGTAGGGTCTGGTTTATAATTTTGGACAGAGGAAGACCAACTATTCGCGGTATATGCGCCAAGAACCCGTCCCGACCCATCATTGATGATGGCGCGAGTATATGTCGGACCTTTATTATCGCATAACTGGTGAAACTTTTGTTGAGACCAACCATCACGACTTGCCTTATAAAGAAGATTGCTGGCTTCACTGTAACTACCGGGTGTAATTTCTTTGAGACTATATGAACTTTCCGCAGAGCGTGTATCATATCCTCCCAAATTTACATAGGATGCACCTTTCTCAGATTTTGTATACGAAAGTGCCGACGCCGGATAATCATGTCTCTCACCATTGTGGTCGATATATGCGATTCGTCCGACAAAACCCTTTCCATTACGGTCAGTATCATCGACACCAGTAGGTCCACCGGTCTTCAAAGAATACAGTGCGACGGAACGTTGTTGTTTTGTTCGTGGAGTTTGATTATCATCCAGGAATTCATATCCTTCGGTATTTTTACACTTCTCAATGTAATCATTCACCGCCGCGCGTTCGACATTATCACCATTCCGGTTATGAAGTGCGCCTAACCAACCTTTTAATTGGTCATTGTTGTAATTATAAAGTCCACCATACGCCCATGCGCCATTCCAGTTGGGTGGATAACAAACCGCACCCCCTACATGATTATAACTCTTAAAAATACAACCATTTCGAGTTTTATGGTCGCACTCCGGATTCGGTGGGTTCGCGGGGACTTTCAGCGTAGTTTCCTTGCCATACAAACGTTTCAAGTTCGTTGTAGTATACGCCTTCATAAAACCGTCCTCACCTCCTTCTGGATTTGGCATCGCGTGGCAATTCTTCGCATCCTTATCGAATGACAGCAAACCATTGATATTTGGTTCTCCGGAACCAGTATATATCCAACATCCACCTTTGTTTTCAGGTTTGCCCTTTTCTGGTGGAGATACCAAGAAATACGAACTACCTAAATCCTCTGCGCGACGCTTACACTGCGAAATCGATACTTCCGTCATGTCTTCTTGAAACGTGAAACCGCGATTTTTAAAGTCACTATCCTTGACGTTATCATTTACCACATAACACCCCATACGAGTAGTATTAAAGTTGAAATCAGCAGATGGGCGTTCCTTAACAAATACATTTCCGCTTTCATTTCCGCAAGAAAAGAGACCCTTTCCGCCGACACTATTATTGGGATTACGCACTCCATCGTTTACCAAAAGGAATAGGGGATTTTTTCGGCCATTATCACCATCTGCATACACCATATCGTAGGGTTTTATGCTATCCCATGTTCCCGCGATTTTGATTTTCTTGATGGTTCCACTTGCGGCAGGGCAACCAATGACACCAACATTTTTCTTCATTTTATCCGTATTAAACCAATTTGTTTCCGAAGATGGTGGAGCGTGCCATATTTGAAAAATTCCATCCTTTGTAATGTATCCATATTTGGCAACACCAGCGCCATCCGTTACTTCAACCCAGTTTTGTCGGGTGTTTTTATCTTCCTTCGCAACTAATTTCACAATATCATTCACGTTCTGAATATGGTCAAGTTCTTGTTGGGTATATTGGTCGTCTTGTTTTTTCTGGTTATCAATAAATTCACCTTTATTCACATTCGAACTACCGAGAGGACCCGTACTTGTAGTTGCTGGTGCTGCGCCACCACCGCCACCAGCTTCAAGACCTTCTTTCAACGAAACACTTTGTATCATACTTTGAATCGCATTTTGAAATTTAGCACCGATACTCAATGACGGTTCGTCGCGATTCCCTCGGTCCATATTCGATGGTTCGCCCACTAAACTCGCATTATCCGCAACACCAACGGTTGTTTGTTTCATAAGCAGTTCTCGTGTCTCGCTAGAATTTTGTACGTGTCCTGTTTTCGCACTTGCGTGTTTTACTAAATCATTTGAATTTTGATAAAACATTGTATATATAATAATATGACGGTGTCTACTATATATACCAGCGAATATTTTTACAGGATTATAATATGGCATATCAACGATAGACATGCCATTATTCTGAACCATCTAGGGTATCTTGAACGGATTTCATCCCAGCGTCAAATTCGACAAAGAATGATTTAAAGGTAGCGTAAAAGAAAATGACAATTAACAATAAAAATGTTACACCTATCCACCAAAACCGACCAGTCCAGAATTCAGGGTCGCTTACATACCGATACATCGTCATTATATTGCCTCTCATATCCCATCCAAATGAGGACACGATAAATAGAATAACAACAATCGCGAAAATCCACCAATACGTCCACCATCCCCAACTCACATACGTTTTCAGTGAACCAACTTGTTCCATTAAAGAAAACTTGGATGTATATGACGCATATCCAATAATGATACATATCGTAAGGACAATGTAAAATATAAATCGGTATTTACGAGCGCGAAGAGTAGTCTGGTCGTTTATTTCAGCATACACATCGTTCATCTGTTTTCTCTGTTCTATCAAGTAATAATTCCCCGAGATATCGGAAACTTTATCATTCATATAAGTATTAATTTTGCTGATGAGTTCATTGGAATTGGTTGCCGAACCGACGAGTTGATTCAGTTCGTTATTAATTCCTGCGTCGGCAACTGCGCTAATCTCTTGAACGAGTGAATTCACCCTTAACTGTAGGTCGTTCAGTTTGGCCGCATTTTCGATATTCGCGGTGTCTTTATCGTTCGTGATTCCTAATTTTGTATAAACGTTATTTCCTCTTCCAACCATCGTTGCATAACCGGTCGAATTGGTATTGAATGACGCATCAACCGGAGCATCATATATCAATCCGTAACAGTTATTATCCCAGTCAGGTTGACCTGGATTAGTGCCTCTCGCGCCGGTATATACGACTTTTTGGAATAAACGTGTATCGGCAGCTGCTTTATTCCAACATTGTTGTGCGTTGGCACTTATATCGGTTCCGGCAGTTGTAATCTTTCCAACATATTTCCAATACTTTGCGTAATCATCACCTGGACGAATCACGAGAGGTGTTGCTGTATTGGATATCGCATTGATATTATCTCTCTGAACGTATACGTCTTTCGCAGTTGTCGATGTTGCCGGTTTGTACGTATTTGAATATGCGTTATATTGGGCTGATATTTCCTTTAATTCATTCATTTTTACCAACAGTCGCGAATAATCTGAATTACTCATGACGAATGAAAATCTATTTTTAAATGTTCTATATTATAACTGATACATATAACATAGAATATAAACCGGTTGTCTATAATCTTTCAAACCGTGGTATAATAGACATTATCATTCTGCGCTACATCAACCTGAAGATTGTATGTATATGAGAAATAGTAATAGACCGCAAAAATAACAATAAGTGCCATGATAACTACCCCAAGTAGAGATACTCCACCACCATTCCCGTTGCCTTCTTCAATATTTCCGTTATCACCGCCACCGCCAGGTGATACAAATAAGAATGCGAACTTAAATATTATCAAGACAGCAACAAGTATCATAAAACACCAAAATACATACACAGCCGGATAATAATAGTTTCCTAACCATCGTTTTATTTGAGCTAAAATGTTATCGTCGACTTCCGCCAATCTTTCAGCTGCCGTTTTCTCACGTTGAATAATTGTGGTATTCGCGACGCTATTCAGAATATTCTGGTTTTCTATCTTTATTTCGGCAACAGTATCGTCAATCTTTTTCTTAATCTCGGCCATTTTGGAATTGATTGTTGGTGATACGCTTGCTCGAAAACATTCGCTATCTTCTTTCATGGTTGGCATGTTAGTTGCCGTTGGTATTGCGTTATACTGATTCGCGTTTAATATGATAGGTTCGCCAACTACTGATGTAAGACACGACGAGTGGCGTTTATCTGGCCATACTCCCTTTTCATAAATATGTTTCTTCCCTTCCGTATCGACCCAGGCATATTCATCATTGGCCGATGTGCTTGCTGTAAGTTTCACATTTCTAGTGGTAATACACGGTGTGTAACCAACCATATCATAACTGGAATAATCCGCAAATCGACTAAAACCTACCCCACCGGCTCCAGAACCACTGATATCAATGAACGACCCAGCAGTGATTTTAAATGGATTCGATGCGTCATCACTTGGTAATGCGTCATTTCGTGTAATGGTTGGGCATGTTTTGCTGTCATAAAGCATTACAGATGATACATCTTTAAAGCGATGTGTGTATCCAAAAGAGTTTACATAATAAAATGCGGCACTTGCGTCTGGACCGGAATAGGAAACATCGCGGACGATTTTGTTTAAATACTGACTATTGGTTTGAAGAAATCGTGACCGAGTTAAAATATCTTCTGTGTATATTCGATATTGAGTTGTGTATTCATTGGTAAGGTTGCTTAATTTCTTTTCAAGGTCAAGTAATTTTTGACTTTTACCAGCGCTAGTTGTTCCAGTTCTAGCATTAGTGGTGACCGTGTTCGATGAGGGCGACGTCGTGTCGTTGGTAAGACCTTCTTTGAATGATACAACCCCCACCTTTTCGTCCATTTTATGAAGTAAATCCGTAAATGGTTGAATCGGGTTTTTATCCAAGTCGTATCGACTGTAATTCACGAGGTCACCCTGAAGTAGGTTTAAGTTCATAGATGTTCCGGTAAGCATACCTTCTTTTATTGCGTCATTCGTGTCCTTCGTGTCCTTCGTCTCCTTTGCATATTCTGTCATTAACGACGCCATCGCCGAATCGAGAGACGCATCATTCTCAACCGTAAGACCTTCTTTTGTTGTTGCGCCTACGGTTGGTTTGTAATTATCGAGAGAAAATGGTGTTGCGTTTGGAAACAATACCTGTTTTTCTTTATAATCGAAAGACGCCATTGTATGTTATATATAACTAATATTATAACATACACGCTCACGCCGGGTTCTGCTCGGTTCTCTGCTTCGCTCGGTTCTGCTCCGCTCGGTTCTGCTCCGCTCGGTTCTGCTCCGCTCGGTTCTGCTCCACTCGGTTCTGCTCCGCTCCACTACCTCTGCGTCAGTGAATACGAATTATTCGTAAATAGATTTCCAATCCTGGACCTACCACTGCTACCTAACCCTAAACCACCAAACCGACTAAATAACCCACCACTGCTACTACCAAATCCTACTCCACTAAATAATCCGCTTCCTCCACCACCACCGCCACCTACTCCACTGAATGAAAAATATTTCTGGACGAGTTGAGTGCTTATCAAAATGATACCGACAATCACTAGGATAATTTTCAAAAACTTTTCACGGTAGAGTTGATTCTCTCGACGAGCAATTTCTTCTAACGTGTCCTTGATTCCTTTACGCTGATTATATTTCGACGCGTCAGACAAACTTCCAGTGGTAGCGCTACCACCTCCACTAGTACCTTTTAATTCATCTACTTTATCTTTAATTTTGGTTTCAAGTAACGAAATAACATTTTGTAAACCATAAATTCCTTTGAAACTACTTGGACTTGAGAAATTTGTATTGGATGTAGGTTGTCCCATAAAAGTATTTGGATTCGTATCGTATTCGCCCTTCATGATTGCTGAAACCACACCTCTATATTCCGGGTCAGCGTCCGTTTTGGACGTAAAGATGGTATAAAACCGATTCACGTTTGAACCGGATGATTCGCCGGACAGCACACTTGGTTGAGTTCGTAGATAAAATGTCGGGTTGGTTTTCAACCTCTCTGTGATTTGCGTCTGTGTTCCAGTTGCTGACCCAGATGCGTAATACTGTTCTGTGAAATTTTTATGTAATTCTTCTAATGCCTTCGTCGCATTTTTTATATACTGTAAATCGGTATTTCCTGTTGCGCATATCGGTGTAGTTCCCTTGGTTTCAATACGAAATGTATCATCTGCTGAACATGACATATTGTATGAATGTTATATCGTTATTATAGTTATATAATCACGATAAAAAAGAAAATGACGTCGTTTCTACCGACGCTCGAACGCGCGACCGGTGCGCATTAATTCGCAACACAATACCTGTAAAACAAACTCGTTACAGATGTCTTGCTGGACCGAGTAATTTTACAAATTTGTCCGGGTCGTAATCCAATCGCAAGCGCAACTGGGTCGTATCTCGAAATACTCGGCATCTGTTTTGTATCCGTTATATTGTATTTTTTGAGAACCTGTTCTTGTTCGGCTTCATTCAACACGACGTGTTCTGGGACGTATTGATGTTCCAAGATATTAAACTGAAGTCGGTCGAGTGAATGAATGACAATGAATATCCGGTCTTTCTCCCAGATTTCATTCAGAATACCGACAAGTGTATCATTGACTTCCTGTTTCATAACAATAATCAACGTATCGGTGGGTTGGAGAACCTGTTCTAAATAGAAGAGGTCGTCAATCATATGATTAATGTTCTCACGGCGAAGGGTTTTGCCTAAATAATATTTAACATACACCTTACGCGCTGGGTGAATATCTTTTTCTGTCGTAAGAAGCATATCCAATTGGTTATTCGCATACATTGTCTGAACTTCACCCACACCATAATCTGTATAATTTGAAACGTCCAGACCTTGTTTCGCAAGGAGTTGAAGAAGTATATTTCTGGACTTGAATAAGGTAGAGATGGTTCCACTGCTAACGTGTGTTGTCATATGAAATGAACGATGAACGATGACCGTACTATATACTATGAATAAATCTTTATTATCCAATAATCTGAATCAATTTTACAGTTTGATTGAAAATGTTTTTACTCCTTGTGCGTTAGGTTCTAGTGTTTGCGCTGGTGCTTGACCGGGGGATGCTTGACCCTGTGTGGCACCACCCGTCATCGCCTGACCCAGTCCCACGCCATTATTCGATTGACCTGGTATTTGTGTATTCATCATACCCCCCGATTGTACTGGCATCATTCCTGCCATTGGCATCGTTGCTACAACTGGAACATTCATCGTTGGTATACCTCCTCCAGCACTTCCACCCATTATCGGTAACATCGACGACATCGGAGACGACGACGACGAATGAAGGTGTTGATTCTGATGAGTTCCGTATCGTGTTGTCAAATACCCTTCAAGAACACCGGTAGGGATTTGTGGGATGAATTTTCCTCCACGTTGTGCGCCGATATTCGCTCCCCGGTTGCCACCACCACTGAAAATCGAAGAATATTCGGGTGTTCGCGGTGTTGTGGGTTCGCTTGTCGGTATATTCTCATCATCGTTACCATACTTCTCAAGCATTTTTGTATTGAATGACGCGACGGCACCACGTAATCTCTCGGCATCATCAACTCCTGACGTTAACGCGCCGGACGTTAACGCGCCGGACGTTAACGCGCCGGTTGGTGTTCCGACTGGCGAATCCATGCTCGTATATTCTGGTGTTCTCAATCCGCTTTCAGCAAACTGTTCGGCGTGTTCGTTTCCAACACTGGCTTCAATCTCTCGACGTATCGCATCCAAATGGACCCGTTCATCCGTCAAACGTGTCATCTGAACTTTCAATCGTTCTTCTTCTGCGACATTGCCTTCCCGTTTCGCGCGCTCAATTTCAGTCGATACTCGTTCCAATTCTTTCGCATTTTCGGCAATATTTCGCGAATTCTCATCCATAATATTGTTATTCTTTTCATACGCACTGCGCGATTTACGTGTAATCTTCTTTTCAATTAGAGTGATAATCGCACGTACCCAGTTCAATGGTTTACGAGTCTTACGCAATTCTTCGACCATATCACTGGGTGGAATCGGTGTATCATCAGGATAAACAAGCATTCCAGACAACCAACCATCCGGATAACGTGTCGGATAATCGCCACTCCATTGGCGCCCACTAATCGTCCATCTCTCGGTAGGTTCACCATTTTTATCCAGAATAACAGATTCAAGAACAAGGTCTTCGCCGGTAAGGTCGGTGACAGCAATCCCCCCGCGCATCTGTCTCGCAGTATCAGATTTCAACGCAAATCGCCAACCGAAGTTGTGAATACGTTCCTTTGTATCGACATCCAGGTCCAACACGATTTGTTCTGGATTGACGTCTGGGTCGAAAACATCCGCAACCGCCCGTTTCGCATACGAGGTCGACGCGGCGGTTGCTGCCGCATACTCTTCTTCTTCGCTACGACTTGGTAAATAGACTCGACTGCCAACACCATATTCATCGTAGTCCTCACCCGTTTCCTTTCGTCCCTGTTGCGCGCCCCTGGCAGACATATCACGCGGTTTCAGACCGGCGGCCAACCTATTTCTCTCGATGATATCATCCACACCCATTGCGCCCTTTCCATCCTTGATAACCCGATACACATTATTTGAATACGACATGCTTGGAAGTTGGTCGATATTATCTTCCGTAATAATACGCATCTGGACGTTCATCACTAATAACTCTTGGATGAGAAGTTTCAAACAATATGGAATACGGACAATACTGAATGAACGACCAAATTTCGTCATATGAATGACGCTGGAACCGCCGCCCGAACCCGAACCCGAACCCGAGTCCCCGGCATCGGTCAAACTGCCCGAATATTGAATTGGACCATCCACCATCGGACTCAT
>JACCDQ012126025.1_pt1 | contig 11236 bp, 9 predicted proteins | sample 7446031 | NCBI WGS metagenome assembly JACCDQ01 (sample SAMN15323442, study PRJNA562643) | freshwater metagenome | isolation source: river surface water | place: USA:Blue River Watershed | collected 2017-08-17
AATACGTAAAAAATAACACCATAATCAGTCACAATTTATTTTGTATTTTAATTTATTTGTATTGTTACTGACTAATCATATTGTTACTATTTTCATATTATTTTACTTCATATATCGTCACAATATTTGGATAGATAATTAAAGTAAAATCCTAAAAATATATTATAATTATTCCTAAATATCCCTTCTATTCCATTCAAACCAACAAAACCCAAACCTCGCATCCCCGGCACCAAACTTTCTCACAAATCTGCGTTCCATTTTTACCGAAGGTCTATTTGTAACGCAGTTTTTGAGAGATTGACGTGCCGAAATGACACATCCATATTATACCAAGAAAAGAATTCCTAAACATTCCATAAATCTCTCAAACTTCCAACTTTAATCCAACAATTTTGAGAGATTTCGACCAATAAATCAAACATGAATCTCTCATATTATTCCTAAATTATATTATCCCAAAATCTCTCAAAGTATAAACTTTGGAATCCAATGATTCCGAGAGATTTCAACCAAAAATCCAAAACCTCGCACAACCGGCACCAAACTTTCTCACAAATCCGCGTTCCATTTTTACCGAAGGTCCATTTGTAACGCAGTTTTTGAGAGATTGATGTGCCGAAATAATCCACGATTCTAAATAACATGAATCATTCTGTTGTTCCTCCTAAATCTCTCAACTTATAAACTTTGAATCCATCCATTCCGAGAGATTTCAGAGTCAATGAATAAACATTCATTATTATAGTTATGATTCCTAAATCACGAGAGATTATAACCTGTAAAAATATTAGATACACAACAAAATTCTCTCAAACAAATTGTTTCAATCGAATGAATACGAGAGAATGATGAAACAAAAACCGTTCATCATATAATACAAATATTATATCTTCATTCTTCCTAAATCTCTCGAACATATAAGTTTGAATCTACAATTTTCGAGAGATTTCAAAAGCGCAACAAAAACACACCCCCCGCGCCGGCACAAGATTTACTCGCGATATATCAGTCAGATTTTACCGAAGGTTGAAGTTTTTACTGTCATATTTCGAGAGATTTGGTGCCGGATTATAATTCATCACACATCGGGAAATCAAAAGTTTCTAAACTTATTAGAATCTCTCGAATGTATAACTTTGAATCTATTTATTCCGAGAGATTATGTCAAAGACAAAACGATTCCGTCCAACTTCTCGTTCTCAAACCCGTAAACGAAGTAAACAATCACCGATGAAAAAGACCATCGTATTCTCATCTCATTACATACCAAAGGACCAAGAATCGGAAATTTCTATTTCATCGTATCAACCTTTACCTTTACCAAATGATACAGGTATTCGGAATCCAACGATTCAATACAAAATATCACAAAGTGAAACAGATGATACATTTATTGCTACAATTTACAGATACGATGAAACAAAACTAGAAATCTCAGTGGGTGGTAATCATCGATTACCTTCATGCGTTACAATAAACATCAACAGTATTAATATAAGCGATACACAGACAATTGTTGAAGCAACTTTTAACGTGGATTATAATGAACGATGTAATACATCCAATAATCTTAAAAGCGCGCTTATCCTCGCACGGGTTGCTGTTAGTTTCGCTTTTACTTATTTCAAGATTGACAAGTTTATTCTAAAAGACCATAGTATATTCCACTGTAAAACATATACACGTAGTGATTATCGATTTCATTTATATGGTCGTGAATTATTAAAATACGGAAAAACATGGTATCAGCGCAATCTAAACGCCCACATTTATCATCCACGGACATTAGAGAATATACAACGGTATATAAGGTTTGTAGAGATGAAACCATCCTGGAATGTATTCTCTCAAACGAATCACTCCGAGAGATTGAAACCTATCTGGGAAAAATCAAAGAGTTATAAAGAACTTGTTCTGACGTTATTGGAAGGCATACAGAGAGTTCATCACAATTCATTCGACAACAAAGTTGTAGACGAACTTACAAACATAAATTGTCATTTATTATACCCATGGTTCAATCAAGTTACAAATCACTTTTTACGTGACTTACCAGAAGTTGATAATTTCATTTTGAGAGATGGATTCCCGTTCGTCAAAGGATTGAACGTCGAATTTATACCAGATAATGAATATGAAGAAACAATACCTTCGAGATTACAACAAAGTGGAGGTGCCGGAGACGCGGCATACTGGTTCACCGAGAGAATACGGTAAAAAACACACCCCGCGCCGGCACCAATATTCACTCGCGATATTTCAGTCGGATTTTACCGAAGGTAGAAATTTTTACTGTCATATTTCGAGAGATTTGGTGCCGGATGTTTACTTATCAGTTGTATAAGCACCATTAATTAATGGTTCATATGGAAATATCTCTCGTAAAAATTCATTTGCTGTAAAAAATAATAATACAAACCATAAAAATGTTGAATTTTTTGAAGTAACATAACGGTCAAACCGTAAAGAATACGCAACCATCCAACCTACTAAAAAACATATGATATCTCCGATATGGTTTTCATACGTTTCTAAAACTCGTCCATTCGGTGCGACACTTTTTTCGATTTTCTCAATAAAATAATAATGTATTCCATTCGCAAGAATGAAATTGTAAACAGTCGGAATATTACTATGTTGTATTAAAGAATAGGATAATAATCCACCGCCGATATGTCCGAATGAATAAAAATCAAAATATTTTATACCCATTATAACTATAATATATGTAAATATATCAAAATGAATCATGAAAATCTCAAAACTGGCGACCTCCTTTTATGTGATGACCTCGCCTACGGCGACTGGGGAATGTTTAGTTGGTTCATCAAATTTATGACACAAAGCGATTTCTCTCACATCGGAATGGTTGTCAAAGACCCCGATTTCACAGACCCACCCATGAAAGGAACCTATGTTTGGATGTCTGGCATTTCAAATGTTCCTGATGCGGAAGATAATACGAAGAAATTCGGCGTCCAATTTGTCCCGTATGAAGATTTTATCAAGACGTATACTGGCAAAATATACCTTCGCAGATTACACTCTGAGAGATATCACGAATTCTTTACTACCGAGAGATTGAAGAAAATCCATCAGGTGGTTTATGATAAACCGTATGACCTAGTTGTAACCGACTGGATTGAGGCGTATTGTAAAAAAGACCCTCGCCCCCAAAAGACATCACGGTTCGTTTGTAGCGCATTTATCGGTTATGTTTATACACAACTCACGTTTCTTCGTGAAGATACGGATTGGAGCATCCTATATCCTAGTTACTTTTCTAGTGAAAACCCTGGGTTGCGCCTCCGCCACGATTCATATCTCTCACCAGAAGAACTAATCCATGTAGTTGTAAATGATGTAGCGTCCTAGTTATACTTTCTAAAATCAGTTAGTAGTTTTATGTATAGGCAAACCTTGTTGATTTTTAGTGGGTTTTATTCCATCTTAAATCTTCAAGGGAGTAGTAAAATACGAAATCATATAACATACGAAATCATCTATTTATTCGTAGTCACTGAAATCACAATATTATCCAAACCGGTCGACGATGTCGATGCTTGCTCTTCGAGAGATTTCACCTTTTGATTTCTCGCATAATTATTCTTGAAATATTGAATCTTCGTTCCATATTCCAAGTAATATTTACTACGCTGTCCAATCACAGTGCGACCATGTTCTAATGCGTCGTAATCAATAATATCTGTACTGGTTTTTGGTTTAACTCGGACCGAACTTGCCTGGACTTCATCTGATTTCGCAGCCATTTCAATATCCTCACTTGGAAAATATGTTTCGAAGTCTGTAATGATGGCGTCCATCGCTTTCTGGGCGGTCTTTCGCAATCTCTCGGCATTCTCCAAATTAGACTGTTCGCGCTTATAATCCGCGATGAGTAATGTGCGAAACGCGGCGATGGATGCCGACTCATCCGTTGAATGTGCTCCACTGGCATTTGCGTTGTTGCCACGCGACATTTCTACAATCATATCCAGAAGAGAGAATAGATAGGCAATATTGTTTCTGTCATACGATGACACATAAACCAGTATTTTTTGCTGGAGTTTATTGATTTCGAACTTCTTCTTACACGAGATATTGCCGTTGGCCAGCATGATTCCTCCAATCGCGTTGGTTTCTTTACGCATGACGTCGCGTTCAAATTCCGCGGTGCTTACCACCGGATTTGTCGGGAGATTATTCTTAGTATCTAGTAAAATAACAACATTGGTGTCTTTATGACGGAAATGAAAATCGGTCTTTTCACTTAATACAGAACCAACGTGTGTGATTTGCCAGATGGAATTCAGGTGTGCGTCATTATAATCCAGCATTTTAGGGTAGAGTTCCTCTTCATAATTCTTGCCCTTGGATTTATCCTCGTACAAACTGTAATACCATTTATTCTTGGTTTCAAGTTCGGCAATTTTTTTATGAAGATGGTCGGTTTTTGCGGCAATTTGCCGGTCCGTATCCGATTGGATGGTGGCGAGAATTTTATCGATGCGTTGACGTTCACTAGCGAGTTGTTGCTTATATTCGGCAACTTTGGTCTCGCCTTTCTTATACTCTTCTTCGCGGACTTCAAAAATACGCGTTGAGAGAAGTTGTGTTTGTTGTTTCAGTTGGTTGTATTCGTATTCTTTCGCCCATGATGATGATTCGGGGTTTGATGCTGCCGTGACCGCCGACGCTGGCGGATGTTGCGTATGGTAATGCGCGAGAGATTTATCATAAATAAAGCAACCCAACTCAATTATGTGGCGTTGGGTTGCTTCGTCGTATTCGGCAAATGAGGTTGTAGTTGTTGACATGATATATAAGATACACGTGTTCGGTTTAGATGGTTTCCGTGATTATCGTGTCGTATTCGGTTGCTTATCAATGACAACCTCCTTCGCAACACGTTTTATCACTTTGGCGATATTCTTATCACTACCATCTAATACCGCACGAGACATATTGATATATTGCGTGTTCTCGATTGTTGAACTATTTTCACATCGAGGATGCTGTTTCGCCCACTCATTCACAAGAACGATATTCTTATGTTCTACAACGCGCACCGCATTTGTAATTTTAGTATTGTTGGAGTCTTCGCGTTCCCAGCAGTCGGCGTCCTTTACATAAAGCGTCTCTCGATGAATATCACTACAATGGATGGGACGTTTGAATACATCGGTTTCTTTTAAACAATCGATAAATAATTTTGACATTCCTTCCACATATCCCACACGACCGAAATTATCCAAGTCGCTATCTTTCAAATGGATTGACCTTGCGAAATCGGTGATATTCATCGCGTCTTTACACTGTTCATTCAGGAAGAACTGAAGGTTGAATGTGTTATTGTGATGATTATTGTTGCTATTAATATTGCCGGTGAAGTTATGTGTGTTGGCAGGCGCAGGAGTCGAATAATTCGCGATTGCGCTCGATACTGCGGCAGCAGCAGTGGCGGCGGCGTTGGCCGCATTGTTCGCAGTAACCGCTGCCGTATTCGCAGTTGCTGCCGCACTCGCCGCCGCAGTTGCCGCATTATTCGCGGCGTGAATCGAAACCGACTGTTGGTTACAAAGCATTTCGATTACCCTATTCTGAAACTCTTGGCTGTTTTTAAGCATATCCATCATAATTGTCTTTAATTCATGGTCGGTTGAACCTACGAGTCCTCCTCCCGCCTGGACGAGATTGGGGAGTGCGAGCGATGGTCCAGGTTCGGGGTCTGGCGCAGTCATTCCCATCGTCTGTGCGCTCGGTGTTCCGTCACATAGTTTGCGATGCTTCCATAGTCCACTCTTACTACAATACTTTTGTCCGCACTTATCACAATATTTATAAACTCGCTTTTCATTTGTATGCTTTTCATTTATGAAAGCAACTTGGTGTGTCGACGCCAGTGTGTGGTAACATTCTGGTAATGATGGTAAATGAACCGATATATGGTGTGTGTGAACGGGTTCGCTCGATGGAGAAATAGAGCATTCGGTGGTAAAATCGGTTCGCTTGGTATGCTTGATAGAAGACGTGTGTCTGGCAAAATCTCTTTTACAGTCTGTATAAAAGCGACAACAGTCACATCGATAAATATAATTATACATGAAATAATCGGGGTGGTTCATCCGGTTTCCTACATTTGTGTTAGACAAAAATGTCATTTTTTGGACGCGGCGTCGGATGGGGGTGGGGGCGGATGCCAAAAAAGTTTTCAATAAGGAAAATAATAGGTGGAAAATGAAAATGACAGCATTATGGTCTAAATTGAAAAATCGAACATTTTTGTGTTTTAAAAGGAACCCGTTGGAAAAAAAACAGCATTTGTATTTTGTCCAAAATCGATTTTGCGCCGACGCTTTTTAAACAACTTTTCGCGAGGCATGTCCCATTCATAAATTCTGGATGTCATTCATTGGGATTCCGTTATATTACGTCATTTTTGTTAGTGGTTGCTTGTCCTCCTCCTCCGACAGTTCCCGTATTTGCTGCGAATGATTGGTGGTTACACATCATTTGAATCAACTTACGCTGAAACTCTTGGTTGTTTTTCAGCATATCCATCATCATCGTTTTCAGTTCTTGGTCGCTTGTAATGGTTTGGGGTTGCGCGGATATTGGAATGGGTGTTGGCGCAGAAAGTGTGGTGGCGTATGATAACTTGGGAATACCTTGACATGATTTTCGATGCTTCCATAATCCACTCTTACTATGATACTTTGAACCACATTTATCGCAATATTTATAAATCGAGTTGTCAAATATGAAAGCAAATGGTGCTGGGGGTGGAGCAGTTGTGTGTCCTGTGGGGTTAATTGGTTCGCTAGATGGCAAAACCTGATTGACTAAAGAGTCTGCCAAGGGTTCGCTGGATGGGGAGTTTAGACTGACAGGGGGTAATCCCGTTCGTTTTGCGTGCTTGTTTGAGGCAAGATGCCGGCGGTAGTCCTTTTTGTTATCAGAAACGAAGTGGCATTTATCGCAATGGAACACATAATTACACGGGGTGTTCGCCAGCGAACGCATTTGGGTTTCCTAAATTACCCCGTCATAAAAAATGTCATTTTTGGACGCGTGGCGGAGGTCCGATGGCGGGGGGTTCCAAAAAAATTACAGTAAGGGAAAATACGCGGAAAATATGAAAATGAGAGCATTATGGTAAGAAATGGTGTTTTTAGAGATATTGATGTTTTTTGTGTTTTAAAACCTATACGTTTGGGCGAAAATGACATTTTAAAAATGTCATTTTTCCATTTTTCGTTGGCGCTTTTTGAACGAGTTTTCGCGAGGCATATCCCATTCATAAAAAATGGTTGTCATTCATTGGGATTGTACCGAAATTTCCTGTTACAATGTGTCATGTTTTACGTATTTCGTGTCATTTTTTACATAATTTCGAGTGTAAAACATTATAAAACATATAATCAAACCAGCTGTATAGATATTCATGAACCACATCAAGCATATATTTTTAGTTGTTTCAATTGGTATGTAAATTACGTTACATAATAACATTCCAATCGTCAATTGACATAATTGTAGTGTAGTGATATACTTTTTGATAACCCGAAGTTGATTTATCTTCAATAAACAACCCAAGTAATATGAATACATTATCGTATGAACGAACGCGTTTGCTATACTTGGTATCCATATCGAATCCACCTTATACACATAGGCCAAGTGCCACGAAAGTACTGCTCCTACGTGATGATATTTTTGAAGGAATATCGGTGTTTTACCGTTTAAGTAGAGCAAAAATGTATCAAAGAATTCATAATATTTTGACATGTAAAACCAATATAGAACGGTATCAAATCTCGGGTTTTTGAAATAGTAATTCGTTTCAAAAACAAGTCCATCCGTATACAATATTTGTGATAATGATAGAAACGTCCAAGCACTAAACGCAATCAATGCGCTATTATGAATAATCGATAACACATACAACAAAGACGGGTTTATCCGTAACTGTTTTGGATAGGCGAGATAACCGGCGATTGCCAAGAATGGAGTGATATGAGACGATAATGTGGGAAGAACAATCATTCTGATTGATTATTATAAAAAATAATGTTTATATCATGTTATCATTAATACCCGTTCCTTATTGCCTTTCCAACTGGGAATCGTGGTTTACCATCCTCCGTAATTTCTTGAAATACGACCGTCAAGTTTTTACCAACATGTTTCTTTCCCTCGTTAAACCACTCGCGTCGTTGCTCCATCGTTCCACGCGGTCTCACCGTGAATTCTTTACCATCCTCGGTTTCACACAACCAAATCACCGCACCCGCGTCGCGTCCTTCACCTTGCGTGAATCCAATAATCCGGTATTCATCTTCCAAGAACTCCTTATATTTTTGTAAGTCGTTACTTCTGTAATTCGCGGAATATACGCCTGCGGCGTTTCGCAACATGATACCCTCATATCCCGCCTCCACAAACTCCGAAAATAACCGTCTGAAATCAGATAGCACCGACGCTTTCTCGGTGCGGACAAGAATCACTTCCGGGACCTTTGTCGCCGTCGCATGTGTATCTTTTTCGACACACATAGAACACCGACGAACAGCAGAGGCCAGAAGAGTGAATCTCTCGGAGTATGGCATATTCGTATTTTTACGGTCATAGATGTCATATACGTGATATTTGACTTTCTTCAAACGTTCGATATCTGTGTCTGTGATTTTCTTCTTTTTGATGAGTCCAGCAAGTTCTTCAAACGGCATTTGGTCCGTGTATAACTCGCCATCTATAACAATCGACGGATGTTGCGAGAGATAGGGTCGAAGTGCGGCAGCAATATGCGGGAGACCGGTAAAGAAGGCACCGGTACGAGATTGGAGTGCGATGGTTGGAACGCCATCCTGGTGTGTCGCATACGATACACAACGGAGTCCGTCGAGTTTTGGTTGGACGAAACATGGGAATGTGATGACCTTCTTCTTTTTTGTGGAACCTACGTCATTTGGTTGAAATGTCTGCGCGAGCATCGGAAGGAATGGTCCGGGTACGAGACTGCCGCATTCGTTGTCTTCTTTGTCCTCGTCGTCATCGTCCTCGTCGTAGGCACCGGCGCCCACGCCGTATCCTTCACCACAATCCGCGGGTTTCGTCTCTGAATAACCTTCTTTCTCTTTCTTGTCCGTCCATTTGCGCAGAGTTTCTGAAATACACTGGTCGAGAGGTGTTGTTTCATTCGATTTTCCAATATTTTTTCCGGTGGTATATTCGCGAGACGCCGTTTGTTTTTTTCCATTGATGTATCCGTGTGTGATGACGGATGTGGCCGGCGCTGCTGCCGCTGCCGCATTCGATTGACGACGCACGACCGCAGTCCATACCTTGATTTTACTATTTTTATCAACAGCGTATAATGTGGGGAACGATTGAACAATACTCATATTGAGATGTGTGATGTTATGAATGAAATGATTCATAACATTTCAATTTATTCGCGTAACGTAACGTAGCGTAGTGAACGCCTTGATTATTTATCAAAAATACACATATTTATTTACTGAATCAATACCACTATCCGGGATTTCCGGTTCAATGCGAAGATTTCCAAACCCCAAATCATAAACTGGAATACAATTCCACGCAAAAAAACCATGTGAAATTTTCGGAAATAACGTTTGCCGATATTTGACCTGATGACTTTCGGATATCTCACTGAAACAATAATTACTAATCAGAAACATATCATCCCTATTTATATTTTCTCCATAAGTTTCGGCGTCGACAAAATCAACTGTAATTTCCGGTTTAACACGATTCAAATACATCCTCTGTAGACAAATTATATTTGTTAAATCGCATATTGTATAAGAATTGATTTTCACTCCATATTTCGCAGAAAAATGATGAACGGCCAGACAAAGACCACCATACCCACCGCCGATTTCAACAATATCAACCGAACGAGTATCATGTATTGTTTTGACATGTGTTAGGATAAGATGTGCTTGATAGACATAACGTAAATTTGACGGTGATACTAAAAATTTGAAATTGTAATTTATTTTTCTAGGTTCCCCAACAGAGTCATTTATCGCACAAAACTCTTCAATTTCACTTGTTGTAATTGAAGTATTTTTCAATATACATTCCAAATATTCATGACCTAATTCAGGTGATACATGCTCTAACATATAAACATAACTTGGATGAGATTTAAACCCAGTAAGATTATTTGTAGAACATAGTGTTCCAACGTAATTTGAATAGAGTTCGTAGGTCATATGAAGAGTATATTATGAATAGAGTATATAATAATTATAATAATACGCAACGATTCTTTGGATTATTATAATACTGAAGTATGATTTTTACACCTTTTCTTATTTTTATTGTATGTAATGTAATTCTAAATTGCCAGATGTTCGTGGTCAATGTCGACGAGGTCATTCAAAACAAGATGGGTCGATTTGCGCAACCATGGCACGTAAAATCTGGTTCTCTTTTGTCAATTTATTATTCTGTTGAATCAAGGATAAAATTAAATACGTCATCTTCTCAAGAGTTATATCGTGCTCTTCTTCTGGACTCACCTCCTCGGGCGGTGTTTCGATAATCGAAATTGTCCGTGTAGGATGATTATACACTGTAGTTCCCGCCTCATTTACAGTTGTGCTGATTCCACTTAATCCATTCCCGCCAGGCGCCGGTTCATCGCTAGTCACGATAATCCGCCCTTTACAATATTCATGCGCGGCAGCCGTAACCGCGCGAACAACTTGTTGCGTTTCTTCGGAACGACGCACATACTTAATATTGAATGACGCATTATGTTCTTCATTGCCGACATTGGATGTGTTGTTTGTGATGACAGTTCCGCCGTTTGCGTTTGTGGTCGCGTTACTCGTCGTCGCGGAAGATGCGGCAGCTGCCGCGGCAGTGACGATTGCCTTCGCCTGTGCTTGAACTGCGGCCGCAGTTGCCGCGGCAGTATCGGCCGCAAGTTTCCGATTCTTCTCTTCTTGTTGCGCTTGTAAGATTGCCTTCAAACGCGCTTGTTTTCGTTTCTCCAACATCTCCAGGTCCTCCTTTGTGAAATTCGCAGTGGGTTTAAAACTCGTAAGTGGGATTGTGAAAAATGGACTTTTGGTGATATCGTCTTTATCGTCACCCGACGCAACTGCTGCCGCAAACATAGCGGCGGGGTCCTGCGCTGCTGCTGCTGCGCCACCACCACACCCATCCCCCTCCCCCCCACCTGCGCTCATAGAGC
>JACCDQ012236656.1_pt1 | contig 11236 bp, 5 predicted proteins | sample 7446031 | NCBI WGS metagenome assembly JACCDQ01 (sample SAMN15323442, study PRJNA562643) | freshwater metagenome | isolation source: river surface water | place: USA:Blue River Watershed | collected 2017-08-17
AAATATAAGCTTTTGGCGGAATACTATTTGTGGATACTTTTATACAAACTATTCATAATCAGCAATTTACATAAAAATCAAGAATAATTTACCCTCTATTTATCCAAGAGGAAAATTTTTCAAACACCCATGAAATAGCCATCAAAAAAGCGACAAGATTTTTAGGTTCTTGTCGCTTTTTTGATAGAAAATAAAAAACTATTTAAACATTTTCATTTTACCCGAAGATTGCATCTGATTTACTTTTTTCATCATTGTCTTCAGTTGATTGAATTGTTTCAATAAATTATTCACTTGCTGAATATCCGTTCCACTTCCCGCAGCAATTCTTTTTTTACGGCTAGCATCAATAATATCTGGTTTTTCTCTTTCTTTGGGGGTCATGGATAGAATAATGGCTTCCAATGGTTTAAAAGAATCGTTGCTCACATCCAAATCTTTGATTTGAGCACCTACGCCAGGAATCATACCCATCAAATCTTTGATATTTCCCATTTTTTTGATTTGCTCCAATTGTGCCAAAAAGTCGGACAAATCAAATTTATTTTCACGCATTTTTTTATTCAATCTGCGTGATTCTTCCTCGTCGAATGCTTGTTGGGCTTTTTCTACCAATGAAATGACATCCCCCATCCCAAGGATTCTACTCGCCATCCTATCGGGATAAAAAATATCCAAAGCGTCCATTTTTTCACCAGTGGATATAAACTTAATCGGTTTATTCACTACTGCTTTAATAGACAAAGCCGCCCCACCTCTTGCATCACCGTCCAATTTTGTCAGTACAACCCCATCAAAATCCAATCGGTCATTGAATGCTTTGGCAGTATTGACGGCATCTTGTCCGGTCATGGAATCGACCACGAATAAGATTTCACTCGGAGATATTGTATTTTTGATTTGCTCGACTTCATTCATCAAGACCTCATCGACTGCCAAACGCCCAGCAGTATCGACAATGACCACACTTTTGCCATTGGCTTTGGCATAGGCAAGAGCATTTTTTGCAATACTGACCGCATCTTTGTTTTCAGGCTCTGCAAAAACATCTACCCCTACTTGTTCTCCCAATACTTGTAATTGCTTAATCGCAGCCGGACGATACACATCACAAGCGACCAACAATACTTGTCGGCCTTGTTTTTTTAGATAACTGGCAAATTTTCCCGAAAAAGTTGTTTTACCCGAACCTTGCAATCCCGCTATCAATACCACTGCTGGCGAGCCTTTCATATTGACACTTTGGGCTTGTCCACCCATCAATTCTGCCAATTCCTCCTGAACAATCTTTACAAATAATTGCCCGGGTTCAACGGCAATCATGACCTTGCTGTCGATGGCTTTTTCCCTCACACGGTCGGTTACCTCTTTCGCAACTTTATAGTTTACGTCGGCATCCATCAATGCTCGACGCACTTCTTTGACGGTTGCCGCAATATTAATATCAGAAATTCTGCCTTGCCCTTTTAGGGTTTTTATGGCTTTATTGAGCTTATCGCTTAAATTTTCAAACATATTATACCAAAATATTTAACATAACCAACAAAATACCTTGTTCTTACCTTAGGATACATGAAATAAGTATCGGAGGGATTTTTCTCCAAGAATCTTGCAAAGATAGCTTATTTTATGCTGAAATATATAATTTTTAAGAATTTGTTGCTGAGCTACAAAAAATCTGCCCCAATGACAAACATACTTGGGGCAGATTGGAGATTTATTGTTTTTTAAGTGACGAAAGATATTCCGTTAAATCCACAATTTCTTGTTTTTGTAAAGGAAATTTAGGCATCAATGAGGCTTCATTTGCCGTAATAGATACCACATTGCTCCGTTTGATTGCCGTTGAAGTTGCCGAACCAAGAGGTTTGACATTGATGTCGTTTTCGGTTTTACTCACTATCATTCCCTCAAGTATCTCACCATTTTTTAATTTAACTTTATATCCTTCATAACCGAAGCTAATTCCCTGACTTGGATTAAGAATGGCAGAATAAAGCCCTTCTTTTGACAATTTCGAGCCAATTTCACTCAATCCAGGACCAAAACTAACTCCTTCGCCCCGTACTTGATGACAAGCAATGCAATACATTTTGAAAACCTTTTGTCCCGCATCTCGATTCCCTTTCAATTGAACCAATGCTTCAATAGTACCCAAACTTTGGTCTAATGATTTTCCAAACAGCTTCATTGCCGCAGCTCGAATATCGCTATGCCAAGTACCCATCAATATTTTTTGAGCAATCGGAAGTACTTCTTTCGAAACTTTATTTTGTTGAATCAGCTCCCACAAAATCTCTTCGCTTTTCCAGCCATTCATTGCCCACATAGCTTCCTCTCGCACCGATTGACTTCTTTTGGAGTCATTGAAAACCATGATTAAAAAATCAGTGATTGGCTGTTCATCAACATATCCATATAATTTGACAGCTTTTAAGACTGTTTTTTCGTCTTTTTCATTCGATAAAGCTTTCAAAGCACCTATGCCATTGATTTTTACCTGAATTTTGGCGGCTTCCTTTCCAAAAATAGAATCATTTAATACAATATTTGTCAATCTGTTCTCTTCAGACTTTAGATTATACTTGCCCACAATATCCAAATAATCGCTTGTATTCGTGATACCCGCCATTACTTTTGGTAATAAAGTCTTGAACACAGGGTTTTTAAGTGCCATAGTTGGGTCAAGATGCTTGAAAACCAAGGTCAATATTTCGCTTGAAGCATTTCCATTCTCTAATAATCCGAATAATACGTTTGTTTTTTCAGGATTATTCTGAAAATCAAAAGCCCTGAAATATCTAAGTTTATTTGGTTCGGATTTTATTAAAGTGGCTAATCTGTAAATATTGGCAGAATCACGACTTATCCATACCAAATCTTTGGCGGCGGGGTCATTTTTCCAACGGTCACCAGTACTTTGGATGTATTGTTTAAAAAATGTATTCCATTGATTTTCGGCAGCAATACCCAAGGCCTCCAAGTACCATCTATCTTTGCCATCATATTGCTGAGCCAATTTTGTCCAAATCGCTGGTATTTCTGAACCTTGATGATGTCGAATCGCAAACGCTACTTCCCTTCTGACTTGAGGAGAAGCATCAGATGCTAATTTTTGAAGCAAGCCTATTGGATTAATTTTACTTTCTCTCAATGCCCGAACGGCAGTTACACGTATGTCTTCGTCCGAATCTTGGGCAGCCTCTTGGAGATATTTTTCCTCTTTTCCCTTGATTTTGCTTAATAACCACAGAGCTCTTGCTCGGAAGCGAGGATTTTTATGATGCCACAATTCAACAAGTTCGGGTTCGGCTTTTGATTGCCACCCGTGCAACTTCGTCCATGCCAAATACCTTGCCGAAATATTGGGATTTTGTAAAGCGTCTATACAGCCCTTGACGGATGTAAAGTCAAAAGAAGGTATTTGATAATTTTTTGTACCGAGTGGAGCAATTCTATAAATCCTACCCCTGACAGAATCGCCCATGGCATGTCCTCCGACACCCGGATCATACCAATCGGCAATAAAAATTGAGCCATCTGGAGCAACACATACATCCGAAGGACGAAACCATTGGTCTCTTTTAGAGCCGTCTAAAATATTCAAAATATCTGCTTTAAATCCTGCACCAGCCTTACTTGTGGGGTACGAACGAACAATATTGGGTCCTGCATCGCAATGAATGACCTGATTTTGGTATTTTTCAGGCAAAAGATTTCCTTCATAAACAATCATACCCGTTGGAGAGCCTGCTCCAGTCTGTAATAAATTAGGCACGACTCCGGGGTCGTTTAGATGCCAATGTCTTTGTGGGATTTCACTTTCCCAATTCGTGCGTCGTTCTTGCCAACTGGCTCCCGTCATTTCATCTTTATAACCATAATTTCCATAATCCATCACATAGTTGATACGAACCCCTTTGTTTCCATCGTCATCATTGTCCGATTGCCACATTCGACCATAAGAATCTATGGCAACTTCATAGTTATTTCTAAAGTTGTGTCCTAAAATTTCGACATTACTGCCGTCTAAGTCACATCTGAACACTTTCCCTTGCTTGTAAGAAGAAAACGGCCTGCCTAAATCATCGACCAATTCTTTGCCATTTTTATCGCTCAAAGTTTCTACTTCATTCCCACCATTGAAATACAGTTTTCCGTCAGGGCCAAAAGAAAACGCATGAATGGCATGGTCGTGCTGGACACCTTTTAAATTTGTAAAAATGACCTCTTTTTTATCTGCTTTTCCGTCATTATTTTCGTCGGTAAACATAAAAACATTCGGGCTACAAGAAACAATTACCTTATTTCCCAAAACAGCAATCCCCAAAGCTGCATTAATATCTTCACCCTGATAAAAAACACTCGATTTGTCGGCTTTCCCATCGTGGTTGGTGTCTTCCATGATTAAAATTCTATCGCCTTTGGGATGATAAGGATTGAGAGGATTAAGCTTATTTCGATAATTGAATCCCTCACATATCCAAACCCTTCCTTTTTCGTCGATATCCATGTTGGTAGGATTCATCATCATTGGTTCAGAAGCAAAAAGAGTCACTTCCAAATCCGAATCTGCCAACTGAATACCATCCAAGGCATGCTCAGGTTTTCGTCTGTCGTCTTCCGAAAGCTTGGCATAAGCTTCATCGGATAATCTTTCGGGAGCTTTTTTACAAGCCAATATACTTGAGAGAAGCACACACGAAAGAAGTATTGTTTTTTTCATCGTTTAAAATGGTTGAATGATAAAAAATAAGCCTATTTAGGGTCAACAAATATAATATAAATATAGGTTTGAGGGAAATAATATCCATTTTTTTGAATAAGTAAAAATTACTCTAATAAAGATTGATTATAAATTAGAGCTAAAATTGTCGAAACTATTGTAAAAAGCCTAAAATACAGTAATTTTACAAAGTGAAAGCAAAAATATCGACATATCTGTTTCTGATTTATCTGTTTTCAGCAACTGAAATGAGCCAGTTGCTGAAATTGCCTATTTTGTTTTCGCATTTCATCGAGCATCAGTCCAAAAACCCAAAAATGTCTTTCGATGAATTTATTTATCACCATTATGCCATCGAACACAAAGACGACGGAGATGCAGAAACTGACAAAAAACTGCCTTTCAAATCTCACGAAACCTGTGCGTCGTTTGTTTTTCCTATCAATATTTTAGAAGAAATACAAATTACTCGCCAGCACTGGGTCATGCAAGCAAGTGTTAGCATCATGGTACATTCTTCTGTCGGACTATTATCGGCTTATCTTTCTTCTATCTGGCAACCTCCCAAATCATTCGTAGCATCTCGGCTATTGTCTATCTCCAGCTATTGAAAGTCAAGGGCGTGGAGTGTGTTTCTATGTCAATCAATCGAAACTTTAATTAAACTGCGAAAATCAATCGCAATGAATGTGCTAATATGTTAAATTCTATTATAAATTTCTCGATTAAAAATAAGCTAATCGTTGGTTTGTTTACCATTGCTCTCATTGGCTATGGCGTATATGAAACTACCCGATTGCCTATCGATGCGGTGCCAGATATTACCAATAATCAAGTACAAGTCATCACGATAGCTCCTTCGTTCGGAGCAACAGATATTGAGCGTTTGGTTACATTCCCTATTGAACAAGCCAACAGCAATATCTCTGGAATCCAAGAAATAAGAAGCTTTTCAAGATTTGGTTTGTCATTAGTCACTATTGTTTTTGACGATGAAACAGATGTTTATTGGGCAAGACAACAAGTGGCAGAGCGGCTTCAAAGGATACAAACCGAAATTCCGGCAGGTATTGGTGTTCCAGAATTAGGGCCTGTCTCGACTGGCTTGGGCGAAATTTACCAATACGTTGTGCGTCCATTACCCGGCTACGAAAATAAATATGACGAAACAGAATTACGAACCATTCAAGATTGGATTGTCAGGCGGCAGCTTTTGGGGGTCAAGGGGGTGGCAGAGGTAAGTAGTTTTGGTGGAAAATTGAAGCAATATTCCATCGAAATTGACCCAAGAAAGCTCCAATCGTATCAACTTAGCATAGAAGATGTATTTTCGGCATTGGAAAAAAACAACCAAAATACTGGAGGGGCATATATCGAAAAAGGACCGACTGTCTTATTTATCCGAAGTGAAGGTCTGATTGGAAATATACAAGATATTGAAAATATTTCAATCAAACACATAGGCGGAGGTACGCCTCTATATTTGAAAGACGTGGCCGCTGTGAAAATAGGACATGCCACTCGATACGGAGCAATGACTTTTAACGATGAGGGAGAGGTGGCTGGGGCCGTTGTGATGATGCTTAAAGGTGCCAATAGTAGTGAAGTTATTAAAAATGTGAAAGATAGGGTTGCTCAAATCCAGAAAACATTGCCCAAAGGCGTACTTATCGAACCATTTTTGGATAGAACAAAAATGGTCAATAATGCCATAGGTACAGTCGAAAAAAACCTCTTGGAGGGGGCATTGATTGTCATTTTAGTCTTGGTCATTTTTCTCGGCAATTTGCGTGCGGGCATCTTGGTAGCTTCGGTTATTCCTTTATCCATGCTTTTTGCTATTATCTTGATGAATTTATTTGGTGTGAGTGGCAATTTGATGAGTTTAGGAGCTTTGGATTTTGGGCTAATTGTGGATGGGGCGGTCATCATTGTCGAGGCGGTCATGCACTTATTGGCAGGGAAACATTTACTGGGCAAACTATCGTATTCTCAACAAGAAATGGACGAAATTACCGGAAAATCTGCCAAAAAAATGATGAATAGTGCGGTTTTTGGACAAATCATTATTTTGGTGGTTTATTTACCTATTTTTACGCTACAAGGCATTGAAGGAAAAATGTTTAAACCTATGGCTCAGACGGTTGCTTTTGCTTTGCTGGGAGCATTTATTCTGTCATTGACATATATCCCGATGATGAGTGCTGTTTTTCTGAGCAAAAAGGTCAAAATTCAGGAAAATTTATCCGACAGAGTGATGGCAAAAATTGAACATTTGTATCAAAATGCCTTAGAAAAGGTCTTGCGTTTTCCTAACATTGTCGTTTCTTTGGCTATTGGATTATTTTTGATAGCTATTGGGATAATGTTGAATTTGGGAGGGGAGTTCATCCCTGCCTTGGAAGAGGGTGATTTTGCTGTAGAAACTCGTGTATTGACAGGCAGTAGCTTGAACACAACCATTGAAAATACTCAAAAAGCGGTACATATTCTGAAAAACCGTTTTCCTGAAGTGGAAAAAGTCGTCACAAAAATTGGCAGTGGCGAAGTCCCAACCGACCCGATGCCGATGGAAGCATGTGACATGATGATTATCTTGAAGGATAAAAGTGAGTGGACTTCTGCCGAAACTTTCAATGAATTGGCAGAAAAAATGGGAAAAGCTCTCGAGGATGTACCGGGGGTCACTGTGGGGTTTCAGTTTCCGGTTCAGATGCGATTCAATGAATTAATGACAGGGGCTCGACAAGATGTTGTTTGTAAAATTTTTGGAGAAAACTTAGATACCTTGACCCATTATGCTCATCATTTGGGCGAAATCGTGAATACTATCGAAGGAGCAAAGAATCTTTATGTAGAAAGTGTTTCGGGAATGCCTCAAATTTTGATTGAATACAAAAGAAACATGATTGCTCAATACGGACTAAATATCTCTGATGTCAATAAAATAATCAATACCGCTTTGGCCGGACAAAGTACCGGAATGGTATTTGAAGGAGAAAAACGTTTTGATTTGGTGGTTCGTTTGGCTAGTGAAAAAAGAAAAGATTTACAAGATATTCAAAACTTATTGATTCCAACCCCTGCTGGAACTCAAATTCCGCTCTCTCAGGTGGCGGAAGTAGCCATAAAAGATGGTCCCAATCAAATTCAGCGGGAAGATGCCAAACGAAGAATTATCGTTGGTTTCAATGTGCGGGGAAGGGATGTCGAAAGTATCGTAAACGAATTACAGAAAAAAGTTGAGAAAAAAATCAAGTTCCCGACTGGTTATTATGTCACTTACGGCGGAGCTTTTGAAAATCTGAATGAAGCCAAAAAACGTCTGATGATTGCCGTACCGGTATCTTTGATTTTGATATTTCTTTTGCTATTTTTTGCCTTTAACTCGGTCAAGCATGGCTTGCTTATTTACTCGGCTATCCCTTTGTCAACCATTGGGGGGATTTTTTTCTTGGCCATGCGAGGAATGCCTTTCAGCATCAGTGCTGGCGTAGGATTTATTGCCTTATTTGGAGTAGCTGTTTTGAATGGAATTGTCTTGATAGCCGAATTTAACCGAATCAAAAACGAAGGGTTGGACGATTTGAAGAAAGTGGTCATTATCGGTACAAAAACACGATTAAGACCAGTATTAATGACTGCTTTTGTGGCATCATTGGGATTTCTTCCGATGGCTATGAGTAATGGAGCTGGTGCAGAGGTGCAAAGACCTTTAGCAACGGTTGTAATCGGTGGATTATTGATTGCTACTTTTTTGACTTTGTTTGTCCTCCCAATTTTATACTTATTGTTTGAAGGGAAAAAGGTACGCATTTCTCCGAATCTTGCCATACTTGTTTTGTTATTGGTCGGAAGTTCTGCTGCCCAAGCCCAAAAGCGTATCAGCCTTCAGGAGGCAACGGAGATGGCTGTAAAAAATAATTTGGATATTCAACACGAAAAATTGAAATCAACGTATCAGGAGAGTTTAATAAAAACAGCGAAAATGATTCCCTCAACGAATATTACGAGTGAATTAGGGCAGATAAATAGTAAATACGCAGATACCAAATGGAGTGTCGGACAGACGATGCACTTTCCGAAAGTGTATGAAGCCCAAAGAAACCTGTTGTCCGAACAATGGAAAAGTAGTCTTTTGAATGAAAAGGTGACCGAACAAAACATTAAAAAAATAGTTGCTCAGAGCTTTTTCAAAATAGTATATTTACAAGAAAAACAAGCTTTGTTGAGTTTTACAGATAGTATTTATCGAGCTTTTTATGAACGAGCCAAACTTCGTTTTGAGAAAGGAGAAAGTAATATTTTGGAAAAATTAACGGCGGAAAATCAATTGGGACAAATCGATACTCAATTGGCTCAGGTAAATCAGGATATCAAAACAGAATTGTATTTTTTTCAGTTTATTCTAAATTCGCCTGTGACGGTATTTCCTCAAACAGACTCCAAAAAAATACTTCTAAAACATTCTTTTGATGCCTCCTCATTAAAAGAACACCCCTCGATTCAAGTACTCAATCAGCAAATAAATATGGCAGAAGCAAGTATTTCTATTGAAAAAACCAAACTTATTCCGAGTCTAAATGTAGGGTATAATAACGTCAGTATCAGGGGAATAGGTGCAGATAATAATTATTACGGAGGATGGCATAGGTTTCAGAGTATTCAAATTGGATTGGAGATTCCGATATTTACGAATGCTCAAAAAAATAAAATCAATGCCGAAAAAATCAATAAAATGCTAAGCGAAACATCGGCTACCAACGCTTTACTCAAATTAAATAATACTTTTCAATTGAGTTTATCTAATTTTGAAAAATACAAGCAAAATGTGGCGTATTTTGAGAAAAATGCCTTAAATAATGCTGATTTAATCAATGAAACAGCTCATAAACAATTACAGAACGGTAATATTAATTATTTGGAATGGGTGATGCTCATCAACCAATCAACCAGTATAAAAAATGATTATATCGAGGCTTTGCGTAATCTGAACGAAAGTGCCATCGAGCTAAATTATTTATTCGATTTTTAAATGAAGCACGAAATGAACGAAAAAAAAATGAATCCTTTCCGAATGCAACAAATTTTGGTATTGGTATCGATAGTATTATTTGTTGTTAAAATGGTAGCATGGTGGCTGACATCCTCGGTAGCAATCTTAACAGATGCTTTGGAGGGGAGTGTCAATGTAATCGCAGGGTTTATTGGCTTATATAGCCTTGCTATTTCGTCTAAACCACGAGATAAGGAACACCCTTATGGACATGGGAAAGTTGAGTTTTTGACTTCTGCCATTGAGGGGATTCTGATTACGATTGCGGGATTTGTGATTATTTACGAAGGACTGAATAATTTTATTCACCCGCATGTGCTGAAAAGTTTGGATTTCGGTCTTATTTTGGTTGCTATCTCTGGCTTGGTCAATTATTTGGTAGGCTATTATTGTGTCAAAAAAGGGAAAGAAGAAAATTCTCCAGTTTTGGTCGCTAGTGGCTCTCATTTAATTTCTGATACTTATTCTTCATTGGGCTTGCTCCTCGGCGTAGGCTTGATTCTCCTGACTGGTTACAATTGGATTGACAGCATCACGGCTATTGTTTTTGCCTTCATCATCATCTTTACGGGCTATAAAATCATCAGAAAAGCTATTTCGGGCATGATGGACGAAGCGGACGATACCATTATCGACCAAATTGTAAAGATTCTTAATGAAAATCGAAATCATCGTTGGGTTGATGTGCATAATATGCGTGTGATTGATTATGCCGGATTTTATCACATTGACTGCCACTTGACTGTTCCTTATTACATTAATGTAAATGAAGCCCATGAGGTTTTGGATACTTTAACCAACCTTTTCAAGCAATATTTCGATAATAAAGTCGAGTTTTTTATCCATGTAGATGGTTGTATTCCAAATTCTCAATGCAGTATTTGTGCCATTAATAATTGCCCAAAACGGGAATCAAACTTTGTGGCTCATGTCCATTGGACACATGAAAATATTTTATCAAACAACAAACATTCTCTCAACTATGAAAAAAACAATTAAAAATATATCTTGGGTTATTTGCCATTTGATGGCTTGTAGTATTGCTTTTTCACTCTTTTCTTGTGGAAGTAAAACCACTACGGAAGAAAGTTCCGAGGAAGGAGCGACCGAAACGACTACTGCAAAACTTAGCCCTGCAAAAATCCAGAATATAGGTATTCAAACAGGTAAAATTCAGATGGAATCTTTCTCTACCATTTTGAAAGTATCAGGAAAAGTTGATGTTCCGCCTCAGAATCTAATTTCGGTGAGCGTCCCTTTGGGGGGATATTTAAAATCTTCTCATTTAATTCCGGGAATGTTTGTCAAAAAAGGAGAAACCATTGCCATCATCGAAGACCAGCAATACATTCAGTTACAACAAGATTATTTGACAAGTGCCTCCAAAATTAGCTTTCTGGAAAATGAGTTTCAGCGTCAAAAAGAATTGAATCAAAGCAAAGCCAGTAGCGATA
>JACCDQ011372189.1_pt1 | contig 11231 bp, 6 predicted proteins | sample 7446031 | NCBI WGS metagenome assembly JACCDQ01 (sample SAMN15323442, study PRJNA562643) | freshwater metagenome | isolation source: river surface water | place: USA:Blue River Watershed | collected 2017-08-17
CCAGCCGTCCAGCAGCAACAGCGCCGGATGGCACAGCAACAGCAGATAGGCGGCAATGCCGACGTAGTGATGCCACAGCGTCATGTGCTCGACGCCGCCCAGCCAGCGGCTGATGCGCACCTCGCGCAGCATCAGCAACAGGCTCGCCAGCAACAGCCCGTAGCCGGCCCAGGCGGCCACGGCCGCGGAAGCGCGCCACGACGGGAAGCCTGCCGGGAAGTACCACACGACCGGGGCAACGACCAGCAGCAACAGCGTGAGCGGCACCGACAGCGGCCGCAGCAGCCGCATCAAGGCAGCGACCTCAACGGAAGACCATCACCGGCACGTTCGCATGTGCCAGCACTTTCTGCGTCGAGCTGCCGACGAACAGCTGCACCAGCTTGCTCTTGCGGTGCGAGGCCATGAAGATCGCGTCGCATTGCAGGCGCGCGGCGACCTCGACGATTTTGGCGGCCGCATCGTCGCTCTGTTCAACCACGGTGTCGCAACGCACACCGGCCGCGGCGGCCGCGTCCGTCACCGCGACCAGATGCTTGGTGGCCTCGCCACGCAGGTACTTTTCGTATTTTTCCCACTCGCTGGCCGGCATCGCGTTGGCGGCAGGATCGTTCGGCAATTCGCTGGCAACGGTCAGCGCAACGATTTGCCCGCCGGTGGTCTTCGCGATTTCTATGGCCGCCTTCAGCGGGCCGGCGATGTCGTCCGAGCCATCGGTCGGCACAAGGATTTTTTTCAGCATGATTTACCAGGAACACAAATTGATTATTCCGACTGTATCAATTTGCCTTCTGGTAAAAGTTGACTTGAGTCAATTGATTCAAAACAGGCCGGCGTGCGTGAGCAGCAGCCCGGCGGCTTGTCCGATGCCATGCAGAAGCGCGGCGGCGATGGTCAGTACGATGGCCGGTCGCAAGCGCTGCGGCGCATGCCGCTCGTTCCACAGGATGGAGGCTGCCGCCAGCGAGAACGGCAGCGACAGCAAACCCAGTGCGGCGCCGGCCGGAACCCTCTGCTGCAGCACCAGCGTCACCAGCCAGCCATGTGCGGCCAGCGCAAGCGCGGCATAGGCCAGCGCCGCGCGCGCCGGCCCCAGCCGCACGACCAGCGTGCGCTTGCCTACTTGCGCATCGGAGGTGGCGTCCGGGAAGCCGTTGACGACCAGGATATCGGCGGCCATCAGGCCGTAACTGAGTCCGCACAGCAGCGGCAGCAGCTGAAACTGCCGCTGCTGCACGAAGGCTGCGCCAACCACGATCAGCGACCATGCGAGCGCCACCGCCAGCTCGCCGAGCGCGCGCGACATCAGTTGCAGTGGCGGAGCGGAGTAGGTCCAGCCAATCGCCAGGCCGGCGATGCCGATGGCGAGCAGTCCGGGACCGCTGGCCAGCGTCAGCCAGGTGCCGCCGACGATGGTGACCCCGAGCAGCAGCAGCGCATAGCGCAGGGTGTCGCGCGCCGATACCTGTTGCTGCTGGATGAAACGGGCGCCGCCGGTGAATGGAAAGATGCGGCCGGTATTGGCAGCGTCGGCGCCGTTGAGCTCGTCGAAATAATCGTTCAACACATTCGCGCCCGCATGGGCCAGTGTCGCCAGCAGCAGGGTGGCGACGGCGAGTCCCGGGTCGATCACGGTTGAGGAGGCGGCGGCAGCGGCAATGCCGAGCAGGCAGCCGGCCAGCGTGGCGGCGATGAAACCGGGCCGGGTCATGGACCACAGCGTGGCGGCGGGGATTCGGTTCAGCAAGTCAGTGTCGAGGGTCGCTTGGGTTGAAACGGCGGAGGTCCGGGGCAATGCCGAAAGTTGGATTCTGACCAATTTTCTCCTGTTGGCAAATCAATTCCAGAAAAAATATCGTTTTTCTGCTTGGCCGATCTCGGCCGCGCTGCCTGCCCGAACCCGTGCCCTGGTTTTCCTATCTAAATGGCATGACACGCTTGCTGCGCATTGCCGGTTATTTCTTTCTTGGTCTGATGGCGCTGATGGCCTTGTCGCTGGCGCTGCTGCTGAATTTCGACTGGAATCGCGCGAAACCGTGGATCAACGACCGCGTCAGCAGCGCGCTCGGGCGCGAATTTGCGATCGACGGCGAGCTCGCGCTGTCATGGCAGCCGGCGCCGGAAAAGCAGGGCTGGCGCCGCTATTTGCCGTGGCCGCACTGGCATGCCAGCCGGGTGCGGCTCGCCAATCCCGATTGGGCCGGCAGCGGTGTTCTGATGGCGCAGGTGCCGTCGCTGGATTTCAGCGTGAATCCATGGCGACTGCTGGCGCGTGAGGTCCATGTGGATCCGCTGCGGCTGGCCGGCCCGACGCTGGTGTTCGAGAAACAGGGCGAGCGCCGGAAGAACTGGCAATTCGACGCCGGCGGGAGTTCGCATCGCGGCGACTGGTCGCTGATGCTGGACCGCATTGCCGTGGTCAGTGGCCGTGTGCGCTATGTCGAGCCGGACAAACGCACTGACCTGCAGCTGACGCTCGACACGGCCACGGACGGCAGCGTGCGCTGGCAGGCGAAGGGCCGCTACAACGCCGAGCCGCTCGACGGTCACGGTACCGCCGGATCGCTGCTGGCACTGCGCTCCGCCGGGGTCAGGTATCCGGTCGATGCGCAAATCGCGATCGGCAGCACGCGGATCAGCGCACACGGCAGCGTGACCGATCCGGCTGACCCGAGCGCGCTCGACATTCGCCTTGTGCTGATCGGTGCCAGCATGGCCGACTTGTTCCCGATCAGTGGCTTGCTGCTGCCGGAGACGCCGAAATTCGATACCAGCGGCCGCGTCATCGGCAGGCTGACGCCGGGCAGTCTGGATCTGCGCTATGAAGGCTTTCGCGGCCGGGTCGGCGGCAGCGACATTGCCGGCACGCTTAGCTATCGTCAGCAGTCGCCGCGCGCGACGCTGCGCGGACAGGTGGAATCAACGCAGTTGAGATTGACGGACCTTGGCCGCCTGATCGGTGCCGGTCGCCACGCGCGTTCCGGCAAGCCGGGCGATGTGGCACAGCCACGCGGCCGCGTATTGCCGGTATCGCGGTTCAGAACCGATCGCTGGGACAAGATGGATGTTGACGTTCGCTTCAGCGGCCGGCAGATTCAGCGGCGCGCCGCGCTGCCGATCGAGCATCTCGACACACGTATCCGCATGCAGGGCGGCGTACTGACGCTCGATCCGCTGGCATTCGGCATCGCCGGCGGCCAGCTGGCGGGCACCGTGCGTATCGACGGACGCGCCGATCCCGCGCAAGGTTCGGTGACACTGAACGCGCGCCGGCTGGCGCTGGCGCGGCTGTTCCCGAAGATCGATAAGGCACCGGCCAGCATTGGCAGTCTGAACGGCCGGCTGCAAATGAGCGCGCAGGGCAATTCGGTCGCCGCACTGCTCGGCAGCGCCAGCGGCGAGTTGCGCGTCATTGTGGGCGAGGGCACGGTCAGCCTGTTCATGCTTGAGGCTGCGGGACTGAACATCGCCAATGCAGCGCTGGTGCGCCTGTTTGGCGACCGCCAGGTGCCGCTGAATTGCCTGGTGGCCGACCTGCAGCTGCAAGACGGCATCGCGCGGCCCCGCGTATTCGTGCTCGATTCACCGGAGGCGACGGTCACCGTGACGGGCGCGATCAACCTGCAGGGCGAGCGCTACGACCTGACCCTGCACCCGCAAAGCAAGGGGGTGCGCGTGCTGTCGCTGCGCTCGCCGCTATATGTGCAGGGCAGCTTTGCCGATCCGGAAGTCGGCGTCGATCGGCGCAGTGTCGCGCTGAAGGCCAGTGCCGCAGTGCTGCTGGGTGCGGCGGCAGCGCCAGTGGCCGGCTTGCTAGCGCTGATCGATCCCGGTAAACAAGGACAGGATCGTTGCGCGGGGCTGCTGCAGCGGCGAGCCCGATGAGCACGATGGGCCCGATGAGCACGATGCACGCCGCCAAGGCCGACCTTCGCGGTAGCGGGGATTGCGCGCACAGACTTCCAACTTCGTCAGGGAAGGTCATCGGGACGGTCCGCTCCACCCGGTATTGCCTTGCCTGCCGCCCATGATCTGGCGCAAACCTGTGGCTGATTTGTTCATATTTTTGTTGCGCTAATCGCCCGACAAGGCTTTTCATCTTGAAAACAAAAAGAGAAATGGGTCGGGGGAATCAGAGTGCACTGGCGACGCCTTTCATCAGGACGTGCACCCGGCGTGGCTTACCCGGGAGCCTGGTATGACTTGTTCATGCTGGGCGTGTGGGTGGTCGGCCTGTTGTTCCTGATCGGCCTGCTGTGGGCGGCCACCGAAGCGCAGGTTACGCGCGACCAGCAGGAGAAGCGCCAGCTCGCGATGAACTCGGTCGTCGCGCTGACCAATACTTACGCGGCGCAGCTCGAACAGTTAGGCGCGCAGATGGACCGCTTGACGCTGTCGATCGCACACGAGTGGAATGACGCGCCATCCCGGTTGAATTTGCCGCGTGACCGCTTGCGCGGACTGTTTCCGCACCAACATAATTTTTTCATCGCCGTCATCGATGCCAGCGGGCGCCTGGTCCATACGTCGTTCGCGGTTGCGAAAGAAATGAATTTTTCCGGCGTCGATTTTTTTCGCGAGCACGCTGCCGCTTGCTGCGAGGGACTGCTGATTTCCGGGCCGGATCCGGATTCGCTGGCCGGCACGCCTTTCATCCGCTTTTCACGGCGCCTGCAGCGACCCGATGGCCGGTTTGCCGGCGTCGTGGTGATATCGGCCGCGCCGGACTTCATGGTCACGCAGCAGGATGAATCGCAGCAGGGAGAAAACGATTTCGTCACCGCGCGTCTGGAGGATGGCACCTTCCTTGCGACGCGCCTTGGTCACGGCGTGCGCGTGCGCCGTGTGTTTTATCGCGAGCCACCCGTGTTCGGGGCGGAGCAGGGCGTACGGTTTGAGCGCGGCGCCCGGTTTGTCGACGGCCGCGATCGCTATATCGCCTGGCAGAAGGTGCCGCCTTACCGGCTGGTGGCGATTTCGGGCGTAACTGAGGAGTTCGCACTGGCGGGACATCTTGCTGTCGCACGTGGCTATCGGGTGGCAGCCTCGATTGCGACGCTGTTTCTGTCGTTGCTGGCACTGGCCGGCATTGCGATTTCACTGCATGTCGGAAAACGGCGCCGTGCCGAGGAAAACGTTCGTCATATTTACCGCGTGGCGACCGATGCCGCCAACGAAGGTTTTTACATGCTGTCGCCCATCCTTGGCGAACACGGCGAACTGAAAGATATCCGCTTCGAGGACTGCAATGACCGCGCTGCCGCGTTGCTGGGAATGGCGCGTACGCAGCTGGTCGGATGCTGTGCGAAGGATGCGATGCCATCCGGCTCGCGCACCGAATTGCTGTCGATCTGCGCGAAGGCGCTGGAGGGTGGCCTGTTCGAAGATGAAATGCGCGTGCCTGCGCGCGGCTGGCTTCGCGCTACCTGGGTTTACCGCCGCGCGGTGCACTCGGGTTCCGGCATCGCGCTGACCCTGCGCGACATCTCGGACCTGAAAGTGCAGGAGCAGGCACTGGCCGACATTGCCAACAATGACGCACTGACGCAGTTGCCTAACCGGCGCTGGCTGCAGGGCTTCCTGCCGGCGGCAGTCCGCCGCGCAAAGCGCGGCCATAGCCGCGTCGCGCTGTTGTTCATCGATCTCGACAATTTCAAGGCCGTCAACGATACGCTCGGCCATGCGGCCGGGGATGGATTGTTGCGGCAGGCAGCCATCCGTATCAGTGAAACAGTGCGCGCGAGTGATCGCGTGGCGCGGCTGGGCGGCGATGAATTTACCGTGGTGCTTGAGAATGTGGATTCGAACGAGTCAGTCGAGAAAGTCGCAGCAGCGATCATTCAGCGCCTGACCGAACCTTATGACGTAGCCGGGCTCGCCGGCAGCCGGGTGTCGGCATCGGTCGGCATCAGCCTGTTCCCTGACCACAGTCCGGATGCCGACAGCCTGCTCAAGCATGCCGACGTCGCGATGTATGCGGCCAAGGGGCGCGGCAAGGGGCAGCATTGCTTTTACGATGCGTCTTTGTCGGAGGCGCTGATGCAGCGACTGGTCGCGGAGCATGCATTGCGGCAGGCGGTCGGGCGCGGCGAATTCGTCGTTCATTACCAGCCACGCGTCAGTACCGCCACCGGCCAGCTGAGCAGCGTCGAGGCGCTGGTGCGCTGGCAGCATCCGCAGCGCGGCCTGCTAATGCCATCCGAGTTCATCAGCGTCGCCGAAGATGCCGGACTGATCGTTCCGATCAGCGAGATCGTGATAACGCAGGTCGGTGCGCAACTGGCGCAGTGGCGTGAGCAGGGTGTGCCGCCGGTGCCGGTTTCGGTGAATGTGTCACCGCGCCAGTTGCAGGAAGGCGGGACTGCCGCCTTCCTCACGCAGATGCTGCGGCACCACCACCTGCCGGTCAGCTTGCTGGAAGTCGAGATCACTGAATCGGCGATGGTGGACCGGGGACCCGTCATTTCGCGCGAGCTGGAAGCGATACGTGCGCTGGGCATACGCATGATGATCGACGACTTCGGCACCGGCTATTCGTCGCTGGCGCAGCTGCACCGGCTGGATGTCGATGTGCTGAAGGTCGACCAGGCATTCACACACACGCTCGCAGAGAATGCGGAAGGCGAATTGCTGTACCGGGCCATCGTGTCCATGGCCACAGCGTTGGGCATGCGCGTCGTTGCCGAGGGCGTCGAGACGGTCGAGCAGCTGCGCCTGCTGCAATTGATAGGCTGCGACGAAATCCAGGGTTTCATCATTGCGCCGGCATTGCCGGCCGAAGGCATTGCCGAACTGTCCAACGTCGATTGCCTGAATCCGTATTGGAGCGGCGTCGCGAGCGAGCGCACCCGCTTGATTTGCTGAGGCGCGCGCGTTGGCCTTGCCCGTCTGCCCGCTCTTTTGAGGCACGCCAGGCTGCATGCCGGCTGCCTTCTGCCTGTTTGGTACACTGAAACTATAAAAACTATCAGCAACGTCGATGTCGCCGGCAGCGGCAGCTTTGCCGAACTCTTTGACAGCACATAATGGATCGCGTATTCGAGCCTGATCGCACGGCAATCACCAACAATCGCAGCATCGTGATGAGATGGGCGATCTCGGCGCTGCTACTGTTGTCCGTCATCTGGGGCGGTACCGTCGCCAAGCTGCAGCTTGACCTGCGGGAAGCGCGTGCGGAGTCGATGCGACTGGTGTCGGCGCGCGCGCGCGTTTATGCGGAACAGCTGCTGCGCACGGTGAAAGCGATCGACCAGATCTCGCTGACGCTCAAATACCAGTGGCAGAACATGGGCGCCAGGCTCGACCTGATCGATCAGTACGCGAAGGCGATGCACCATACGCCGACCTATCCGGCTGCCGTTGGCGTGGACGGGCGCATCATCAGTTCATGGCGCAAGGCGTCGATCGGCCTCGACCTGAGCCAGATCGATTTCTTTCCCTACCATCGTGACAATCCGGACGAGTCGCTGCGCATCAATCCGCCGTCGATGGGCGTCGGCGGCATGGTGAACAAACGCACCATACGCTTCACGCGTCGGGTCAATTCCGCGGACGGTGGCTTCGCGGGCATCGTGCTGGTATCCGCCGAGGCGAGCTACCTGGCGAGCATCAGCAACGAGGACGAGCTTCACAGCGGCGATTTCATCTCGGTGCGCCTGAGCTCGGGACCGTTGATGGTCGCCAGGACCGTCGACAACCGTGAGAGCCCGCAGCCGTTTTATCGCGCCGATCCGGCGTTTGGAAGTGTGCAGGGCATGCGCACCGAACCCGGCGAGCGTTTCCTCGACAACCAGCCGCGCTACGTCGCGTGGCAAAAAATCGAAGGCTATCCGCTGGTGGCGATCGCGGCAATTACGGACACCAGCGCTGTGGCCTCCTACGCACCGACCCGTTCAGCCTGGCTGTCGTTCGCTGCCGCCACCTCTTTGCTGGTGCTGCTGGCCGCACTGTCGGGCGGCATCATGGCCGTTCGCAATGCCGAGCGCAGGCGCAAGGCGGAACATGTGCGAGCCACCTTCCGCCTCGCCGTCGATGGCGCGCGCGAGGCTTTCCTGATGATCGATCCGGTACGTGATGCCGATGGCGCCATCACCGACTACCGTATCGAAGATTGCAATGAGCGCGCGGCGCGCCTGCTGCGCATGCCGCGCGAGCAATTGCTTGGCTGCCTGCTGTCGCAGATTTTCGCAGGCGAACGGCTGCAGCAGATCAGCGAATTTTTCAGTGACGCTTTCGAGCAGCGCTTCGCCGAGTCCGAGTATCTGACCAGCGGCAATGAAGTGCATCAGCCCGGCTGGTTTTATCGCCGCGCGGTACGTTCCGGCGACGGCATCGCCGTCACGATCCGCGATATCACCGATGCCAAATTGCATGAACAGGCGCTGACGGCGCTCACCGTCACCGACACGCTGACCGGCTTGCCGAACCGGCGCTGGCTGAACGATTACCTGCCCGGCGCGCTGCAACGCGCGCGTGCGGCGCGCAAGCGGGTGGCGCTGCTGTTCCTTGATCTCGACAACTTCAAGACCATCAACGACACCTACGGTCATGCGGCCGGCGACGATTTGCTGCGCGCGGCTGCGTTGTGCCTGAAAGGCGCGGTACGCGGCAGCGACCATGTCGCGCGGCTCGGCGGCGACGAATTTACCGTGCTGCTCGAGAACCTTGAGCGCGATGCCGATGCCGAACTGGTGGCCGCGCAGATCGTGAAGGTGTTTGCGTCGTCGGACAGCTTTGCGCAATGGGCCGCGCTGGAGGTCAGCTGTTCTGTCGGTATCGCACTGTATCCGGCGCACGCGCAGGACGCCGACAGTCTGCTGCAATGCGCGGACAACGCGATGTACGACGCCAAGAAGGCCGGCAAGAACCGCTACAGCATGTTCCGCGCAAACCTGCCTGTGACCGAGGCGGCCAACGCGGCGGCCGGCATGGTGGACCATTCCGCTCATGCAGCCCATCCGGCCCAACCCGCCCAATCGGCCCAATCGGCCCAACCGGCCCAACCGGCCGCTGGCAACCTGGCAAACCGCTGAAGCGGCCGGAGCCGGCCGAAGGACGCAGGACCATGAAACTGATTCGCGGCGAAGTGCTGCATTTTTTGTCCGACCCGGGCAATGCGGCCAGCCTGCAGCAGGCGGCTTCCGGTTGCCAGCATGTCGACGACGGCGCCTTGCTGATCGACGATGGCCGGATCGTGTTCTGCGGTGCATGGCAGGATGCCGTGGCCATGGCGCCAGCCGGCACACCGGTCGACGATCATGCGGGCAAGTTGCTGCTGCCTGGTTTCATCGACACCCATCTGCACTACCCGCAAACCGACATCATCGCGGCGCCCGCCAGCGGCCTGCTCGACTGGCTCGAACGCTACACCTATCCGGCCGAGCGGCAGTTTGCCGAGGCGGCCGTGGCGACCGAGGCGGCCGGCTTTTTCTGCGACGAGCTGCTGCGTAACGGCACCACCACCGCGCTGGTGTTCGCGACCGTGCATCCTTCGTCGGTCGACGCCTTCTTCGAGGTCGCGCAGCAGCGCGGGCTGCGCATGGTGGCCGGCAAGGTGATGATGGACCGGCATTGCCCGGATTTCCTGCGCGACAGCGCGCAATCGTCGTATGACGACAGCCGCCGCCTGATCGAGCGCTGGCATGGCGTTGGCCGGCTGCGCTATGCCGTCACGCCACGCTTTGCGATCACCTCCAGCGAAGCGCAGCTGGCGGCGGCAGGCGCACTGGCCCGGGAATTCCCGACCGTGACGCTGCATTCGCATCTGGCCGAGAGCGCCGCCGAGGTCGCACAGGTGCGCGCGCTGTTTCCCCGGGCGCGCAGTTACCTCGATGTGTACGATCATTTCGGCCTGCTGCGCCAGCCATCGTTGTATGCACACTGCATTCATCTCGACGCACACGACCGCCGGCGCATGGCGGAGTGCGGCGCGGCCGCGGCCTTTTGCCCGACGTCCAATCTGTTTCTCGGTAGCGGGCTGTTCGACCTCAGGCAGGCACTCGATGACGGGTTGCGGGTCGGCATCGCGACTGACGTCGGCGGCGGCACCAGTTTTTCCATGTTGCGCACGCTTGCGGCGGCCTGGCAGGTGTCACAGCTGAACGGTTACGCGCTGCCGGCGTTGCGTGCGTTCTGGCTGTCCACGCTGGGCGGCGCCGAAGCGCTCGGGCTGGCGGATTGGATTGGCAATTTCGCGGCTGGCAAGGAGGCAGACTGCATCGTGCTTGATCCGAATGCCACGCCGTTGCTGTCGCGGCGCATGGCACGTGCGCAATCGCCGGAGGAACGGCTGTTCGTCTGGATGACGCTCGGCGACGATCGCGCGGTCAGCACGACCTATATCGCCGGCGTGCCGCAGTGGCAGCGTGACGCCGGCGCGCACCGCGCCGAGTGCTAGCGGCTGCGCGCCGGCAGCAGCCGCCGCGCCAGCAGATAGACCGGCAGCAGTGCCATGCCGGCCAGCGCGCTGGCAAACCACTCGGTTGCCGGCAGGCTTGCGAAGCGGAACGCACGCGCGACCGGCGCGATATTCGTCACCAGCCATAGCGCGGCGACGGTGCCCGCCATCACCCACAGCGATACCGGCGGCAGCTTGGCGAACAGCCAGCGCCAGCCGGGGCGCGCATGCCGGTTCGGCAGGATCAGCGCGGCATTCGCCACCACCAGCAGCACGAACGCGCTGGTGGCGGCAGCGCGCGCGTCCTGGCCGACGGCCAGCAGTCCGGCGTAAGTGCCGAAGGCTGCGGCGGTGGTCAGCAGGCCGAACACGACGCTGTGCAACGCATCCCGTCGTGACAGCAGCGGCTCGGTGGCCCGGCGTGGCGGCAGCTGCATCAGCGCGTCGCCGCCGTCTTCGGCCTCGAACACGATCGAGCACGCCGGGTCAATCACCAGTTCGAGAAAGGCGATGTGCACCGGTGCCAGCAGCAATGGCAGGCCGAACAGCAGCGGCAACACCGCCAGCCCGGCGATCGGTATGTGCACGGCCAGCGTGTACACCATCGCCTGCCGCATGTTGGCGAAAGTACGCCGGCCCATGCGGATCGCCTGCACGATGGAGTCGAAGTCGTCCTTCAGCAGCACCAGCGCACCGGCCTCGCGCGCCACGTCGGTGCCGCGCTGGCCCATGGCCACGCCGATGTGGGCGGCCTTCAGTGCCGGTGCGTCATTCACCCCGTCGCCCGTCATCGCGACCACGTCGCCCTGCCGCTTCAGCGCTTCCACCAGCGCCA
>JACCDQ011730447.1_pt1 | contig 11231 bp, 9 predicted proteins | sample 7446031 | NCBI WGS metagenome assembly JACCDQ01 (sample SAMN15323442, study PRJNA562643) | freshwater metagenome | isolation source: river surface water | place: USA:Blue River Watershed | collected 2017-08-17
GGCATCGGCACCTACGACCGCTTCAAATCGATGTTCGACAAGTACAGCGAAGAGGCTGGCAAGAAGCAGTTCCTCATTCCGTACTTCATCGCCGCTCACCCGGGCACCAGCGACGAAGACATGATGAACCTGGCCATCTGGCTCAAGAAGAACGGCTTCCGCGCCGATCAGGTGCAAACCTTCTATCCCAGCCCCATGGCCACGGCCACGGCCATGTACCACTCCACCCGCAACCCGCTGCGCAAGATCACCCGCGACAGCGAAAAAGTGGACATCGTCAAAGGCGACAAACGCCGCCGCCTGCACAAAGCGTTTTTGCGCTACCACGACTCGAACAACTGGCCCCTGCTGCGCGAAGCCCTCAAGGCCATGGGCCGGGCCGATTTGATTGGCAATGGCAAACACCACCTGATTCCGAGCTGGCAGCCGCTGGCCGAAGATGGCTACAAAAGCGCACGGCGTAAGAACAGCACGGGGGCGGGTGCCAAGTCATCGGTGAGTTTGTCGACAGCACCCAAACGCTTGGGGCAGCCTAAAAAAGGCCAGCTTCTGACCCAGCATACGGGCTTGCCGCCACGCAAGAAAAGCTGAACTGACTGTTCGGGATTTAATCCAGAACTGGGGATTGCGCCACCACACACCGCACCCCCAATTCCTCCATCAGCTTCTTCTGTGCAGGCGCGGGCGCGATGTCGGTGAACAGGGTGTGCACCACTTTCAGCGGGGCCATCTCGATCATGGCGGGGCGGTCGAATTTGCTGTGGTCGGCCACCAGCCAGACTTGGCGGGATTGTTCGACGATGGCGCGGGCGACCATGACTTCGCGCATGTCGTAGTCACGCAGGGTGCCGTCGGCGTCGATGCCGCTGATGCCGATCAGGCCAATGTCCACCTTGAATTGGCGTATGAAATTCAGCGCCGCTTCGCCCACCACGCCCAGGTCTTCGGAGCGCACGGTGCCGCCGGCCACCACCACTTCGCATTGCGGGTTGGCCGCCAGGATGCGGGCCACATGCAGGTTGTTGGTCACCACGCGCAGGTCGCGGTGGTGCAGCAGTTCGCTGGCCACGGCCTCGACGGTGGTGCCGATGTTCATGAACAGGCTGGCCCCATGCGGAATGGCGGCGGCCACTTGGCGCGCAATGTCTTGCTTGGCCTCGGACTGGGTGCGTTGCCGTTCGGTGTAGGTGGTGTTGCGGGTGGACGAGTCCACGGCCCGCACGCCGCCATGAAAGCGCTCCAGCTCTGCTGCCTCGGTCAGGCGCTGGATGTCGCGCCGGGCGGTTTGCAAGGTGATGCCGAACTCTTCGGCCAGCTCTTCGGTCTTGACGCTGCCTTGCTCGCGCACGGATTGCAAGATGGCAAGTTGTCGGGGATTGAGGGCCATGGCTTAAGGGGTGGGGTCTGTTCTAGGGGTCTTCACTAGGCGTTCAAGAATACCCCAATTTGGAGAAATTCCATCGCTACAATCAAAAACGAATCGAATCAATCAATTAATTTTGATCGTTTAAGGGTTTATTTTGAAAATATCTGGCGCTGCTGGGCTTGAACAAGGAACTCTCCTAGACCTTTTGGTCGTCGGGGGTGGGGCCACGGGCTTGGGTGTGGCGGTGCAGGCGGCGCTCGAAGGGCGTCGGGTTGCCTTGGTCGAATCGCGGGATTTTGCGTCCGGAACTTCCTCGCGTTCGACCAAGTTGTTGCACGGCGGCGTGCGTTATCTGGCCCAAGGGCGATTGCGTTTGGTGCGCGAGGCCTTGCGCGAAAGGGCCATCATTTTGCGGCTGGCCCCGCATTTGGCACAGCCGCAGTCCTTTGTGGTGCCGGGCACGGGTTGGCTGTCCTGGGCCTGGACGGGCTTGGGGCTCAAGCTTTACCAATACCTGGCTGGGGCTTTGAGCCTGGGGCGCACCGTGGCGGTGTCCACCGCAACCATGCGCCAGGTTTTGCCCGGTGTGCCCACCCCGGTGGCGGGCATGCGTTATTGGGACGGCCAGTTTGAAGACGCTCGGCTGGCACTGGCGCTGGCCAAGACCGCCCGCCGGGTCGGGGCGATGGTGCACAACCACATGCGCGTGACCGCCTTGGCCCCTTTGGCCAAAGGCTGGCAAGTCAGTCTGCTCGACGAGCGAAGCGGCCAAAGCTGGCAGGTGCAAGCGGCGTGCGTGGTCAACGCCACGGGCGTGTGGGTTGATGGTCTGCGCCAGATGGCCCTGAAAAGCCAAACTTCAGCGTCCGCATACAAGCCTCTGGTCACGCCCAGCCAGGGCGTTCACCTGGTGGTCAAGCGTGAATTGCTGCCCATTCGCGAGGCGGTGTTGATCCCGCACACCGATGACGGCCGGGTGTTGTTTGCCGTGCCATGGCTTGGGGCCACCGTGATTGGCACCACCGACACCCCACGAACCAATGCGCCCCTGGAGCCCCGGCCGCTCGACGAAGAATTGGCGTTTTTGTTCGCCCAAACCGAGCATTCTTTGGGCTTGCGCTTGGCCCGCAGCGATGTGCAAAGCGTGTGGGTGGGCTTGCGCCCCTTGGTCGGGCAGGCGCAGGGGGCCACCAGCCAAATGTCCCGCGAACACCTGATCGTGCGGGATGCGCCGGGTTTTTACACCGTCACCGGCGGCAAGTGGACCACCTACCGCAGCATTGCCGCCGACGTGTTGCAGCACATTGAACGCCAGGCCGATTTGCCGATCGCACCTGCCCAAGCCAACACCGAACAGCACCGCTTGGTGGGCGCACCCGCAGCGGGCAAGTCTGCGCATTCGGTCAGCGACGCACCCGGCCTGCACCTGTGGGGCTCAGAAGCCGAAGCGGTGCAGCAATTGCCGGGCCCTCAAAACCATTTGGGCATGGGCCTGACCGAAGCCATGGTCCGATTTGCGGCCCGGTCTGAATGGGCCCTGACGGTGGAGGATATGCTTGCACGTCGCTGGCGTGCCTTGTTTCTGGATGCGCGGCAGGCCGCACGCATGGCACCTGCCGTGGCGGCTTTGCTGCAAGAAGAAACCGGGCTGGACCCGCAACTGGATGCGTTTTTGGCGCTGTGCAAGCAATACACCTTGGCCGACTGAACCTGGAGAGAAGACTTTGACCACGACCACCACCCGTTACGGCATCATCGGCTGCGGCATGATGGGGCAAGAGCATTTGCGCAACATCGCGCTGCTGCCCGGGGCGCAAGTGACCCGGATTTTTGAGCCCGATGCCCACATGCTGGCCGGCAGCTTGGCGCTGGCCCCCGGTGCCCAAAGCGCCGCCAGCCTGGCAGAGGTGGTGCTGGCCGAGGATGTCGATTGCCTGCTGATCGCCAGCCCGAACTTTTGCCACGCCGAGCAGTTGCGTGAGATTGCTCGTCTTCGCCCCTTGCCCGTGCTGCTCGAAAAACCCGCCTGCACCAGCCTGGACGATGTGCGCAGCCTGGCCGCTTTGCAGGCAGCATACCCCGCGCCGATCTGGGTGGCCATGGAATACCGTTACATGCCGCCCGTGACCGCCTTGGCCAAAGAGGTCCATGGCCAGCACAACACCGGCCCGGTCAAGATGATCTCGATCCGGGAGCACCGCTTTCCGTTTTTGGTCAAGGTGGGCGACTGGAACCGCTTTAACCGCTACACCGGCGGCACGCTGGTCGAAAAGTGCTGCCACTTTTTTGACCTGATGCGCCACCTGACGCAAAGCGAGCCGGTGCGCGTGTACGCCTCAGCCGGGGTGGACCACAACCACTTGGACGAACGCTACCCCGATGGCACGCCGGACATTCTGGACAACGCCTATGTGATCGTGGATTTCGCCTCAGGGCAGCGGGCCATGCTGGAGCTGTGCATGTTTGCCGAGGGCGCTCGCTACCAGGAAGAGATTTCGGTGGTCGGCCCGCAAGGCAAGGCCGAGTGCTTTGTGCCGGGGCCAGGCCGCTTTTGGCCTGCGCACCTGGGCGATGCGCCTGTGCCCAAGCTGGTCATCAGCCCACGCGACCCCAAGGGCCCGCGCGAGCTGGATGTGCCGGTGGACCCGCAAGCCCTGGCCGCAGGCGACCACAACGGCTCGACCCTGTACCAACACCAAAAGTTCAACGCCGTGGTGCGTGGCCAAGGCCAGGTCGAAGTCAGTTTGCGCGACGGCTTGTCCGCCGTGATCATGGGCCTGGCGGCGCAAGAATCCGCCCGCACCGGCATGGCCGTGGACCTGACCCGTGGTGACTACGCCTTGAGTCAATTGTTGGCTTCTCATGATTGAGCTATTTGTCTACTTAGGTCTTGGGGGGCGAAAACCCCAAGAGCCCAAGCGGCATAAGTTCTCTATGATTCATTCACCTGGCATATGCATATGCCAAGACCTTCTGAGCCAAGGTCTTTGAATCATCTATAAACACGACATGGCATCGGTCCAACTCCATCAAGTCCAAAAAAGCTACGACGGTCAGCACAAGGTCATCCACGGCATCGACCTGGAGATCCAGCACGGCGAATTCGTCGTGTTCGTGGGGCCTTCGGGTTGTGGCAAATCCACCTTGCTGCGCATGATCGCCGGGCTGGAGCCGATCACGTCCGGTGATGTGCTGATCGACGGCAAGCGGGTCAACGACGAGCCACCTCGGCACCGCGACATTGCCATGGTGTTTCAGGACTACGCGCTGTACCCGCACAAGAGCCTGTACGACAACATGGCGTTTGGTTTGCGCCTGCGCAAAACGCCCGAGGCTGAAATCCACCAACGGGTCATGGACGCGGCCAAGCTGCTGCGCATTGACCACATGCTGGACCGCAAGCCGGCGGCTTTGTCCGGCGGTCAGCGCCAGCGGGTGGCCATTGGCCGCGCCATCGTGCGCCAGCCCAAGGTGTTTTTGTTTGACGAGCCGCTGTCCAACCTCGACGCGCAGCTGCGCAACGAGATGCGCAGCGAAATCAAAAAACTCCACCAGCGCCTGGGGGCGACCATCATTTATGTGACGCACGACCAGGTGGAGGCCATGACCTTGGCCGACCGCATCGCCGTGCTCAGTGGCGGCCACAAAATGCAATACGCCACACCCGACGAGATTTACAACCGGCCAGCCGCCCGTTTTGTGGCGGGCTTCACCGGCAGCCCGCCCATGAACCTGGTCGATTGCACCGTGCTCAACGGGCAAGCCGACCTGGGCGGCGTCCAGTTCGCGCTGCCTGAAGCCTTGGGCCGCAAAGCAGGGCATTCACCTGCACAGGTCTTTGGCATCCGACCCGAAAACATCACGTTGGCACCGCGCCATGTGCCCGCCGAAGTGAGCGTGGCCGGGCGTGTGGTGATCAGCGAGCCCTTGGGCGCTGAAACGCTGGTGACCTTCCAGGTGGGCAGTGCCGAGTTGGTGGCCCGTTGCCCAGCGAGCTTCAAAGCCGCACCGGGTTCGGCCCAAGCCCTGTACATGGACCCCCAAGCCATGCATTTGTTTGACCCGGCCACCGGGCAAGCCCTTTGATTCGTTTGCCCCCACTTACTTTTTCAACCCGGAGACAGCCATGAAAAAACGTGACACTTTGAAATGGGCCACTTTGGCACTTGCCAGCAGCTTGACCATGAGCGCCGCTTGGGCACAGCAAACCACTTTGCGCGTGTTCGTCGGCCCCAACCAGCGCCCCGACCTGCAAGCCAAATTGTTCGAGCAGTACAACAAGGCCAACCCCGGCGTGAAAGTCGAGATCGAAACCGGCGGTGCCACCTCCGAGTTGCAGCGCCAGTACCTGTCCACCGTGCTCAACGCCAAGGACTCGGCCATCTACCTGTTCTTGATCGACATCGTCAACCCCGCGCAATACGCCTCCAAAGGCTGGATCGAGCCCTTGGACAAGTATGTCGGTGGGGCAGCAGTGCTCAAAAATGACTACCTGCCGGTCTATCAAAATGCCAACGTGATCGGCGGCAAGCTCTACGCCATGCCCAGCCAGGGCGATGCGATGTTCATGTATTACCGCAAAGACCTGCTGACCAAGCACGGCGTGGCCGAACCCAAAACTTGGGACGAGTTGTCTGCAGCGGCACGCAAAATCATGGCCGCAGAAAACTCACCCAATTTGCAGGGTTTGTCCATCCAGGGTGCGCCCATCGAAGGAGCGGTCTGCACCTTCTTGCTGCCCTACTGGGGTCAGGGCAAACAGTTCAACGATGCCGGCGGCAAGCTGACCTTGGACAAAGCGGCGGCAGTCAAGGGCTTGCAAAGCTGGTTGACCATGGTCGATCAAGGCGTGATCAAAAAGAACGTGGCCGAAGTGACCACTCCGATCACCGTCAACGAATTCAAAGCCGGTCAGGCCGTCTTTGCGATCAACTGGGGCTTTGCCTTTGACCGCTTCAAGGACGATGCCGACTCCACCGTCAAAGGCAAAGTGGGCGTGATGCCACTGCCTGCCATGACCGGCGGCAAATCGGCCACCTGCATGGGCGGCTGGCAATGGGCCATGAACGCCTACGGCAAAAACAAAGACGCCGCAGGCAAGCTGATCCAGTTCCTCTCGTCCAAACAAGCCAGCGCCTTCATCGCGCGTGAAGGCTCGATCTTGCCGGTGTTCCAAAGCGTTTATTCCGACGCAGAGGTGAACAAGGTCGTGCCCTGGTTCAAGGATGCGCTGCCCGTCGTGTTGGGTGCCCAAAGCCGCCCCATGGTCGAAGACTACGGCCAGGTATCGGACATCATCCGCACCACCACCAGCGCCATCTTGGCCCGCACCAAAACGCCTGAGGTCGGTGTCGATGAGATCGCTGCCCGTGTGGGCCGCTTGATGCGCTGATCGCACCCTGCGCTTTGCACAGACCCCGGGCACCGCGCCCGGGTTTGTTTTTTGATCGACCCAGGCCATGCTGTCCAAACTCAGAGACCCCAGTGAAAAAACGCTCGCGCTCTTGTTGCTCGCGCCCGCGTTCTTGTTGCTTTTGATGATCGTGGTCTACCCGATTGGAAAGCTGGTCTACAACAGCGTGTATGCGGTGGACAAAAACGGCGTGTTCTTGGGCCTGCAAAACTACATCGACGTGGTGCAAGACCCTTTGTTTTGGAACGCCACCAAAAACACCTTGCTGATCACCCTGGTCACGGTGCCAGGCGCCTTGATCGTGGGCTTGGGCTTGGCCTTGCTGGCCAATTTGCCCTTCAAGCGCAAATGGCCGGTGCGCCTGTCTTTGCTTTTGCCTTGGGCCTTGCCCCTGTCTTTTGCCGGTTTGATTTTTGCCTGGTTTTTTCACACCGAATACGGCGTGGTCAACGATGTGCTGCGGCGACTGGGCCTGCAAAGCGAGCCCACCAGCTGGCTGCTCAAACCCAATTGGGCCATGGCGGCCATTTGCCTCACGGTGATCTGGAAGACGTCTTCCTTCATGGCCTTGATCTTGTTGGCGGGCTTGCAAATGATCCCCAAATCGCTGTACGAAGCGGCCGAGGTGGACGGGGCTTCGCGCTGGCAGCAGTTCTGGCAAATCACCATTCCCATGCTCATGCCCAGCATCATCGTGGCGCTGATTTTCCGCACCATCACGGCTTTGCAGACCTTTGACATCCCCTACACGATGACGCGTGGCGGCCCTGGCGAAGCCACCGAAACCCTGGCCATGCTGATCCACAAATACACGATCGACTATTCGGACATCAGCTTTGGCTCGACCCTGGCGGTGTTCATGTTCGTGATCTCTTTGTTTGTCACCGGCTTTTATTTGAAGCAGATCGGAAAGAACGCGCAATGAACCCCACAGGCCTCTGGAGCTCGCCCGCTTTGCGCTGGATCGCTGCCGGCATGGTGGTGTTCAACGGCTTTTTCCCGGCGGTGTGGATCTTGTTCACCTCGCTCAAAACTGAGGCCGAGCTGGTGCAAAAACCCATCACCTGGTGGCCTTCCAACCCCATGCTGGACAACTACGTGAAGGCCTTCACCGACCAGCCTTTGCTGACTTACCTCAAAAACAGCCTGGTGGTGGCCTGTGGTGCCACCGCTGTGTCTTTGGTGGTGGCCGCGTTTGCCGCGTATGCCATTGCACGGCTGAACCTCAAGCGCCGACAACTCATCCTCACTTGCATCGTGGCGTCCAGCATGTTCCCGCTGGTGACTTTGCTGGTGCCGATTTTCGAGACCATGCGTGCTTTGGGCTGGCTCAACACCTACATCGCGCTGATCCTGCCCTATGTGGTGCTCAACATGCCGGTGTGTACGCTGGTGCTGGTGAGCTTTTTCCAGAGCATCCCGCGTGATCTGGAAAACGCCGCCATGATCGACGGCTGCACCCGCATGGGGGCCTTGTGGCGGGTGGTCGTGCCTTTGGCTGCGCCTGGCGTTTTCACGGCCGGCATTTTGGCTTTTGTGAATTCTTGGGACGAGTTTTTGCTGGCGCTGTCGCTCAACTCCAGCCCGGCGGTGCGCACCTTGCCAGTGGGCATTGCGCTCTACCAGGGCGAGTTCACCTTCCCTTGGCCCATCATCTCAGCGGCCTTGATCGTGGCCATCGTGCCGGTGGCGATATTGATCGCCCTGTTCCAAGAGCGCGTCGTCGGCGGCCTGACGCAAGGCGGGCTCAAGGGCTAAAGCTGCCGACAGGGGAGCGGTATTTGCAGGTCGGCGGCTTTAGCCCCGACAGGAGCTTATGCCGAAGCCACCATCGTCGGAGTTGAAGCTGCCGACCCACGGGGGGCGCAGTATTTGTAGGTCGGCGGCTTTAGCCCCGACAAGGGCCTGTGCCGAAGCCGCCATCGTCGGAGCTGAAGCTACCGACCTACGGGAGAGCTGTATTTGTAGGTCGGCGGCTTTAGCCCCGACAAGGGCCTGTGCCGAAGCCGCCATCGTCGGAGCTGAAGCTGGCGACCTACGGGGGGCGCGGTATTTGCAGGTCGGCGGCTTTAGCCCCGACAAGTGCTTGTGCCAAAGCCGTCATCGTCGGAGCTGAAGCTGCCGACCTACAGGGGGCGCGGTATTTGTAGGTCGGCGGCTTTAGCCCCGACAAGTGTTAGTGCCGAAGCCACAATCGTCGGAGCTGAAGCTACCGACCTACGGGGGAGCGGTATTTGCTGGCCTGCAGCTCAGGCTGGCAATGCTTGAAACTGCCCAAACTGGCTGCGGCTGAAGGCGAGTGCGGGGCTGTCTTGCCAGCCAAAGTCTTGCACCTGGCCAATCACGATGTGGTGGTCCCCGGCATCGACCAGCTGGTGCAGCGTGCAGTCGAACCAGGCCACTGCGCCATCCAAACGCAAGCGTTGGCTGGCTTGGCGGGTCGCTGGCACACCGGCAAAACGTTCGGGCATGGAACCTTTGGCAAATTGCATCGCCAAGTCGGCCTGCGCACTGGCCAGCACGCTCACGGTGAAGCCGCCCGATTGGGTGAAGGCGTGCAGGCTGCTGGCTTCCTTGCGGATGCTCCACAGCACCAGTCTGGGGTTCAAGGAGACGGAGCTGAACGAATTGCAGGTCATGCCCCAGTCCATGCCCTCATGGTGGGCCGTGACCACCGTGACGCCTGTGCCAAAGCAGCCGAGCGCCTTGCGGTAATCGGCGGGGGCACTCACGGGTGCGGCAGCGCTGGCGGCTGCGGCGGTGTCATCGGGCATGTGTCGCATGGACGCTTTCATCAAGGCACTTCATGGCCGTTGGCCATTTCGTACAGTTCAAACCAGGTCTGACGGTTCATGGGCACGCGGGCGGCATCGGCAAAACGCTGGATCCGCTCCAGTTGGTTGCTGCCCATGACGGGCAACACGCCCACCGGGTGGTGCATCAGCCAGGCCATGGCCACGGCGGTGGTGTCGGTGCCCGAAGCCAGGGCCAGTTTGGCCAACTTGGGGGCCAGGCGAGCGGCCGCTGTGCCTGCGGTGTGCGCTTGCGAATGCAGACGGCCACCGCCCAAGGGCGACCAGGCCATGACCGGCATGCGGTGCTGTTGGGCATGGGCAATCTGGCCGTTGGTGTAGGGCGCGGTGCTCAGAAGGCTCAGCTCGATCTGGTTGGTTTGCAGCTTGTGCTTCATGCACGACTGCAGCAAGTCCACATGCCAGGGCATGAAGTTGGACACGCCCACGCCGCGCAGCTTGCCGCTGTCGATCAAGCCGTCCAGGCATGCGCCCAGGGCTTGCGCGTCCATCAAGGGGTCAGGGCGGTGAATCAAGAGCAGGTCGATCACGTCCACGCCAATGCGCGAGAGCGAGCGATCCACGCTGGCCATGACGTGCGCGGGGCTGGTGTCGTAGTGCTTGACGCGGGTGTCGGGCCACTTGTCCGACAGCAGCATGATGTCGGTCTTGGTGACGATCTCGATCTGGTCTTTCAGGCTGGGGCGGGCTTTGATGGCCTGGCCAAACAAGTCTTCGCAGCTGTAATTGCCGTAAATGTCGGCATGGTCGAAGGTGGTGATGCCTTGGGCCAGGCAGGCGTCAATGCGGGCCAGGTTGGCACTGACCGAGCAGTCTTGGGCCTCGGACAGACGCCACACGCCATAGGCCATGCGGCTCAGGCTGCGGCCATTGGGCAGCGCCAGGCGGCCGACTTGTGTTGAACTCATTTGCGATCTCCTGTGCCCAGCGGTGTGGGCGGTGTTTGGGGGGGGACTCGGCCGTATTCGTGGGCCAGTGAAACAGTTTTAAGGTGCGGCAAGACTTTGGTGCCAAAGATCTCGCATTCCTGCAGGTGAGGGTAACCCGAGAAGATGAAGGCGCGGATGCCCATCTTCTGATAAGCCTCGATTTCACTCAGTATTTGGTCCACGCTGCCCACCAGCGCAGCGCCGCAGCCGCTGCGGGCGCGGCCCACGCCGGTCCACAAATGGGGCTCGACATAGCCTTCTGCATCGGCGCGGTCTCGATTGGCGCTTTGCAAGGACACGCCCAGGCTCTTGGCATCCAGGGCGCGTTGGCGGATTTCGCGGCCTTTTTCATCGTCCAGTTGCGACACCAATTCTTCGGCGTATTCACGCGCTTCGGCTTCGGTGTCGCGCACGATCATGTGCACGCGCAGGCCGTAGTCCAGCAAACGGCCATGCTTTTCGGCTTGGGCATGCACATCGCGCATGCGCTGGGCCAGCATGTCCTTGGGTTCGGGCCACATCAGGTAGGTGTCGCAGTGCGCACCGCACAGGGCCAGGGCATCCGGGCTGTAGCCCCCAAAGTAGAGCAGGGGGCCGCCGTTGGTCTGGTAGGGGCGCACGGGGTCGGTGGACAGGCCTTTGAGCTTGTAGATCTCGCCGTCGTAGTTGATCTCGTCTTGCGTCCAGGCTTGCTTGAGGATCTCGACCAC
>JACCDQ010502523.1_pt1 | contig 11227 bp, 4 predicted proteins | sample 7446031 | NCBI WGS metagenome assembly JACCDQ01 (sample SAMN15323442, study PRJNA562643) | freshwater metagenome | isolation source: river surface water | place: USA:Blue River Watershed | collected 2017-08-17
GTAGTCTTGGGTTTCCAGCCCCTGCAGTTGCGTGCTTGACAGGGCTCGGAATGCGGCAGTGTCCAAACCGCTGAGGTTAGCTGAAGTGAAGGCTCTTAGTCCTTCAGCGTCCAAGTTGACAACTTGGTCTGAACTCAAAGCTGAGATTTGTACACTCGTCAGTGCAGCGAAGTCTGCAGTGTCCAAATTAAGCAACTGATCGCTGGTGAGTGAGCGAACAGCAGAGGAACTCAGGCCCAAAATGTTGGAGGTGGTGAAACCTGGCACGGCTGTTGTCGTCAGTACCGCCACCGCAGACGACGCCAGTGCTGCCACGCCACGACTACTCAACGCACCCAATTGGTCAGCGTTCAAAGCGGCGGCCTGTGTTGAAGATAAGGCTGCAAGCTTATCAGTGGTCAAAGTTGCAAAATTTTGCGAACTGATATTGGCAATTGTCGTGGTGCTTAATCCTGCAAATGCACTGGTCGATAGGGCCGCCAGTTGAGCCGTAGTCAAAGTTGACAGGATCAAATCGTAAGCTTGATTCTGCTCCGCTGTAAATGCATTGCGCTGATCGGTACTGAGTCCGTTGGAGCTGTTGCCAGCAAGGGCCTGGATTTGATCAATTGTAAGAACCCGAATATCAGCGGTCGTTAAACCCGCCAATGCAGTGCTGGAGAGTGAGGCCAAGCCCGCTGCGTCGATCTGGACCAAAGAAGCGGTGGTCAACGCTTCCAAATCAGCAGAATCCAACCCTGCCACCTGAGCACTTGACAAGCCTGCGGCCTGGTCTGCCAACAGCGCCGCAAATGCTGCTGTAGACAAATTGGCCAGCGATGCGGACGATATGGCGCGGAGCTGATCTGTGGTCAGCACCACCAGAGCTGCGCTGGAGAGTCCTGCAGCCCCGGCACTGGACAACCCTGTTAGGGCCGCAGTGGTCAATGCTACGGCCATGGACGCATTGAATGCCGACACACCTTCGGACGACAACGCCCTCAGCTGTGCACTGCTGAAAGCAGCTACCAAAGAGTCATCTTCCACGTCCAAGGCACGCAGTTGTGCTGTAGACAGTTGGGCAAAATCTTCCGTCTGCAGTTTGGTCAACTGTTCGGTTGACAACACAGCCAAGGCTGCGGCGCTCAGCCCCTTCACCGAATCCGTGGTCAAGGCCACTATCTGTGCCGTGGTGAAGCCCACTGCACCTGCACCAATGGCTGCAATCTGTTCGGATGCCAACTGCGAGAAATCTCGGGTCTCGATGGCTTTGATTTGATCGCCGCTCAATGCCGACACAAAGGTGGTAGACAAACCCTTGACGTTGGCAGTCGTTATGCCCACCAATGCCGCCGTTTCCACCCCCAGTGCCATACTGCCAGAGAGCGCACCGACTTGGGCTGAAGACAATGCTGCCAATTGCTGGCTCGACACACCAGGAGCCGTGTCTTCGTCAATCGCGGCCAATTGCGCGGTTGACATGGCAGCGAAATCGCGTGTCTCAAGCACCCGGATTTGAGTAGAAGTCAAAGCTGCCACCGCATCGGGCGACAAACCAGACACACCAGCGGTAGACATTGCCACCAATTGGCTGGTGGTCAGTGAAGAAACCCGCTCTGGGGTGATGCCCACAATTTGTTGAGAGCCTAGGCGCCCGAAACTGGTGGCATTGATGGCCTTGAGTTGTACGTCACTCATCAGTTCCAGAGCAGCGCTTGACAACCCAACGATTGCGCCCGACCCAATAGCAGCCACAGCGGCCGTGGAAAGGCCTGACACCGATTCTGGGTTGAGCGCACTGACCGCCAAAGACGACAGGCCAGCCATTTGTGCGGACGACACGTTGGCCAGCTGTTCACCAATGAACGCTTGAATTTGGGCGGTGTTCAACCCGGCAAAGTCTTTTGCCTCGATGGCTTTTACCTGCGCAGCTGTCAGCTGCTGGACCACTGCGGTTCCCAGACCAACAATCGAGTCTTTGGTCAACGCCGCCATTTGCGCGGTGGTCAACAGCGCTGCTTGTTCCAAAGACAACTGCGCCACTTGTTGAGATGTGAGCTGGGCAAAGTCTCGCGATTCGATCGCAGCCACCTGCGCTGGGCTGAGGGCCAAGATGGCCGACGATGTTAGCCCCTTGATACCGGCAGTGGACAACGCCGCAATCGACGCATTGGACAGACTGGCAATTGCGTCTGTGTCCAGAGCGCCCACTTGCACCGCAGCCAAGGCCCCGAGTTGAGCTGAGGTGAACGCACGAGCTTGGTCCGAAGACAAAGCCGCAATTTGATCGGTCGACAGCAACTTGACGTTGGCAGCAGACAAACCTGCCACGGCAGATGTGCCCAAACCTTGCAAGGCTGCGGTGGAAATGCCTTTGAGCACATTTGCACTCAACCCCGCAGTGCCTGCGGACGTCAAGGTAGACAGCTGCTCGGAAGTCAGTGCGCCAGCCTGCGCGCTGTTGAGCACATTCAACTGTGTGTTAGTTACTTTCGCAAATGCGTCGGCCGATATGGCTTGGATTTGCGCGGTGTTGAGCTTGCGCAGCGCTTCGGGCGTCAAGCCAGCAATGTTCGAAGTTGAAAGTGCAGCGAAATCGTCGGTGGACAGCGCTGCCACCACCGAAGGCAACAACGCCTTCAAGCCAGTGGAACCCAGTGCTGCCACTTGGCTGGAACTCAATACATCGGCCTGAGCCGTAGAAAGCGCCGCCAACTGCGCGGCTGTGAACTTGGCAAAGTCTTCAGCGTCCAAGCCCTTGATTTGGTCGGTGGTGAGTGCCTTGACACCCAAAACAGAAATCCCGGCCACCGCAGCCGTGGTCAAACCCGTAAGAGCCGCTGTGGCAATCGCTTTGATCGAATTGGCGTCCCACGACTTGACATCTGCAGCCGACAAAGCCGCCAACTGATCGGAGGTGAGTGCGTTGACCTGTTGGGTGGTCAGGCCTTTCAATTGTGTAGAAGACAGCGCACCAATTTGTTCAGACTTCAAAGCACGAATTTGGACACTGTCCAATACCTTGAGGTCAACGACCTCCATGGCCGTGATTTGCGCAGTGGTCAGCGCTCGCAGCTGAGCGGTGTCCAACGAATCAACCGCCGCCGTAGACAGGGCCTTGATGGAAGCCGGTTGCATCTGCGACAGCGTCAACGTGGTGAGGTTGTCAATGCTGGTCGCTGTAAACCCGGAAGCCTGCTGCGTGGTGATGCCTGCGCCCCCCAAAGCAGCCAGTTGTGTAGAACTGAACTGGGCAAAGTCAGCTGCCTCAACACTTTGCAGTTGTGTGGCGCTAAGAGCGGCCAGTTGCTGAGTGCTGAAGCCGGCCATTTGCCCGGTGGACAATGCCTTGATGGAAGCCGCCGTCAAACCCTTGATGAAGTCAGTAGAAAGGGCGTTGATTTCTGCTGAGCTGAGGGTGGCCAACTGAGCCGTTTTGAGCGCTGCCGCCTGGGCACTACCCAAGGCATTCAACGCCGTGGTGCCGATAACATCAAACGCGCTTGTGTTGATGGCGGCGAATTTTTGAACCGACAACGCATTCAAATCAGCGCCATCCAGGCCCGCAATTTGGGCCGAATTGATGGCGGCGACCACTGCAACACTCAGGGCATTGAGTTCGTCGGTGGACAGGGCAGCCAATTCGGCGGACGTTAAGGTTTGCAACTGGGCGGTGGTCATGCCCCCCCACTGCGCGGTGGTCAACACACCCTGCTGCGCCGTGGAGAGCGAATCAAACGCACTGGTGGTAAGCGCAGCCAACTGCAACGCAGACAGCGAAGTGACATTGACGGTGCCCAAGCCTGCCACTTGGTCGGAACCAAAGTTTTTGATAACCGTGGGTGCCAGCGCTTTGATGACCGCGGTGTCGAGCGCAGCAATTTCGGCTGACGACACCGTGGGCATCTGGCCAGAGGTTACGCTGGTCCACTGAGTGGCAGTCAATGCCGACAATTGGACAGAGCCCAAAGCCTGGAAATCGTCGGTTTGTATGGCCTTGATTTGAGTAGCCGTCAAGACCTGCATCTGAGCAGACGTCAGACCGATAATGTTGTCGGTGGTCAACTGGCTGATGCCATAGGTTGAGACTTTAGCGAGCGTAGCGGGCAAGATCTCCGCCACCGAAGCTGAGGTCATCTCGGACAAAATGCCTTCTTGGCCGAGTGCCAGCGCCTGATTGCCACCCAACGCCCCAAGCTGGTCTTCACTGAGGGTCGCAAACTTGGCTGATCCGAGAGACACCAATTGGGCCGCAGTCAAGTTTTTAACTTGATTGGTGGTCAGTCCATCCAACTGATCTGAAGTGAGCGTCTTAAAGACTGCTGTACTTACAGCAGACAGGGCTGCTGTGGACAAAACCGCAATTTCGGCAGAATTCAGCGTCGAAACTTGCGCACTGGTGAACCCTTTGGCTTGCGTGGCAGTCAGGGCCGCCAAAGACGACGTGCCAATCGCAGCAAAATCGCCCGACTCAATGACTTTGAACTGCGCGTCGGACAGTGTGCGAAGCTGATCGCTGGTCAATGCCCCAACTTGCGCGGAGGACAAATTTATCAGCGAAGTGGAGGTGAGAGCTTTGACGAACGCAGTGGACAGGTTTTGAATCTCTGCCGTGTCGAAAGTGGCCAATTGATCCGACGTAAGGACCTTGACACCTGCATCCTTAAATGCGGCAAGCTGCTCGGAGTCCAGAGAAGCGAAAGCTGCGGTGCTCAAGCCCTTGACTTGCCCCGCAGTGAGTGCGTTGACAGCAGCTGTGGACAGCCCATCAACCGCGGCGCCACTGAGCCCAGCAATGGCAGCGGAGGTGATGCCCAAGACGGCAGCAGCCGACAAGGCTGCCACTTCTGAAGAGTCGAGTGTGGCAATTTGCTGCGACTTCAGGCCCGCCGCAATGCCGCCTGTGAGGGCAGAAAGCTGCAAGGTGTCCAGCGATGCGAACGTTGCAGTTTGCAACTGCCCGACCTGAGCTGCCAGCAACTTGCTGATTTGCGCGGTTGAAAAGCCATCCACCGCACCGGCGGTGAGTTGCCCAAAAGCAGCCGTGGTAAAACCAGCAATTGCAGCCGAACCGATGCCTTGAATATCCGGTGAAATCAAGGTGGCCGCTTGAGCGGTGGTGATAGCCGCCACCTGAGTGTTGCTCCATCCTTGAATTTGATCCCCAGTCAAGGCGCTGAAATCAGCCGTTTCTAGCAGCTTGATCTGCCCAGCTGTTAAGGCTTTGACTTGCGATGAAGTAAGACCGGGTACAGCTCCAGCATCCAGCGCTGCAATCACGCTGGTTTTGAGCGCAGCAATTGCGCCTGAAGTCAAGGCTCTGATTTCAGAGGAGTCAAGCGTGGCCACTTGGGCACTGGTCAAGCCCGAGGCTTGTGCGTTGGTGAGTGCCGCCAGTTGGCCCGTTGTTAATACATCGAAATCTGGGGCTTGGAAGGCTGTGATCTGAGCTGCAGTGAGCACTTTGAAGTCTGCAGTTTCAAAGCCCACTATGTTGGTGGGGCTGAGTGCCTGTAATTGGGCAGAGGAGAGCCCCTTGACCTGTACAGAGGTGAGCTCAGCGACTTCGGCAGAGGTGAGTGCTGCAATCTCAGCGGTGGTAATGCTCTTAATGTCAGTCGTAGAAAAAATAGCCATTTTGCTCACCTTTAAATCAAACGCTTGCCCCAAAAATGGGCGAACGCACAGCCAAGCCACCTTGACTCATCGAACATTTAACCAGAAAAAACACGCCCAAACAATGACTTGGATCAAGATGTTGCAAAACAACCTCAAACCGGTCACGCCACAGATCGAGCGCTGGATAAATGCTAACGGCCAACTTGGGGCGCCTATCGTTAGAAAAGACACCCCCGCATGGCTTATTCGGCGGCTTAGAGCCAAACTTGAGATATTTTTGATGAGGTGCGCTTCAGGGCGCCTTGAACCGCGCCCAGCCGCGGGCCCGCAACTCGCAAGCGGGGCAGGCGCCGCAACCGTAGCCCCAGGCGTGGCGGTGTTCACGGTCGCCCAGGTAGCAGGTGTGGGTGTGTTCCACCACCAAGTCCACCAAGGTGGCGCCTCCTTGGGGCTCGCCGCTGGCCTGCCCGAGTTCGTGCAACCAAGCCCAGGTTTGGGCTTTGTCTATCCACATGAGCGGGGTTTCGATGCGCAAGCGCCGGTCCATGCCCAATGACAACGCCACCTGCATGGCCTTCATGGTGTCGTCGCGGCAGTCGGGGTAGCCCGAAAAATCGGTTTCACACACACCCGTGACGATCACTTCCAGCCCGCGCCTGTAAGCCAAAGCGGCGGCCAGGGTCAAAAACACCAGGTTGCGCCCGGGCACAAAGGTGTTGGGCAGGCCACTGCTTTCCATTTGGAAGGCCATGTCGCGGGTCAAGGACGTTTCACTCACCTGCCCCAACACAGCCACATCAAGCACGTGGTCTTCGCCCAAGTGGGCGGCCCACCCGGGGAACTTTCGCCGAATTCCGGCCAGCACGCGCAGCCTCGCGTCCATTTCAACCAAATGGCGTTGACCATACAGAAAGCCTACGGTTTCAACCCGCTCGTAGCGCTGCAAAGCGTGGGCCAAGCAAGTGGTGGAGTCCTGCCCTCCTGAAAACAAAACAAGTGCGCTGCGGTGCATGGGGCCAGGGGGTTAAATTTCGTTGTTCCAGTGAGCGAGCATGCGTATCAACGCACGGTTCACATCGTCGAGCTCAAAGTTGTGGAGCCGGCAAGCTTCGGGGATTTCGTCCATGCGTTCAAAATGCTCGAGCCGAACGGCCAAATCGAGGTAGGCAACGTAGGGGCCTTCAAATTGCAACAGGGCTTGAGTCAAGCGCTCGGGCAGAGGCAGCGTTTGAAGCAGTTCGGGCAAGGGCTGGTTAAGCAGTTTGTCGAGTTGCGAAAGCAACCCTGTGAGGTAGATTTCGTTGCGCAATTCAACTTGCGGGCCGGCAGCCATGAGGTGCTGCATGAGGCGAGCACGCAAAACCATGGTCTGCCGCACGGGCAGGAGTTCTTTGTCGACACAGGCGGTGCTGGCTTGGTCTTGCAACCAGTCGCGTATGTTTTTTTGGCCCAGCAGCATGAGTGCCTGGCGTATGGTGTCGATTTCGCGCTGGGCTCCAAACACGGGCGAGTTGACCACCTGCAGCAAACGGTAAGTCAGCACGGGGTCTTGGTGGATGACGTCTTCGATGTGGTCGATGGAGGCGTCTTTGTCCAGCGTGGTTTGCACACGCACCAGGGTCAGGCGGTCTAAGGCCACACCATGAGGGTGGTACGAACGCAAGGTATCGGCCAGTGGCCAACCGCAAATGCCCCAGGCTTGCGCAGTGTCCAGGCAGTGTGTGGCCAAGGCTGTTTTGCTCAAACCCTGGTAAAGGTGGCCGGCTTGTACTGGGGTGGTGCCGCCATCGGTTTGCGCACTTTCGGCTTGGGCGGCTTCTTGCGGCCACAGGTGGCAAAGGTGTCGGTGTTGAGCACTGGCCGGCGTGGCACGTGACAGCGGTGAAATCTGCAACAGTTGGTGTCCGCTGGCTGCGGCAGCGGCCAAGGCTTGGTGGTATTCGGGCGGAGCAAAGTCGCCCAAATCGGGCAATTCAAGCCACAGACGCGGCACAGCCTGCAGCGCAAGCGCCTGGAGCAAGAGCTCTCGGTCGGCAAATGACACCACCAGTGCGGGGGAACGGTCGGCCCATTCGTTTTGCAGCAGGTTCAACAGGTGGGCGGCGTCCACCGATTCGGGGTGCAGCGCCCGGACGCGCAACCGAACCGCCTCAAGCTGCCGGGTGCGCCCCCAAATGGGTTGGTAAGCCAGGGTGAGATGTGCCAGGATGTTGAATGCCATACATCAGGCAATGTACTGGAAGAGCGAGAGTTTTTGAATCTGTCCGTAAGATTGAAGCGCGGCTTGCAGGCCAAGTTGCTGGCTTTGGAATTGGGAAATGCCTTTGACCATGTCCAGGTCGGTCAGATCGGACAACGCCCTTTCGTGGTCAACTGCCCGGTTTTGCAACTGAGATTCGATGGCGTCGCCCCGGCGCAGCATTTCACCCATGCGGCCTTGCACCAACAACATTTTGTCCAAGGCGGTCGCCATTTCGTCGTGAACACGGCCCAGCTCTTGGCTGCGCCGAGCAGCAGGGTTGGGGTTGGTGGCAGGGTCAAGTTCTGCGGCCAGTGCGTCCACTGCTCGCTGCAGTGTGGCAAACACATCGCCCGGCTGGCTGGGCTGCACGGAAAATGAATCGCCCGTGCGTGCCCGGCCGCTCAAGGTCACTTGCAAACCTTCAAATTGAACTGACAAATTATTGAGGGCAACACCACTGCCGTCGCTTGAGACGCCCAGCTCAACGGTGTCAATCACACTGCTACCGCCACCGGAGGACTGCGAAATCTCGAGCGAAAGGGTGGCTGGATCGTTGCCATCGTCCAGAACGCGAAAGTCATACTGGCTGGTGGCAGGGTCGCCTGTACCGAAGAGACCAACAGCGTATGCCGTCATGTCCACGACGCCTCCACTTTTCACCAAAACGTCGCCACTGCCGTGCTGAACCGAAAACACACCGTTGCCTGTCAAGTTTCGCATGAGGCCAAAATTGCCGTCGGCTCGGCTGGGCAAGCCGGTTTCGGTGGCGGCAGCCTGACCAGCCACAGCTTGAAACTGCACGCCTGAGGCGGGGTTTCCGAATTCGTCGGTGCCATACACATCGGCAAAGGGTTTGCCCAAGGTGTTGGTTACCCCTAGGCCACCCAGCAAGGCGTTGCCTTCGCTGTCTTGGGCGTTGGCCAAATCGAGCAACTGTTGGCGCAAGCCCCGAATTTCTTGCAGGATGCTCTGACGATCGACCACCGACAGCGTGGCGTTGCCGCCCTGCACCACCAGTTCTTTGACGCGGTGCATCACAGTCACTGCCTGACTGACCGTGCTTTCGGTTTGCTGCAAGGAAGCGCGGGAGCGCTCCAGTGACCGCAAATCGGCTTCTGCACGCTGCAGGCGGTTGCTTTCGCGTTCGGCCAAAGTCGCTGCCACGGGGTCGTCAGTGGCTCGCAACACGCGTTTGCCAGACGAGAGCTTTTCTTGGGTCTGCGAAAGTTCCACCGAACGCTGTCCGATGCGGCTGACCGTTGCGTCGTAGCCATTGGCTGTGCTGACTCGAAAGTAACTCATGACGGTACCTCAATCAACGGAAGGTTTGGAGCAAGGTATCGAAGATCGACTGCACCGTTTGCAAAAACTTGGCAGAGGCTTGGTAGGACTGCTGGAACTGCAAAAGGCGCGCGGCCTCTTCGTCCAGGTTGACGCCAGAGGCGTTGGCTTGCGCAGCCTTGGCGTTGTCGGCAACACCCTGGGAAAACGTGGCAGCAGACTTGGCGGTTTGTATGCTGGATGAAACCGCCGAGAAAACAGGTATGTAACCGTCTGAAAGGGTGTAGTCGTCCAGTGCCCGCGCGTCGCGCAGCGCCAGCAACGCTTGGCCGTTGCCATAACTTTGTCGCATGGATTCGCCGTTGGCGGGTGGGCGCACGGTGAATACGTCCCCTGACTTTGGCGAGCCCCGCAGGGTCAAACTGAACCCGTCCACCACAATGGGTTGCCCCGAAACAAAGGGCTGAAAGGTGTTGCCGCCGTCAGTGGAGTAGCCGCTATCGGAAAATTCAATGGTGGTGGATGCCCAGCCGTCGGGCGGCGTTGCACCGCCAGGGCGGTACACCGCTTCGACTTGCAGTGAGTCAGAGTTGTTCAGGCCTGGAATGGCCAACACCGGACTGGCAACTGCCAATTGGGTGGGCGACGACAATGCCACTTGCACTTTTTCTGCCACGTTGGCAAAGGGCCGCAGCAAAGCGGTTTCACCAGCCCCGCCGACCTGGGCGACCTGCAAGCTCAAGCCGTCAAACCGCAGTTCGGCAGCAGGCAAAGTAACAGTAGCGTCAGCCTCCTGCCACACAGCTGGCGTGTTGGTGGCAGCATCAAACGGCGCCGCCAGGAACCAACCGTCGGATTGGCGTTGCACTTTCACATCTGACCCGCCCCCGGGGAACGAAACCACGTAGTCCGTGGCCTTGAACCGAGTAGCGGCATCTGGGTCAGCGGCATCAATACTCAATTCGAGCTGTGCCGTGTCGCCCACCTTTTGCACCACCGCCCCCTCCAACGGGCTTCCTATCGGGTTGAAGAACGCCTGGCCCGGGTTGCCATTCAGGTCAAGGCCTGCCATGTGTTGGCGATTGGTCAGCTCCATCATGGACAAGGCCATGCGACCCAGCTGGTTGCGAACGTCGCCGATGTCGTCGTTGTAAAAGCGCAAGGCGCCCAGCAATTCTCCGCCGCCCAGCAGGTCGGTGTTGATCAAGGCGCTGGCATTGCCCAAAGCCAAAGACAGATTGCCCGCACTGTCCACGGGTGGCGGCTTGACCAATTGGTTGGCACTGGAACCCAGCACCAAGGGGTAGGAGCCGCCAATGAACACCGTCATGGATTTGTCGTCGGCCACCAGGGTGGTGGTTTGCACATAGCGGTTCAGGTTGTTGATGAGTTTGTCGCGTTGGTCCAGCAAGTCGTTGGGGGATTTGCCAGCGCCGTAGGCCTCGATGATGCGCTGGTTGATGTCGGCGATATTTTGGGCGTAACGGTTGACATCGTCTATACCGCCTTCGATCTGGGTGCGGGTGGTGACGCGCAGCTCATCCAGCTGGGCAGCAGACTGGCGCAGACGCGCCGCGATTTCTTCGGCCCGGGTGATAACCACCCCGCGTGCCGTTTGATTAAGCGGTGACGCCACCACATCGGCCCACGAATTCAGAAAACCATTGAGCTGGTTGCCCATGCCAGACTCGCCCATGGGAAAGAGTTGTTCCAGCTGTTGCAAACGGCTGTAGCGTATGCCATCGGCCGCAGCCACCGAGGTGCTCAGGTTGGCCTCGCGCGTCAGAAACGCGTTGAAGCTGCGCTCCACCGCGCCAATTTCGACCCCTTTGCCGAAGTAACCGTTGCCAAACAACTGGCCCGGCACTTGGTTGAGTTGAACGGTTTGGCGCGAATAGCCTTCTGTGTTGGCGTTGGCAATGTTGTGGCCGATCACCTGCAACGCCGAGGCGTTGGTGATCAACGCACCGCTGGCAATGTTGATGGCTGTCATGTCATGGTTCCTTCAGCCTCAGGCCAAGGCCCGCTGCACGTTCAGCGCGGTGTTGATCACCCGGCTGAGCTTGCTGGCGTATTGCGGGTCGGTGGCGTAGCCTGCCTTTTGCA
>JACCDQ010809690.1_pt1 | contig 11227 bp, 13 predicted proteins | sample 7446031 | NCBI WGS metagenome assembly JACCDQ01 (sample SAMN15323442, study PRJNA562643) | freshwater metagenome | isolation source: river surface water | place: USA:Blue River Watershed | collected 2017-08-17
CCGACCATGATGTAGAAGGTCGAGAAAGAGCATTAGTCAAACTAAGGACTATAGAAGAATTTGAGTCCTCTATAAGATCAATCGCTAATCAAGGCGAAATCGACAAGAGGCGAATAAAGGTTTTTTAACCAACCATAGAGGTCGAAATGAGTGAAAACACCAACCCACAAGGGAGTGTAGATACATCTGTAAGAGGTGCAGCTAATGCATTTATGTCTTTTCTTGAACCACAGACCGAGGAGGCGAAAGCCCAACCCGAAGCTGTGCAGGCAGAAGAAGTGGTCGAATACCAGTTCGATGAAGCTGAGTCCGAGGAGCAAGATGTAAGTGCAGAAGAAGCTGATAGCCAAGAAGAAGAAGTAGAGGAACTTCCCAAATACCGAGTTAAAGTCTCTGGTGAAGAAATGGAAGTAACCCTTGATGAGCTTTTGAATGGTTACAGTAGGACTGCCGATTATCAGAAGAAAACCCAATCTTTAGCGGAGCAGCGAAAGGCTGTAGAGGCCGAAAGAGTAAAGATTGAGGAAGCAGCAAAGACCAGAGAAACCTATGCTCAACGACTCCAAGTCATTGAAGAATTGCTACAACAGCAAAATAAAGGAGAAGATCTGTCGGCATTGAAGGCAGAAGATCCGATTGCTTATGCAGTTGCAATGGCAGAGAAAGTTGAGAGGGAGAAGCAATTAGCAGCAGTTCAAGCTGAGAGACAAAGGGTTCAACAAGAACAGATGACTCATCAGCAGGCACTTCTGCAAAAGCATATCCAACAAGAGCAACAGAAACTGATCGAGGCAATTCCTGATTTTAAGGATGATGTTAAGGGCGAAGTAATCCGCAGGGATATTCGCAATTATGCAAAGTCCATTGGGTTTACCGATCAAGAGCTGTCTCAGGTTTACGACAGTCGAGCTGTGCAGACTCTCTATAAAGCAATGCAGTATGAGAAGTTGATGGCAAACAAGGGGGCTACCACTAAAAAGGTAGCTACTGCTCCAAAGACTTTGAGACCAGGAACATCTAATCCGCAGAGTTCCGAGAATGAAACAGTAAAAAAGGAAAGAGCTAAACTCCGCCAAACTGGCAATAAAAAGGATGCAGCTCGATTATTTGAACGATTCTTATAAAAGGAAATAAAAATGGCAGCATATGATCGCTATACAGCAGTAGGTGCTCGAGAGGACTTAACCGATGTTATCTATGACATCAGCCCAACCGACACTCCAATCATGTCCTCTATCGGCAAAACCAAAGCTACATCGGTTTTCCATGAGTGGCAAACAGATGCTCTTGCAGCAGCTACTACAAGCAATGCTTTAGTAGAAGGTGCATCGGCTACAGAAGCAACAATCAGCCCAACAACTCGCCTTGGTAACTATACACAGATCGTAGGTAAGACTGTTATGGTTTCTGGCACTCTCTTGGCATCCGACCTTGCTGGTCGCAAGTCTGAGATGGCCTACCAATTGGCTAAAGCCTCATCTGAGATTAAGCGAGACATCGAGACCATCATCACAGCTAACCAAGGTCAGACAGCAGGCACATCTGGCTCGGCAGCTCGCAAGATGGGTTCACTCTTGTCTTACATTAAGAGCAACACCAATGTTTCTGCTGGCACAACAGCAGGTGGCGATCCCACAACATTGGGTGTATCGACTCGCACAGATGGAACGACTCGCACATTTACTGAGACCATCCTCAAGGATGTTATCAAGCAAGTGTTCGAAAGCGGTGGCACACCTTCTGTATTGATGGTTTCTCCTGCTCTAAAGCAGACAGTTTCTGCCTTTACAGGTTTGGCTGCACAGCGTTATCAAGTTCCAACAAGCGGTCAGGCAACAATCCTAGCTGGTGCTGATCTCTATCAGTCCGACTTTGGTGTATTGCAGATTGTTCCAAATCGCTTTATGCGGACTCGAGATGCATTGGTTCTAGATCCTGAGTATGCAGCTCTTGCATATCTCCGACCATTCCAGACCAACGACATCGCTAAAGTTGGTGATGCTGAGAAGAAACAAATCTTGGCTGAACTCACATTAGAAGTTCGTAACGAAGCTGCTCATGGTGGAGCTTTCGACTTATCTGCTTGATATTCGGTAGATAATAAGTAGAATAGAGGGTAGACAAAATCTACCCTCTTTTCTATGATCGTTTATATCATGGGAGGTCTGGGCAACCAGATGTTCCAATATGCAGCAGGACTAGGTGCAGCAACCATATTAGGGGAAACCCTAGAGTTGAACACCACCTTTTATCAGCAAAACAAGAATCGTAAGTATGAACTAGGGGTTTTCCCTATATCGTTTCAAGTAACAAATAATGTTGCAGAGCCGATAAAGGAAAAACAGCATAGTTACCAAGAAATAACCCAATCAGGGATGATGGTAGGTTACTGGCAATCAGAGAAATACTTTGACCATATAGCCGACACAATCAGGCAAGAGTTCAAATTACCAAAAGCCACAGGCATATCGGATGATATGGTGGCAGTAACAGTCCGCAGAGGCGATTATTTGAGCCTTCCTGATGTTTTTGCACAGTTAGATGAGGCTTACTATGGGGAGGCAAGAAAAAACTTCCCTGAGGGCTTTTTTGTGGTTTTCTCAGATGACCCTGTATGGTGTGCAGAAAACCTAGAATGGGCAGATTTAGTCATGCCTTGCAGCAATCCTGTGCAAGATATGGCATTGCTTTCATCCTTCAAAAACCATATCATAGCGAATAGCTCTTATGGATGGTGGGGTGCTTGGTTAGCAAATGGGAACAAGGTAATTGCTCCTAAAAAGTGGTTCACCAATGGGCTAGACGATAGCGACTTAATACCTGATAGGTGGATCAAACTGTGAAGAAATACTTAGAAACTGTAGATGGAGAAGTTCGGACAGTATTAGGAGATGGCGAAGGTGGCATTGTCATCCACAGCCAGACAGACCTAACCGACTTCATAGAGCATACAAAAGCTCAATACAACCAAAACCCTGGTAAAACAGGGTGGTCAGATCAACCATTTGACCCAAAGAACAAAATAGCATCACTACCCCTAGCAATGATCAATGACCTTAACCAAAAGGGCATTATGAGAGGCTACTTCATTGTCGATCACAATGCCATGAAGAAATGGCTTAACGATCCTGAGAATGCAGTATTTAGGACTAGGGGAGGTCAGGTATGAGTCGGATTGCAATCTTAATCCCTGCTAGAGGCCAGATGGAGGTCGCTACAGCATTTGATTTGGTGGCAATGTGTGCATATACCATTAAGACCACAAAGCATGATATAGACCTGTTTACTAGTGCAGGAACTCTGATATTCGATCAGAGAAACAACCTAGTAAAGACAGCGATGGAGATAAAAGCAGACTATCTGCTTTTTATAGATGCAGATATGCGGTTTCCAAAGGACACCTTAAAGATCCTGATGGCTCATGACAAAGACATTATCGGAGTCAATGCCACAACAAGATCTGAGCCAGTAAAGCCGACAGCGAAGAACCTAAAGATCAATGAGGATGGTTCTGTCGATTGGTTTCCTGTCTACTCCAATGCTCTGTCAGGCATCGGAAAAGTCGATGGGATTGGCTGTGGTGTGATGCTGATTAAGAGGAAAGTCATCGAAAAGATGGAGATGCCTTACTTCTACTTTGAGCAGCTCGGTAATAATAAGTTACTAGGCGAAGATATTTATTTCTGCATTAAAGCAAAAGATGCAGGGTTTGATACTTGGGTGGATCATGATCTATCGAAGGGAATCAGACATATTGGACAGTATGTTTATGGATGGCAGAACATAGAACTGCCTAAAGAATAAGGGTTAATATGCCATTTACGAATTACAGCGATCTAAAGACCTCGGTGGCAAACTACTTAGGTCGGTCTGATTTGACATCTGTCATTCCAGACTTCATTGGCTTTGCAGAGCTAAGACTCTCTAGGGATCTTAGGACTCGGCAGATGCTCAAGTCGGCTACTGCATCCACAGTAGGTGGCGATGGCAAGGTGGCACTACCGACAGATTTCTTAGAGTTAAGAGATCTCCATGTCCAAGGTAATCCAAGGATGCCATTAACCTATTTGTCTCCTAGTGCATTTACAAGAGATGCCTGGGCAGATGAGAGTGGCAAGCCAAACTTTTACACAATCTTAGCCACAGAGCTAGAGTTAGCACCAGAACCAGATACAGCATATGTATTAGAGATTCTCTACTATGCCAAGCCGACTGTGCTATCGAATACAACAGCATCAAATGTCTTTTTGGCAAACTATCCTGATGCCTTGCTATATGCTTCTTTGCTAGAGGCAGAGCCATATCTTATCAATGATGCTAGAACACAGACTTGGGCAACATTGTATGATCGGGCAATTAAAAACATCTCGGATGCAGACCAAAATGGTGAGTATTCTGGTGTTCCATTACAAATGAAAGTAACCACTCGATAAGGAAATAAAATGGCTGAAATGTCGAATTATTTGGAGAATGCACTAATCAATGCCACTCTCCGAGCAACCACATTCACTTCACCTGCTACAGTCTATGTAAGCCTCCATACTGCTGATCCAACAGATGCAGGAACAGGCACAGAAGTTAGTGGTGGATCTTATGCTCGCACAGCAGCTACATTTGCCTCACCTTCCAATGGTGCAAGCTCTACTAGTGCTGATGTAACATTCCCACAGGCCACAGGCTCTTGGGGAACAGTAACTCACATCGGTATTTGGGATGCCTCTACTAGTGGCAATATGTATTACCACACAGCCCTAGATGCATCTAAAACCATTGATACAGGCGATATTTTCAAGATTGCATCAGGAAGCCTAACAGTAACATTGGCTTAGTAGTCTATGCCAGCAGATTACTGTGGTGCTTTTACAATTGATAACATAGATCAGTTCGGCACACTAGAACAGATCCTTGTTTCATTTGACGATCCTGCATGGAACTCTACAAGCACCTGTATTTATTATGGCGATGCTAGTGTTACAGCGAATGCTAGTGCTAATGCCAATGCTTATGCAATAAAAGCTGGTGTCGCATCAGTTACAGGCACAGGCACAGTAACAGCCGATGCCATTAGAACAAGAACAGCATCTGGATCTATTACAGCAGATGCCACAGTAACAAGTAGTGCATATCTCATCCGATTTGGATCTGGAGCAGTAACAGCACAAGGAACTGTCAATGCAGAAGCAATCAGAGTTAGGACATCTTCTGGATCAGTATCAGCAACAGCTACAGTCAATGCTAATGGATATGGGGTATTTGCAGGAGTGGGGTCTATCTCTGCTCAAGGTTCAGTCTCGGCAGATGCTATTCGAATTAGAACAAGCACAGGCGAAATTACTGCAAGTGGCTCAGTTAGTGCAGATGGTGTTCGGATTAGGACATCGACAGGAAGCATCTCAGCAACAGCAACAGTAACAGCTCTTGGTGGTGTTGAGTATCAAGGATCAGGCACAGTTACAGCATTTGCGACAGTTACAGCAAATCCTTATGTAATTTATGGTGCTGTAGCTACAGTTAATGGCATTGCCCTAATCAATTGCTTTGGTCGAGTATTAGGCGATAATTGGACAGACGAAACAGCAGGAACAGAGGCTTGGACAGCACAAGCAGCCACTTCTACAGTATGGACTGATATTGCATCAGGCTCAGAAGCATGGACTGTAACCCCAAGCATTACAACTGCATGGACAGACATATCTAGTGGAACAGGACAATGGCAATAAGTAGAATAACATTTGGAGAGTGGACACCAGATCAACCTGGTTTAGCCAATGGCCTACAAAGAGCAGAAAATGTCTTTTCTAAAGCTCTTGGTTATGGTGCTATGAAGGCCAATGAGGATTACTCTGGTGCAGCATCTGAAAACCTAAACAATGTTGTAGCTGCTAGAACATCGGCAGGAGTAACCACAGTATTTGCTGGTGGTGCTACAAAACTGTTTAAGCTAGACACATCAGACCTGTCTTTGGACTCTGTAGTAAAGGCCAGCAGAACAATCACCAATGTAGTCAGAACAACCAATGTAGTAACTATTACAACATCAGCAGCTCATGGGTATTCTGTAGGCGATTCTGTAACAGTTACTGCAACAAGCAATACTGGTGTTAATGGAACAGTAACTATAGCGACAGTTCCAACAACAACTACATTTACCTATACAAAAGCAGGGTCGGACATTCCAACAACTGCTGATACAGGCACAGTAACTTTTTTATATACAACACCATCAAATCAAAGATGGCGATTTACTCAGTTTGGCAATGTCTTAATTGCAGCTAATGGTGGCAATAAACTGCAAGGCTACAATGTAAACACTAGTTCTACATTCCAAGACCTAGCATCCGATGCACCAGAAGCAAGGTATGTAACAGTAGTTCGAGACTTTGTGGTATCAGGCTATATCAACAGCTCTACTGTATATCCAAGCCGAGTTCAATGGTCAGCATTGGGTGATGAGTCCAATTGGGCTAATTCAGCAACTACACAAGCAGACTTCCAGGATATTCCTGATGGTGGCTCTGTAGTCGGCATTACTGGTGGTGAGTTTGGCCTAGTATTTATGGATCGGTCAATCCATCGGATGAGCTATATTGGTAGTCCATTAGTATTCCAGTTCGATAATATTAGTCGAAACCAAGGGTGCTATGAGGCAAACTCAATTATTCAGTATGGTGGCACATCGTTCTTCCTATCGGATGATGGTTTCTATGCTTGTGATGGTCAGCAGATATTGCCAATTGGTAATGAAAAGGTCAATCGCTACTTCTTTGATGATGTAGATGAAGGCTCATTAGGCCTTATGTCAGCAGCAGTAGATCCTGCAAGAAAGCTAGTCATCTGGGCTTATGCTTCTCAAGCATCAGCTACTGTAGATAAACTGCTTATCTACAATTACCAGACAAATAAATGGACTAGTGGCACTACTACTGCAAGCCGAATTGCATCATCTTCTACACCATCTTTTGACTTAGAAGGCATGGATGTCTTTGGCAACCTAGAGCAGATTGACTCTAGCTTTGATAGCCGAGTTTGGTTAGGTGGAAAGATGCAGTTTGCTGGTGTAAGAGATACCAAGATCGTAACCTTCTCTGGAGCAGACAATACAGCCTATATTGAGACAGGCGATATTGAGATGCCTGGCACAACTTCTGCAATCACAATGGCTAAACCGATTGTAGATGGTGGCTCTGGATCGGTAGCCTTATTCTCTAGAAGGCTTCTTAGCGATCAGGTGGTATTTGGCTCTCAAACAGCAGCAGACAGCGAAAATAGGGTGTCAATTCGAGGTGTTGGTCGCTATCATCGTCTACAATTAACACCTACAGGAGCATGGAAGAATGCTGTCGGTTTAGATGTAGAAATGAACCCATTAGGAACTAGATAATGTATCGAGTTTTGCCTCCATTTGGAGCAGATCAAAGGGGTGTAGCCGAGATAATCAATGGGATTATGAATGGCAAAACCAACAATACAGGGTCGGTAACTCTAGCGACAGGTGGAGCATCTACAACAACCATTACAGATGCTCGGATTGGTGCAGATTCTGTGATTTTGTTGATGGCTACAGACGATGTATCAGCGACTGCATATTACCCATATCTAGCAGTTCAAGACGATACAGATCAGGCAGCGACAACAACAACAGCCGAAAACATCATGGCTTTCTCTACAACAGACTATGCTTTAGGAGCTAGTCTTGTAGATAACACAAAGTTAAAAGTAGATTACTCAGGACTGTATAACATCCAGTTCTCTGTGCAGTTAATCAATACGACTAACGATGTGCAAGAGGTCAGCATTTGGTTTAAAAAGAATGGCACAAATGTAGCAGGCAGTAATAGTGAATTTGGTATGCCACAAAGAAAATCATCAGGCACAGCAAGCCGATTGATTGCAGCACTAAACTTCTTTATTGCATTGCAAAAAGATGATTATGTGCAGTTAGCATGGAGACCTAGTGATATTGGTGTCAGCATTGAGCATTTTGCAACACAGACAACACCAGATCGACCATCAACACCAAGCATCATAGCAACAGTTAGTTATCTGTCATCGAATGGATACACAAGCAACATCTTTACAAGGCCTTATATTTCAGCAGTAACCAATGGAAGTGCCACTATTAGCCATCCAGCTAACACAGTATCAGGCATGACTTATAAATACATCATCGTAGGATAAAAAATGGCAACAACTACTACTACATCGTCAATTGATCCAGCATTATTGCCTTTCCTTACCCAAGGTTTAGAGAGGGCACAGAGCTTATTTTTGACAGGTCAGCAACCAGAGTTCTTTCCTGGTCAGACCTATGTAAGCCCATCTGCTGCCACTACTGAGGCAATTGCACAGCAAGAGGCCATTGCTCGGCAACAGTCTCCTGTTCTGCAACAGGCTCAACAAGCCTATCAACAGTCTTTGGGTCAAGTCGGACAGACTGCTGCTGGTGGATTCCTAAATGCGAATCCTTATCAACAGGCGATGATGGAAGCTGCTACAAGGCCATTAACACAGCAATTTAGCCAAGCAGTATTGCCAGGCATTTCGAGCCTTTACAGCCGATCTGGTCGATTGGGTAGTGGTGCTATGGAAAGAGCATTAGGGACTGCTACAGAGGCTTTTGGGCGGTCTCTAGGGGATATTACAGCCAATATTGCAGGAACTCAGTATCAGCAAGAAAGAGGCCTACAGCAACAGGCTCAATTACAACAGGCTCAATTGGCAGGCTTTGCTCCTCAGTTTTACAGCCAGCAATTCTTGCCATCTCAGACATTGGCTCAAGTCGGTGCTCAACAAGAGGCTATCGCAGCACAACCTCTACAAGAGCAATTGGCTCGCTATCAGTTCCAACAACAATTGCCATACCAGCAATTACAAGGCTATCTGTCATCGGTCTATGGCACTCCACTAGGAAGCTATGGCACAACCACACAAAATGCTCCTACCTATCAAAATAGATCAGCAGGCATTCTTGGTGGCGGTATTGCTGGTGGTTTAGGTGGTTATGCTTTAGGTCAAGCTGTTCCTGCAATTGGTGGAACATATGGTGCTTTAGGCGGTGCAGCATTAGGTGGTCTATTAGGAGCAGGGTTCTTCTAATTGCTAGTCAGGCGATATAGTCCTCAACAAATACAGTCTGAATGGGCTGTAATAGAGGGCTATATTACCAAAGCAATTGTAGAAAGTGGATGCGATGAATATGATGCAGCAGATTTAAAAAAATCCTTAGAAAGTGGGCAGTTAGACTTATTTGTTGGGGTAGAAAAAGATAAAATACAAGGTGTCATAGTTATATCTTTTGTTCAATATCCGAAACAAAAAGTAGCATTTATTTGTGCATATGGTGGCAGATTGGTTACAAATAAAGAGGCTTATAAACAACTCTGCTTACTTTTTAAGGCTTTTGGAGCAACAAAGGTTCAAGGCTATGTCAGAAAGTCTTTAGCAAGATTAACTCACAGGCTTGGATTTGTAGATAAACAAACATTGATAGAGCATAAACTATGAGATTCAACAATCGAGCCTGTGCATTGATGGACATTCCAGACTTGCCACAAGGTGCTTTTGAGCATTGTGGCGATGGCAAGATTAAGCCTCAAGGCGGTGGTGGAGGTGGAATTCCAATTATTTCTGATATTGGAAAAGGTATAGAAAGTGTTGGACAAGCTGTTGGTGGTGCTGTAGAAGATGTTGGTCAAGGCATTAGTGATGTAGGAGTTTCTTTTGATAAAGCGGTAACTCAGCCTGTTGGAAAAGGTTTATCAGAAGTAGATACTTTTGTTAATCGAGAGATTCCTGGTGGATGGACATTGCCTGCTGTAATAGCAGCAGCATATTTAACAGGATACCTAGATCCATCATTATTTGCAGCAGAAGGAGCTACAGTAGCAGGAACAGCAGAAGGTGCAGCAGCAGCAGGCGAAGCAGCATATGCATCATCAATTGCTAGTGGAGCTACTGCAGCAGAAGCCACTGCAGCAGCAAATGCAGCAGCAACATCATATGCTACAGGAACAAGTGCTGGTCTATTAGATGCAGCAGCATTAGCAGAAGGCGGTGTTACAGCAGGAATGGGAGCAGCAGCAAATACAGGGATTCCAGCAGGAACTTCTTTATTAGGTGGTGGATCTGGTTTTGTTGGTTTAGATGCAGCCACAGCAGCAGAATTAGGACTTTCTGGCAGCAGTGGTCTTAGCACAGCAGGAGCAGAAGGAAATGTATTAGCAGGCATTACAGGTGCAGAAGGTGCTCCAATATTTGATTACTCTACAGAAGCAACATTAACTCCTGGTGGAAATGTAGTTCCTGCAACAACTTTGCCAAGCGAAATGGCAGCAATTGATGCAGAGATTGCAGCAGCAGCTAAAGCAGCACCAAAAGCAATATCTCCTTTTCAAGCTATTCAAGGTGCAAGAATGGCTACAGGACTTTTAAGTGGTGGTCAGCAACAGCAAGCACAAGCATTGCCACAAATGGGCGGTGTTCAACAAAGACTGCCACAAGGTGCTGTTGATTACTCAGGTTTATATAACTTATTAGCTCTACAAAGAGCAAGAAATCCAAATTCTTTACTAGGATAAATTATGGCAATTGATCTATCTGCTTTATTCGGTCAGCAACCAGACTACTCTCAGTTTATTAGTCCTGCCGAGCAACAACGATTACAGTCCAATGCAGGACAACAAGCATTATTAAATGCTGCTATCTCTGCTTTATCAATGACAGGCAGAACAAGAGAGCCTATTAGCACAGGCCAAGTATTAGCTGGTGCATTGGGTGCAGGCATGGAAGGCTACAACCAATCGTTTGATCGCACTCTAAAGCAGATGGTTACTGGTATGCAATTAGCTGAGTTCAAGAAAAAACAAGATGCTCAGAAAAGATACCAAGAATTAGTTAAGGGTGCTACAACACAAGTTCCACAGCCTATCCCAATGGCTACAGGTCAAGGATCTCAATTAGAGATGTTGTCTAGACCTGAGTTTGGTGGTGGCATGGCTGATGTAGAAACTGTTGGTGCATTAAGAGCTAATTTGCCAACAAAAGAAGGTATTGATTTAAATAAATTACAACCTGCTGTTATGCAGTATTTAGCAGAAACAGATCCTGTAAAGTTTGCAGAATTAACTGCAAAATCAGACAAATCACCATCATCAGTTCAAGAATATGAATATGCCGTTAAAAATGGATTCAAAGGTTCTTTTACAGATTATATGGCTAAGAAAACTCC
>JACCDQ010462947.1_pt1 | contig 11226 bp, 9 predicted proteins | sample 7446031 | NCBI WGS metagenome assembly JACCDQ01 (sample SAMN15323442, study PRJNA562643) | freshwater metagenome | isolation source: river surface water | place: USA:Blue River Watershed | collected 2017-08-17
AAGGTTTAGTAGGTAGAAAACCAGAAAAAACAGAAGCATAAGATGACATTAGTTAACGAACCTGTAGATAAAAATAGTAATCGCAAGAAGTATTGCCGTTTTAAGAAAGCTGGCATTGAATACATTGATTACAAAAACCCAGACTATTTATTGAAGTTGGTAAACGAGCAAGGTAAAATTTTACCTCGTCGTATTACAGGAACTTCTTTGAAATTCCAACGTAGAGTGGCACAAGCGATAAAACGCTCACGTCATTTAGCCTTGATGCCATATGTGGCGGATGGTTTAAAATAAACTGGGGATAACCTGATAAACATTTGATTGTAAAATAAGATGGAAATTATATTAAAAACGGATATTGCTGGGTTAGGATACAAAAACGACGTCGTAGCGGTGAAAGCTGGTTACGGTCGTAATTACCTAATTCCACAAGGGTTTGCTCTAATGGCAACTCCATCCAATCGTAAAGTATTAGCTGAGAACATTAAGCAAGCAGCACACAAGGTGGAGAAAATCCGTCAAGATGCATTTGATTTAGCTGCTTCAATCGGCGAATTGACATTGACTATCGCTGCGAAAGCAGGAGATAGCGGTAAAATCTTTGGACGTGTAACTAGTTTGCAAATTTCTGAGATGTTGAAAGAAAAAGGATTCGATGTAGATCGCAAGAAAATTTCTTTTGATTCAGAGGTGAAAATGACTGGTGATTACACAGCTACCTTGGATTTGCACAAGGATGTAAAGCATAAAATTTCTTTCTCTGTTGTAGGAGAATAATTTTATTACATTCAACAAGTATTGAAGTCGTATTGGTTTTCCAATACGACTTTTTTCGTAAATTTGTATTCAATTATTTATGATATGCGATTATTGATATTGTGTATGGGGATGTTGATTGCTCATTTGGCAGATGCCCAAATGTTTGTGGCCTATCCGCGTAATCGTCAAATTTTTCAGCGTAACGAAGCGAATCAAGCATCAATTTCTGTGTTAGGAAATTGTTCGGAATTGGCCGATAAGGTTCAAGTAACTTTTATTCCTGTTAAGGAAGGCCAAGGGAAATTGATTGATTGGACATTACTTGATTCGAATCCGAATGCAGGTATTTATCAAGGGAAAATCGTTGTGACGGGTGGATGGTATCGAATGAAAGTTCGCGCATTCCTCGGTGACAAATTGATTGATTCCACCGAATTAAATCGTGTCGGAGTTGGTGAGAATTTCCTTATCGCAGGGCAATCCAATGCTCAGGGTACTTTTCGATTGCCGATCGAGATAGGGGCGGAAGATGATCGTGTCAACTGTTCAAATTTTTATGCACATTTTCCCGAGTTAAATGTCAGCTATACCCACTTTTATATAGGTAATTTTGCCTTGAATTACCCATTGGGTACTTTCAGTCAAATGAGTTCATTTTCGACAATTGGGCCGAATGGGCTATCGTTGCATTATTGGCCGGCAGTCGGGGATACCCTGGTAAAAAAATACAATGTACCCGTTTGTTTTATCAATACAGGTTGGGGTGGTTCATCGATTCGAAATTGGGTTGAGGGTGCTCGAGGCGTCCCATCGTATAATCCTTGGAATCCAATCGAAAATTATCAATTGACTTTCCCTTACAAAAGCCTTAGCCGATCACTGGAGATTTTTGGTCAAAAAATGGGATTTCGGGCCGTGCTTTGGCATCAAGGAGAAACGGATGCACGTTTGAAAATGTCGCAATCTGAATATTATAATTACCTCGTTGAGTTAATTAATGCTTCTCGAAAAGATGCGAATCAAACGATACCTTGGATTGTTGCCCAAGCTACGCGTGGAGGAGGATGCGATACCACATCGTTAATCTTGAGTCCTGAAATAAGAGCGGCACAAAAGCAAGTAACTGAAACGCCGACGCTGCCTCAGGTTTTTGAAGGTCCCAATACAGATGATATCGAAGTTCCTCGAAATCCTTCATTGCCCTATTATGGCTGTGTTCATTTCTCGCCTGTCGGCTTCCCTGTACTAGGTTCTGCATGGTTCAATAGCATTGATGCTGCGATTAAAAAAGGGATGAAACATCTTTCTTATCGTGCGATGCCTACTTTAGAGGCTTCATGTGGTCCAGACAATTCTTTGGTGATTAAAAAAATCACAGGGGACTTCGTTCGAGGAGATTGGACGGATCTAGATGGAGCGGTTAGTGTGAATGCATTGAAAAATAATAACGTTGGCTATGGGGTTTATGAGGCCTATTTATATGATTCGCTCGGACGGGAATTTAGTATTCCTATTATCGAATTTAAAAAATTAAAATTGCCCAAACCACCATCGATTTTAGCTAATTCTGATACCTTATTTTGTTCAAATGCATCCGTTAAATTAGTCGCTAGCGGAGGTAAGGCTTCTTATTTATGGAGTACGGGTGCAACAAGTCAGGATATTACCATATCGAAAACGGGCTTATTTAAGGTGAGGACTTTTGATGAATTAGGTTGCCTTTCACCAGAGTCTAAGTCGATCTCAACCCAAGTTTATCCATTGCCCGCTAATCCACAAATTAGTACAATGTCTCCCTTTTATTTAACTACAGGCCCCCGTGTAACGGGAGTGAGCTATTCATGGTTTCTAAATGGAACAAAGCTTCCTGTTGCATCCGATGTGATTAATTTACATGTGAAGGAGTCTGGCCTCTACCAAGCGAAATTTAGTTATAAATACCCCAACGGGCCAACATGTAGCTCTGATTTTTCAAATCAAATCACCTATGAATTGCCTGCTGGCAATGGCTTAGTCACCTATCCTAACCCAGCCTCTCAAGAATTGAATATCCAATCGAAGTATGAGTTAGTTGGGGCGAAATATGTACTTTATGGCTTAGATGGTCGAGAAATCTTGCAAGGAACAATTGATAATTCGATTGAATTCAAACTAAATGTTAATGGCTTGTCTCCCGCAATCTATAAATTGGCAATTTTTCCTAAAACTGGACCAGAGATTTTGTATAAGACAATCGTTGTTGATTATCGCTAGCATAAAAAAAACGCCATCCGTCAAAGACCGATGGCGTTTTTGCTTTTACTTAATCGCTTACGCTAACGCAGCTTTTAAGTTGGTATCCAAAGCTTCTAAGAACTCCTCTGTGTACAAGTAGTGCTCTCCGTGATTCACTTTATTACCGTGAATACATACGGCTAAGTCTTTCGTCATTTTACCTGACTCGACTGTTGCCACACAAACCTTTTCTAATGTTTGGCAGAAGTTAATCAATGCCGCATTGTTATCTAATTTGCCACGGAATTCCAAACCACGTGTCCAAGCAAAAATCGATGCAATTGGATTCGTTGAGGTAGGCTTTCCAGCTTGGTGATCACGGTAGTGACGTGTTACCGTTCCGTGAGCCGCTTCCGCTTCCATAACCTTTCCGTCTGGTGTGATCAATACCGAAGTCATTAATCCCAATGAGCCGAAACCTTGTGCTACAGTATCCGACTGAACGTCTCCATCATAGTTCTTACATGCCCAAACGAAATTACCATTCCATTTCAAAGCAGATGCAACCATGTCATCAATCAAACGGTGCTCGTAAACGATTCCCGCAGTTTCAAATTTCGCTTTATAATCTGCTTGGTAGATTTCTTCAAAAATATCCTTGAAACGACCATCGTATTTCTTCAAGATCGTATTCTTCGTTGATAAATACAAAGGCCATCCTTTGCCCAAGGCCATGTTAAAACATGAATGTGCAAAACCTTTGATTGACTCATCCGTATTGTACATGGTCAGCGCAACGCCATCCCCTTTAAAGTTGTAAACTTCAAAAGTTTGTGGCTCACCACCCTCTTCCGGAGTGAATGTTACGGTCAATTTCCCTTTGCCTTTAGTTACAAAATCCGTTGCTTTGTATTGGTCCCCAAAAGCATGACGACCAATCATAATCGGTGCTGTCCAGTTAGGTACCAAACGAGGAACATTTGAACAAACGATTGGCTCACGGAATACCGTACCATCCAAAATGTTACGAATTGTACCATTGGGTGATTTCCACATTTGCTTCAAATCGAATTCTTTCACGCGGGCCTCATCGGGTGTGATGGTCGCACATTTGATTCCAACTCCGTATTTTTTGATAGCCTCTGCTGCCTCAATCGTTACTTGGTCATTCGTTTCATCACGATATTCTACACCTAAATCGTAGTATTTGATATCTACATCGACATAAGGCAAGATCAATTTATCTTTGATAAATTTCCAAATGATGCGAGTCATTTCGTCTCCATCAAGCTCAACGACCGGGTTGGCCACTTTAATTTTTTCCATTTTGATACAGATTGTTTATAAGCTTTCAATTTAATCGGGCTTAGGCCAATTAATCTTGCAAAGGTAAATAAGGAATTCTTTTTTATTCACGAATTTGAGGTAAATTTGAAGGATTGACTCAATATTTTTTATGGAAACGGTTATTAAGATTGCCTGTCAGGATGAAAAAGGTCTCGTGCATAAAATCACAGGCATTTTATTTGATAAATTATTGAATGTTACCCGCACGAATGAATTTGTGGATGAGGCATTCAATCAGTTTTTTATGCGGATTTCCTATGTTGGGGATTGTAATATCCCCGTGCTAAAGGAGGAGTTGATTGCCGTATTGCCACATGATGCAAGTGTGGACATCATTCCCCCAGCTTTGAAGCGCGTGGTTTTGTTGGTAACCAAAGAACATCATTGTTTAGGGGATTTGTTGATTCGTTCGCAATTTCAAGATCTTCCTTTTCAAATTGATGCGGTCATCGGGAATCATGCCATCTTACAAGGTCTATGTGAGCAATTTAAGATGCCTTTTCATTTGATTAGCGCCGACGGGTTATCTCGCGAGGCTCATGAAAAGCTTGTGGAATCACAAATTGAGGCATATTCACCCGATTATATTGTATTGGCCAAATACATGCGGATCTTAACACCTGCTTTTTCTGCCAAATATTTAGGCAGATTAATTAACATCCACCACTCCTTCTTGCCCGCGTTTGTGGGGGCGAAGCCTTACCAACAAGCCTACGATCGTGGCGTTAAGATTATCGGAGCTACCGCACATTTTGTGACGGATGACTTGGATGAGGGCCCGATTATCTGTCAAGATGTTGTTGCCGTGAATCATACCTATTCCGCCAAAGAGATGGCGAAAGCTGGAAAGGATGTCGAAAAGATTGTTTTAGCGAATGCATTGAAGATGGTTTTTGAAGACCGAGTTTTTATGCACAGGAATAAGACCATCCTTTTTGATTAAGAATTTGCTCCAAAATGCGTAAATTGCATTCCTTTTTTATCATACTATGTTTGAAAATTTAAGTTCCAAGTTAAGTACCGCGATGCGGACCCTCAAAGGAAACGGACGCATCACCGATGTGAACGTAGCCGCAACCGTCAAAGAAATTCGAAGGGCGTTGATGGATGCCGACGTAAACTATAAGGTTGCCAAAGAAATCACCGATCGCATCAAGGATCAGGCCATGGGCCAAAAAATCTTGATTGCCGTTGAGCCAGGCCAATTATTAGTCAAAATCGTACAAGAGGAGTTGACCCAATTAATGGGGGGAACTAAACAAGATATTAACCTCAAAGGGGATCCTGCAGTTGTGTTAATCGCGGGATTACAAGGTTCAGGTAAGACTACTTTTTCGGGTAAATTAGCACAGCATATTAAAAAAGGGGGCAGAAATGTGCTCTTAGTTGCTTGTGATATTTACCGACCGGCTGCGATTGATCAATTGAAAGTATTGGGAGAGCAAGTAGAGGTAGAAGTTTACGCTGAACCAGAAAACAAGGACGCGGTTTCTATCGCACAAAACGCCCTCTCTTATGCCCGCAAAATGGGTAAGAAAGTCGTGATTGTCGATACGGCTGGTCGTTTGGCTATTGATGAGGCCATGATGAATGAGATTGCAGCGGTAAAAGAGGCCATTCGTCCAACGGAGATTTTGTTCGTTGTGGATTCCATGACGGGACAAGATGCAGTAAACACAGCTAAAACCTTCAACGATCGTTTGAATTTTGACGGGGTGGTTTTAACCAAATTAGACGGGGATTCCCGCGGGGGTGCAGCACTTTCGATACGCCAGGTCGTGGATAAACCAATCAAGTTTATCTCAACAGGTGAGAAAATGGAAGCCTTGGATTTGTTCTATCCAGACCGGATGGCGAATCGTATCTTGGGCATGGGTGATGTACTTTCTTTGGTAGAACGTGCCCAGCAAGCCTTTGATGAGGATGAAGCGGCTCGTTTAAATAAGAAGATTCGTCAAAATAATTTCTCATTCGAAGATTTCTATGCGCAATTGCAGCAAATCAAGAAAATGGGTAATATTAAGGATTTGATGGGCATGGTTCCAGGCATGGGACAAGCCGTGAAGGATGTGGATATTTCCAATGATTCATTCAAGCCGATCGAAGCAATCATTCAATCCATGACATTAAAAGAGCGTCAAAATCCAGATATTTTAAATCCTACCCGCAAGAACCGTATCGCATCAGGTTCGGGGACATCTATCCAACAAGTCAACGGCTTGTTGAAACAGTTTGAAGACATGCGTAAAATGATGCGCATGATGAACAAAGTGCAAGATGGTAAAATGAAAATGCCGAACATGGGCAACATGTTCAAACGATAATTTTTGGCAAAGCCTTGATTCTATTTACGAATCAAGGCTCCCAATTCCTTCTCAAAGCGCGTGATCAATCGATCCATCGTCGCATCAATCACTTTATCTGTCAATGTTTGGGATTCATCCTGTAAGATGAATGACACAGAATAAGCTTTCTTGCCTTCGCCAAGGTTCTTACCTACATAAACATCAAACACCGATACATTTTTCAATAGATTCTTCTCCGTTTGCTCGGCCACGCGTTGAATAGCCTGCAAGCTAACCGTTTGGTCTAATACCAATGATAAGTCCCGACGAACTTCAGGGAACTTGGAAATTTCCTGATATACAAAATCTCCTTTCTCCTGCTTCACCCAGAAATCCCAGTCGAAATCGGCCATGAAGACTTCTTGTTTAACATCAAATTTTTGTGCCAATTTGGGTTGAATCAAGCCCAAGGAAACGCAAGGTTTCTTATTCACCGTGATGCTTAAACCATAGGCAAAAACCTGCGATTGTTCGATGACCGTCGTGTCAAATTGAGAAACACCCAATTGTTTCATCGTCACAATGACCTGTGCATACAATTGATGTAATTGACTCTTTTGCGGCGCATGTGACCACGTTTCCCCCTCCGAAAGTCCAGAAGTGTATAGTACTAAATGACGTTTCTCAAGGAATTTCTCTCCCTTTTTATGATAAGTTTTTCCAAATTCGAAAAGCTTCAAGTCCTTTTGTCGGCGATTAATATTATGCGCCAAAACCTCCAAACCGTGGAATACCAAGTGCTGACGCATGGCGCCTAAGTCTTCCGACAAGCGATTTAAGATCTCAACGGTATCGAATGTGAGGTCTTTGGCAATTAATCCATGATATTCACCTTTGGTCAATGAATTGCTGATGATTTCTTGGAAACCTTTGGCCGCGAGGCTTTGTCCGATGTTTAATTGAACCTTCTCTTTGTCTAAGGCAGGGAATTCAGAGATGAATTTTGCGCTTAAGTTCTCCGACAATGGGATATTGTCCAAGCCGTGAATACGTAGGATTTCTTCGATGATGTCGGCTTCTCTGGTTACATCCACGCGGTATGCTGGTGCAATCGCGAGAAACCCGTCAGCTGTCTTGTTCTTTAATTCAAAATCCAAGGCAATCATGATCTCCTGAATTCTTTCTGCCCCGATTTCAATTCCGATGAGCTGCTTGATGCGCGCATAGGTCATGTTGATTTCAGCAAATACCGGTTTGTCTAAATAGACGTCGATTAGATCAGAACTTAGTTGACCACCGGCAACTTCTTGGATTAACAAGGCCGCATATTGGATGGCAAACGCTTTTGCCTCAATGTCCGTTCCACGCTCGAAACGGAAAGATGCGTCTGTTTTTAGGCTGTGAATTTGTGCGGCTTTACGGATGCGTTCCGGTTTGAAATAGGCTACTTCTAAAAAGATTCGAGTTGTTGAATCTTGAATGGACGAATCTGCGCCTCCCATGACACCCGCCAAACCGATAGGTCCTTCTGCGTCACAAATCATAATTTCTTCACCCGATAAGGTGCGTTCCACGCCATCTAACGTGACAAATTTCGTGTCTGCTTTGGCTTGCTCTACGATCAATTTCCCTCCACGTAATTGGTTCCAGTCATACGCGTGCATTGGTTGGCCTAAACCATGACAGATGTAATTGGTCACATCCACGATGTTGTTGATGGGGCGTAATCCGATGGCCGAAAGGCGCTCTTGCAACCATGTGGGTGATGGGCCCACTTGTACGCCATCGATGCTTAAGCCACAAAAACGGCTACATCCCGTGTCTTTTATTTGGACCTCGATGGGGAAAGAATTATGAGCCACTTTAAAGCCTGAAATATCGGGCAATTTAACTTCGATTCCACTGACAGCTTTAATGTCACGTGCAACGCCCCAGTGGGAAGCCGCATCAGCTCGGTTTGGAGTTAAGCCAATTTCTAACACGAGGTCGGAATCGATTTGGAAATATTCTGCCGCAGGTGTTCCATTAGGTAAGGTTGTGTCTAATACTAAGATTCCATCGTGTGAAGTTCCGATGCCGATTTCGTCTTCGGCACAGATCATGCCTTCAGATGGTTGGCCGTAAACTTTACGTTTTTCGATGGTAAAAAGAGCCTTACCTGTGTTGTCAAAAAGCACGGTTCCAGGAGTTGCGACAATGACTTTTTGGCCAGCAGCAACGTTAGCCGCTCCGCAAACGATGCTAAGAATTTCTTCAAGTCCCGCGTCAACTGTTGTTAGGCTTAGGGTTTTTTCTTTTACTTCAAATTTTTCACAGGTTAAAACTTCGCCCACGACGAAACCTCGCAAACCTCCTGGAATTTTTTCGTGCGATTCAATGCCTTCTACTTCTAATCCTGTATTTGTTAATAAGACATCGAGTTCCTCTGCTTTACCTTGTTGGGGTAAACGAGCCAAATCGATAAAATCACGTAACCAATTAATAGAAATCTTCATGTTGCAGAATTAGCGGGATAACTTCATTTTATAATCCACAGAAACCTTCCCGCGGGTAATGTCACTTAACTTGTTTTTGATCATGCGTTTTTTGACAACATTCAAATGATCCGTAAATAAAATCCCCTCAATGTGATCATATTCATGTTGAATGATGCGTGCTGCAAAACCCTCGAATACATCTGTTCTTTCTTCTCCTTTTTCTGTCCAATAATGGATTTTAACGTATTCGGGTCGAAATACCTCACCGCGAATTCCAGGAATGGACAAGCATCCTTCTTCAAAACCCCATTCTTCTCCTGTTTCATCTAAGACCGTTGCATTCACAAAGACCTTTTTGAAATCGATTAATGAAGGGTCGATATCTTCCTCTTCTTCTCCCTCGTTCATGGGTCTCCCGTCAACAACAAATAAGCGAATGTCCATGCCGATTTGTGGTGCGGCTAAACCAACACCGCTCGCGGCATACATGGTTTCGAACATATCTTCAGAAAGCTTGACTAAATCAAGGGAGCTGAAATTCACAGGCTTTGCTACTTTTCGTAAGACCGGGTCACCGTAAGGGATGATGGGATATATCATGTTTATAAAAAATCAAACCGCAAATTTAACGAAAAAACGGGAAAATGTGGAATTTTTAAAAGCGAATGGAGCTCCTTGGTTTCCTTATTTTTTTGTAATTTGCGAAGATTATGAAACCTAAGTTGTTTTTTTATACAAGATAAAAATATGAATCGGAACTTTTTTAAAGCACATCCTTGGCATGGTATTCAAATTGGAGACCAAATGCCCGAACAAGTAACTGCATTTATTGAAATCGTACCTACGGATACGGTAAAATATGAAATTGATAAACAAACTGGATATTTGAAGATTGATCGTCCTCAAAAATTCTCCAACATAGTTCCAGCTTTGTATGGCTTTTTGCCGCAAACCTATTGTGCAGAAGGTATTGCAGAATTGGCGCGTAAATATTCGGGGAAGGATATTATGCAAGGAGATGGAGATCCTTTGGATATTTTGGTGCTTTCGGAGCGTGCGATCACGCATGGAGATATTTTATGTCAAGCGATTCCGATCGGTGGAATTCGAATGATTGATAAGGGTGAGGCGGATGATAAAATCATTGCTGTATTGAAGGATGATCCCATTTATGGCAAATGGCGTGATATTTCAGATGCTCCTAAAGACATCGTTCAGCGTTTACGTCACTATTTCTGGACATATAAGATGTTGCCCGGTGAGACAACTTCGCTTGCGGTCGACATCGATGATGTATATGGACGTGAAGTTGCCCATGAGGTCATTCGTCAGTCACGCGAGGATTACCGTAAAAACTTTGGATAGTCATTTGACCGTTGGTCATATTTGCTTGCCTAAATGAATGAAAGGAACCGATCTTCGTATCGACTTAAATAATAGCTATGTGGCAATTTGTTAAATATTCGCTGGCAACCCTAGTAGGCATTTGCTTGTTTTTCGTGTTCGCTTTCCTATTACTCGTAGGCGTAGGTGCTGCCATGGGTGGCGAGGAAAAGGTGTATGAGGTAAAAGAACAGTCGGTTCTTCATTTAGATTTAAATCGGCCATTCGTAGAAAATGCTTCGACGGATGATAATCCTTTGGATGACATACCAAATCCTTTCTTTTCGAATACCGATAAATTAGGGCTCATTCAGGTTTTATCGGCCTTAGAACGTGCACGTGTCGATTCAAATATCAAGGGCGTTTACTTGGATGTTAGTTTTCCTATGGCGGGTTATGCGAAATTGACCGAAGTCCGCAATGCACTATCCAAATTTAAAAAATCGGGGAAATTCGTGTATGCTTATGCGAATTCGTATTCGGAGAAAGGTTATTATGTTGCTTCCGTTGCAGATGTCGTATATCTTAATCCGGCAGGTTTGTTGGATTTCAATGGGGTGAGTGTTCATTATATGTTTTTCAAAAAAGCTTTTGAAAAATTGGAGATTGAGCCGTTGGTTTTCCGAGTGGGTCAATTCAAATCTGCGGTAGAGCCATTCATTCGGGAGGATATGAGCCCGGAAAATCGGATGCAGACTTTGTCATTTATTCAGTCGATCAACAAAGAAGTTTTTCAGAAAATATCGGAGAGTCGGGGCATT
>JACCDQ010800310.1_pt1 | contig 11226 bp, 12 predicted proteins | sample 7446031 | NCBI WGS metagenome assembly JACCDQ01 (sample SAMN15323442, study PRJNA562643) | freshwater metagenome | isolation source: river surface water | place: USA:Blue River Watershed | collected 2017-08-17
GGTAAATGCTCGCCCGAATAACACATAATCTTTATCCCCCCATCAATTAAAAACGTCGGCAATGATACAAATCTACAAAAGGTTGTTTAATTAAACAACCTATATTCACATTTTTTATCAGCCAATTTGCATTTTTCAAAAGACCTTTAAATAAAACTCACAGGGGACAATCAACATCACCACCAGAATTTGGCGTGCACAAAAGCTTTAAGAAATATTACTTCTCCTCGACATGGGTGATCTCTGCATCACTCCACAATTCTTCAATGCCATAGAAGTCGCGCATGTCTTTTTTAAATACATGCACTACGATGTCGAAATAGTCGAGCAAAATCCACTCTGATAACTCTCTACCCTCAACATGCCATGGCTTTTCGCCAGTACTTTTTCTAACAGTTTCTTCAACGCTGTCAGCTATCGCTACAACTTGTTTGTCGCTGGTAGCGTGGCAAATAATGAAAAAATCAGCCATAGAGGTTTTTAGTTTTCGTAAATCTAAAACCGTGATGTCGTTGGCTTTTTTCTCTAGCATACCATTCACGATGGCATCCTTTAAATCAATTTTGGCAATCTTCTTTTTTGGCATTAACCTTGTATCTTAAATCAGAGTCTAATTGTGTTTGCAAAAGTAAAGCCAAATACCCAAATTATCGGTCAAAATATCATTTATTTTAACCAAGTGGCTTCTACAAATGAATTTGCCCTCGAATTGATTAGGCAAAATCTGGCCGAAAATGGCACTGTTGTTATCTCGGAATTCCAGTCTCGTGGTCGCGGACAGTACGGCAAATCCTGGATTAGCGAGCCTTTCGAGAACCTAATGTTTTCGATTATATTAAAACATGTAACAAATTCATCTCCAGATCCGTTTACTATCAATAAAATTATCACGCTTGCCATGCAACAGCAGCTAAAATCTGAACTACCCCAACATAAAGTTGCCATTAAATGGCCGAATGATATCTTGGTGGACGGCAAGAAAATCTGCGGTATTTTGGTTGAAAATAATTTTAGCGGTTCAACGCTTAAGCACTCTGTTATCGGCATCGGACTTAATGTTAACCAGCATTTCGAGCACATTATTCACCTTAACGCCACTTCATTATCAGGACTTAAAAACGCTGAAACCGACAGAGAAGCACTTTTTAAAAACATCCTGGAAACCATAGAATCCATTTACTTTTCCTATCTGAAAGACGGCAGTGAATCTATCTGCCTTGATTTTGACAAAGCCCTATACGGCTATGGCAACAGTGGAGCCTTTGATATCGATGGGCAAATTGTTATGGCAGAAGTATGTGGTTGTGATACTCAAGGACAGCTAATTCTGGAAATCAATGGCAATGAGACCCATTACCCTCATGGTAGCATTAAACAATACATCGCATGAACAGAGCAGTTTTAGACATCGGAAACACACGCATTAAAGCTGCCATTTTTAACGAAGCGGGCGAAATCACAGAACAGTCTTATTTCACTGCACTTAACGATTCGATTGAATGGTTGCAGAATCACCAGGTTAGTTCCCTTATGTCGGCCTCCGTTGCTCAAGCCATATTACCAGCAATTAAAGGGATCGATACCTATTCGCTCAGCAATCAAAGCACTCTGCCTTTTAGAAACTTATACGAAAGTCCTGAAACCCTTGGCGTCGATCGTATAGCAGTGATGGCAGCAGCAGCCATAGAATTTCCCGGCAAACCCGTATTAGTTTTCGACATTGGCACATGCATGACCATCGATATGCTGTATCCAGATGGCACATACAAAGGCGGCAATATATCACCAGGTATAGATATGCGACTAAAAGCCATGCACACTATGACACAGCGCTTGCCATTATCAGACCGAAATGAAGCCTTGGAAGATTTTGGCACTACAACTCGATCTGCTATTGCTACAGGTGTTATCAAAGGTATGCATTTCGAAATAGAAGGCTATATTAATCATTTTCAAACCCTATATCCAGAACTTATTACAGTGCTTTGTGGAGGCGATTATTCGCATTTTGAAATGCCCCATAAAAAAGAGATATTTGCGGCACCAGGATTTGTGCTCAAAGGACTGTACCACCTGCTTAAACTCAATGAGAATTAAAACCCACTTATTTACTATACTTTCACTGTTGCTTGCTACGGCATCAATTGCACAGAACAATACCAGTTCTCCATACTCTATCAGAGCCTACGGAGAGTTAGAATCATTCGATAACGCCTTTACCAGATCATTGGGAGGTGCAACAAACGGTATCAGATCTCCGCGTTGCATTTCATTAGGCAATCCTGCTTCTTTAGGCTCAATCAACATGGTGCTTCTGGATTTTGGATTCAGAGCAGATGGCAATAAAATATACTCAGAATCGGCAGTTAAGACCAAGTACAACGGCAACTTTAACTATTTTAGTCTGACCTTTCCGATGTACCGCAAATCGGTGATAAAAAAAGACACTACTGTAAAAAACAAAACCACTAAACTCTATAAAGAATATCGCACAATATGGGCTGGATCTTTTGGAATAACACCATATTCGAGCATTAATGCTGCATACTCAAAAATCAAAGACACCACTTACGGTCAGATTAACAATCTCTATTCTAACATAGGTGGTTTAAGTCGCTTTTATTTCATGAACAGCGTCAACCTTAGTAAGAATTTTAGTTTGGGACTAAACACCAGTTATATCTTCGGACAGAGTCGTTCTTATTCTGGTTTTTATGTTGCAGATAGCGGGGTTACTCGTGCTACCATCGACGAAAAAAACACCAGAATGAGTGGTTTCAAATTCGACTTCGGCTTACAAGGTCAGATTCACGACACCATTACCCGCATGGACTCAGTGATGGAGAATGGCACAATGGTTCTTAAAAAGAAACGTACACCACTTCGCATAGTTTATGGTGCAACACTTAACAACAGTGCACAATTGAATTATACCGTCTTCAGACAAATCCTCAACAAGAGCAATTACTATACAGTGGCAGGCGTTGATACCGTTCTGTTAGAAGAAAATAAAAAAGGAAAAACATCGTTACCATTAGGTTATTCAGCAGGATTAAGCATTACTTACAATAATCTTTGGATGCTTACAGCTGACTACAGATCTGACCGCTGGGGAGAAATGAAAAAAGGCTTATACACAGATTCGTTTACCAATAGTTCTCAATTTAATATCGGCCTGGCCTATCGTCCGGATGCCAATGTAGACATGTTTAAACGTCGTGAAAAGAACAGACGTTTTAAAGCCAATCTCGAATACCGTGTTGGTTTCAGAAGTTTGAATACTGGCTATAACTTTAAAGACAATGTTGGCAATATTTCTCCGTTGAAAGAGTATGGCATTAGTTTTGGCATCGGTATACCGAAAACCAGAATGGACTACGACCAGAAGCAAGTGGTAGTGAAATCGATGATCAACATTACAGGCGAATACATCCACAGAGGCAATACCAGCAACGGTATGATCGCTGAAGACATGTTCCGCCTAACGGTTGGCTTCACCCTTGCAGACATCTGGTTTGTAAAACGCAAATACAATTAACCATGAACGATAAACATAAAATTGTCATCCTAATATTGGCTCTGATAGGCAATTTTACGTTTCTGCTTACAGCTCAAACTGCAACAGTTGTTAAAGAACCCAGCAGTATACCTTCCTCTTGTTTTCCATTAAAAGGGAAAGACAGTATGGAAACTTTGCGGAATTTTGCAACACTTCAGGAATCCTATCAGTTTAAATATTTCGATCGCGAGGCTTATAATGCTTTTTCATATGTGTATCGCAATGCACCATGTGCCTATCGCAGCTTATATCAGATGGCACCCAAACTGTTTGAAGCACAGATTACTCAAGCTAAAACACCAGAACTTAAACGTTTATTAACCGATACCCTCTTGATGGTATTGGCATCGAAATATCAATATTTTGGCGACGAAGGCTATCCCAATCGCGGCACCTGGGCCTATTACACCGCTTACTACCGTCCGGAACGAAATGCTGAAGCCCTGATGCTATATCGACAATATTTTACAAGTACTGAGGTCAGTGACCCCTATTACCTAAAGGATAATTTAAAGATTGCAATCACACAGCTCAACAAAAAACAGTACGACAAAGAGCATCTCATTTCTTTGTATACTGATCTCAATAAAATCTGCACAACCAAAATACTGAACACCACAGATACTACGGCCATTCGCAACTGGAAAAATACTCAACTACAAATGTCTAAAATGATGAGTCCCTACCTCAAATGCACAGACATCGATAAAATGGTGAACCTGCGATTAAATCAGTATCCCAACAACGACACCATCGTGCGCGAAGCATTAGCACTGTATCAACTGGCAAATTGTGGCAGCGCTTCTTCCACCTATGTTAAATGCCTTGAGAAAGACTACAGCAATTCTAAAACCAGCGAAACTGCGCTATTGCTGGCCAATTACTATAGAAAAAAGAAAAACCTGATACAAGCTGAAAAATACTACCTACAAGCTACTGAGCTCACAAAAAACAATTCCACTAAAAGCAGTATTCTTAGCACAGCAGCAGAGATGTATGTTGGCAATAAAAACACTATTGCATTAAAGTATATTGACAATGCTTTGGGACTCGAACCAGGCAACGGCAGAGCTTATTATATCAAAGGCATAGTATTATACCAAATGCGCTGTGGTAGCGACTTCGACAAAGCAATGGCAGCTTGTTTAAGCGTAGATTTGTTTAACAAAGCTATAGAAGCTGAGTCCTCGCTGAGCAAAGAAGTGCAAGCACGCATTGCTCAGTACAAACAATATTACCCATTAAAATCAAAAGCTTTTTTTTATAATTTAAAAGATGGCGATAGCTACACCATTAAGTGTATGGGACAAACCACTACTGTAAGAACCAGATAATATGCAGCGACTATTAGTATTCCTTTTTATCCTTTGCAACATGAGTGCTTGCAGCGAATATGCTAAGCAGAATGTAGCGAAGATGATGAAATCGGACACCCTTATTTATACGCAGGAAGCCGACAATGTTACTATTAACTACACAGACTCTGGTGCTTTAAAAGCCCGAATTACTGCTAAAAAATTACTGGGTTTTAAAAGAGAAGGCAACGATATCGTTAAAATGCCTCAAGGTATCATCGCCAATTTCTACAACGAGGAAGGTGAAATCGAGAGCTTTCTCACTGCTGAATATGGTGTATCCTACCAAACACAGAAACTCACAGAAGTAACCCGCAATGTGATTGTTCAAAACAACAAAGGCGAGAGACTAAATACAGAGAAATTGATTTGGGACCAAAAGAAGCAAATCATCTATACAGACAAGTTTGTAAGAATAACCACCAAAGACGAGATGATTACCGGCGAAGGCATGGAATCTAAGCAGGACTTCAGCAACTGGCACATCATCAAACCAAGAGGACGAATAGCGATACATAAAGACTCAACCGACCAATAAACATGGAAAAAAAATCATTTGTAAGCAAGCAAATTGCTGTAATACTTTGGCTCATGCTGGCAGCAGTATCTGCCATCGAAGGCCTTAAACAATTTCAAACCGGAGGTGCAACTAACCCTTGGTTCTATCTTATGCTGGGCGTTTTTATTGTGAGTGCTTATATGTATTTCACCCGCAAGAACAAACGCTTAGACACACCTGATAAAAAATAATCAGGCTGTCCAGATACGGTGCCAGAGTTGTTTCAAACCTCTTTTCAGGAGATCAAGGCTAAACTTCGGCTCTACAGCAATGATTTGATCTGGCGCCTGTTTACTAATCTTATAATAGAAGATAAACGCTTTCTCAGGATTGGTTTGAGAGAAATCTGAACGACCCCATTTAACGATATATACATTCAAAGTATCTGCATGCTCTTGCTGACAGAAGTATTTACCCTGACTGAACCATTTGAGCGTGTTTAGCCCCTTGCCTTCAAAGCCTTTCTCGAGTTCGAGATGTCGGGGATAGGATACAAAACTGATACTGTCTCGCGACTGAAAAACAGAGTATTCGCCGACCGTTAATACAGAATCTGTAGTAGAGATACTGGCCCAGAGGGCATTGTTAAAAAAGGTAGGCGAGGTATAAAGATTGTCGTAGCTAATTTGTTGGCGCTGCATTTCTGAAGACACTTTTTGGTGCACTATGTATTTCACCCCGAATGTCATGACCATATAAGCTGTACTCAGATACACCGAGCGCCAGGCCCATTTAAGACGGCGGGGATCCTCGCGTTTCATGAAGAGACAGGCACCCAGAATGAACATAAAAGGAAAGGTATACAGCGGATCGATGACAGAGATATTATTGAAGCCCACCTGAAAATCTGTAAACGGCAGGAACAAACGCGTACCGTAGGTGGTGAAAGCATCTAACAAAGCATGGGTAGTTAAACCGAGCAGCCACAACCAATACCACTCTTTAAACGCAATCGTTTTTTTATAGGCCCTATAGCACCAATAGGCCAGCGGAATTCCGAGTAGAATATGTGTGAGCCAGGCATGCGAGTAGCTGCGATGAATGAGGAGTTTAGAGAGAGGATCAGGAAACGCGAAGTTGAGCAGAATATCTAAATCTGGAATAGTACCGGCAATGGCACCAAATAACTGGGCTTTGTTGCCAATCTTTTTACCAAGCGTTAATTCGCCGACAGCAGCGCCTAAAACGATCTGAGTTAATGAATCCATGGCCCGCGAAATTATACAATTACAGGCATTCTCAACACAGACGATTAAGAGATATCGTTACAGGCTAGCTTTTAAGGGACCAACGCCGTGTTACGGCTTAGCGATTTCAAATTTCAAGGCATACCATTGCCCATCGCTCAGGATACGGGCGATGTACAAACCATTGGAAAGATGGTTCACATCGATAGTTTGAGCCATCGCGCCATCCCCTTCTGAAACCAGCTCACCATAGAGGTTATAGATTTGCCATTGGTGGATAGAGGCATCTTTGGTGGAATGGATAGTGAGAGATTCAGAAGCAGGATTTGGGTAAAAAACAAAACCAGCTTTACTGGCATCAGTAGATTGAATAGACTCAAAATAATTAATAAACACTAAATTGTCAATTAACCAACCATCTCTTTGACGATTACTCTGACCAGCGATAAAAGTAAAACGATAGTAGACACTATCTATACCTCTTAATATCTTAGGGTAAATTGCAGTATCCATTTCAGCAGCCCATTTGGTCATATTAGCATTAAAATCTAACCATTGATATTGTTGACCACTTAAGACAGGTTTCACTTGATTTCCCCACCATTTGATATCATAGACAGTATCTTGGTCCAGTAAATTGATCCAGCTCTTCCCCTGATCAACCGATATCTCTACCCAGGCCTTGTCACCACTATCAGCATCCATCTTGTAATCAAAAATCAGATGAAACCAATTACCTCCTCCTGCAAAACCCCAGGTATCAAACAACACAATAGAAGAGAAAGTATCCCCCGAATTAACCGAATTGAGTGTATCTGTGCACAAGCCTCTTTTAAAAGTTGAATCGTATGAAAACATTGATTTATTAACCTTTCCTATTTGCCAGTCTCTGTTACTGATTGTAGAATCCTGTTTGATATTTAGATACTTTTCGGATTGAAACCTTGTATCAAAATCATAGTATTTGTATTGCGCAGAAATAGTATTTATCAGACAAGTATATACCAGTATGAGTAAGAAATTATGTTTCATTGAATTTTGTTTTAAAGGTTAGTAAAACAAAAATAAACATTTTCATCTAAACATCAAGCCTTCACCACCACTCTACCCTTCCAGGTATTGCGCAGAAAGAGATTGAAGACCGGTATGATGAAGATGTACAATTGATAGAAGGGCATTAACACCAAAGTGTACCATTTTAATGGCAACATTTGCCTAAAACGCACATACAACAAGGCATCTGACATTAACAATACCAGATTGATTAAGTACAACCAGGGTGAACCAAAAACAGTAGCAACACCAAAGGCCATCCAAAACACCAGTTGCTTACAGAGCAACATCAACATCAAAATGGTATTGTAATAGTATTTATAAGAACGACGTTTGGAGGTCCAACGCATGCGCTGCGACACAAATGCCTTTATACTAGTTTCTGCCAATGTGTAAACCACTGCCTCAGATTTCGTAGCATAACGCACTTTATCTGGCTGGTAGGTAGCAAATGTTTGCATCAATAAATCATCATCCCCTGAACTCAATTTCTGATCTGTACCATAGCCACCAACGCGCTCAAACATGGCTTTGCTAAACATTAAGTTGGCGCCGTTGCAGGTAGCTGGTCGACCGCTATTGAGCATAAATGCACTGATACCCACCAGGGCTACCGACTCAGCTTGTTGTAAACTTCCGAAAATGCCTTTAGCCTGATAAGACACCAGGCCGCATAACATATTTAAGTCGCCTTCTGTATAAAGGCGATGCATGGTATTCAGGCATTGTTTCCCCATACGACAATCGGCATCGATGGTATGGATGACAGGGTATTTGGCTGCTTGTATGCCCGTTAGCAATGCCGCTTTTTTCCCCTCACCTTCCGATATGATGGTTTTGATGTCTAATGAGCTTTGATAAGCACGAATCACTTGCAAGCTATCGTCATCAGAATGGTCGTTAACCAGAATGAGTTCAAAAGGAAAATCGCAATTGATTTGCTGTGCGATGGCTTCGATGCAAGGCACTAAATTATCCGCTTCGTTGCGAAAAGGTACAATGATGCTGACGCCGGTATTGTTGGAGGTATGAACCTCTGAAAAGTTTAACCATTTGAAGGCTTTAAAAACATAGAAACAAAAACCAGCATAAATCAGCAGCACCAAACTTGCAAATGGAAAAAACACCGTCATCATTAGTATGGCCAAGGCGCGGTAGATCATCGTTTTAATTTTAAAGACAACAAAACGATGGCGCCAATACACATGGGCAACACCAGGTTAAAAATATAGATGATCATACCCGGCACGTATTCCATTCCGTAAGCATTATCGAGCGTACCATTCAACACAAGAGCCGGCACACTGACACGAATTGCCAGATCTGTAAGTATAAAATTAGGCGATACCGTTTGCAACCGGAAGATGCATGAAACAGCCAACATAGCATACCACACAGAACTTTGGGTGGTAAATGGAAAAACCTGAATCATCAAAGCATAGGGCAAGACAAAGAGTACATAACGCAGGCAAGAGAATCCAAGCAATCGCGCAAGATCACCTTTCTTTAACAATTGCAAAGCTTCTTTGAGAGCCAATATTAATTTAGACTGACGAATGAATCTGAAATTTGGTAAAAATTTGTAACCAAATCCCACCAACACCAAAAGCGCCAGCAATGACAGCACAAAACTTACGGGCACTTCAAAGGGTTGAATAACCAAGAAAGCGATGGTTCCGAAAAACAAAGTGATGAGCAATTGGGTAAAGCTACCGGCCACCGATAAGATACCGGCATTAATTTTATGTTGGTCTTTGACATAAGCCAAACGGCCCAGGTATTCTCCCGTGCGGTAAGGCAAAAGTTGAGACACTGCCACACCTGAGAGGACAGATTTAAAGGCTGTTTTAAACGACTGCAATTCCATTTTACAAATCAGGTATTGCCATTTGCGCGTTTCGACACCCCAGTTGAGCAGCGAAAAAAGTAGCAGCACAGGATACCAGTACCATGGCAAACGCAGCATAGCTTCTTTGAGTGTTTCTAGTGAAACATTGGGGTTGTTGTAAAATTTCTTATAGAGAATAAGGACAATAAAAGCAGGGACCAGCCATTTAATCAACTTAAAGACCGCTGGCCAATTAACATTTTTTAGTATCTTTGTTTTGTTTTGCAACGCGTATTACCAGAAAGTTTTGACAGGATTGTCATGGGCATCGACCCGGGTACAAATATAATGGGTTATGGTGTAGTTGGCTTAGTAGGTAAAGAATATTATTTGCTCAGCATTGGCATTATCCGATTGGATAAGTTAGAAGACCATGCCTTGAAATTGAAACATATTTTTGAACGGGTAACGGGCTTGATAGAGAGTTATAAACCCGACGAACTGGCCATCGAAGCGCCTTTTTATGGCAAGAACGTACAGTCGATGTTAAAACTGGGACGAGCCCAAGGCGTAGCCATTGCAGCAGCCTTGATGCGTCAAATACCCATTTACGAATACCAACCTAGAAAGATTAAATTAAGTATCACAGGATCGGGTAATGCCAGTAAAGAGCAGGTAGCTGAGATGCTGCAGCGTTTGTTACATTTCAAAGACATGCCAACGCATTTGGATGCTACCGATGGATTGGCTGCGGCGATGTGCCATATCTTTCAATTCAGTCCACGTAGCTTTGGCGAAAAGTCTTCTAAAACTTCACGCGCTAAAAAATCAGGCTCCTGGGAAAGCTTTGTCAATAATAACAAAGACAGAGTAAAATAGATTACTTCACAATCAGCTTCCTACCCAATTTTAGAATGGTAGTTTCTTTCATGTGATTGAGTTTGCAAAGTTTAGCGACAGTGGTTTTGTTCTTTCTGGCAATAGCGCTTAGGGTATCACCTTGTTTTACCACATGGTATTTCTTTGTTACCTTCTTAACTGATTTGTAGTGATCTTCAGAAAAAGTCTGATCCTCCGCTTTTTGTTTTTTAACCAGTTTATGGTTATCAAAAGTGGTACTGTCAATCATCACTTCATTGTTCAACAATGAGAAAGTTTCGAACGCTATAAATTTAGAAGGATCAATAGGCTGACCCATGAAACGAATTTCGAAATGGAGGTGAGAGCCGAAACTATGACCGGTATTACCACCTAAGCCGATACTTTGACCCGCTTTTACGGTTGTACCTGGTTCAACCAAAACTTTAGAAAGGTGACCGTATAGGGTTTCCAATCCATTGTGATGTCTTACTACAACCATATTACCGTAGCCATAATAGTAGCGCGACATTCTAACAACACCATCGAAAGCAGAAACAACTGTATCGCCTGTTTCCAGATCGATATCGACACCTTGGTGGGCTCTGCCATGTCTAGGACCGTAGTTAGAGGTTACAATATTGGCAACTGGCATCACGAAACCAAGAGAATCGCCAGCCAGGCATAGACTTACAGGCTGTCTGAAACTATTAAAATCGTATACATAAGGATTCAGGATCTCGGTGTTCCAGGTGTTCATGTAAACATCCCAGGCAGAACTGAAGGTAGAATCAAAGTTAGAACCCATCTTAATAACCTCGTCAGAC
>JACCDQ011311453.1_pt1 | contig 11226 bp, 10 predicted proteins | sample 7446031 | NCBI WGS metagenome assembly JACCDQ01 (sample SAMN15323442, study PRJNA562643) | freshwater metagenome | isolation source: river surface water | place: USA:Blue River Watershed | collected 2017-08-17
ACCTCGGCAAGTGGGGCCCGGGCGGCCATGGCGGCGGCCTGAAGGCATGGGATCCGGTCAAGCAGAAGGAAGTCTGGTTCTACAAAGAGCCGCTGCCTCTGTCGGGCGGCACGATGACGACCGCATCCGGCCTGGTGTTCCAGGGTGACGTGGCCGGCAAGTTCCGCGCGTTCGACGCCAAGAACGGCAAGATCCTGTGGGAGTTCAACACCGGTTCCGGCATCATGGCAGCGCCGATGACCTACACCATCGACGGCAAGCAGTACGTCGCCGTGGTGTCCGGCCGCACCCAGTCGATCCCGGCGTTCTACGGCGAGATCGGCGAGAAGATGTACGCGGCCAGCCCGGAAGGCGGCACCATGTTCGTGTTCGCGCTTAACTAAACCGGAGACATAGCAATGCCCAAGTTGTTTGCAAGCCAGTTTCGACGTTCGGTAACGATGGCCCTGGCCATCGCCGCGATGAGTTCGTCGGCGATGGCCGTGGCCGAGCCGCTGCGGGTCTGTTCGGATCCTGACAATCTGCCTTTCAGCAAATCTGACGGACCCACCAGGGGCCTGTATATCGAGCTCGCCGAACTGGTCGGCAAACGCTTGGGCATGCCGGTTGAGTATGTGTGGTACCTGACTTATAACCAGCGTCGCGCGTTGCGCAACTCCATCGACGGATGCGACGCTTACTTCGCGTTGCCGGCCAGCCCTGACTACAAGGCGCCCGGCGTCACGCGAACCAAGGCTTTCCTGGACGTGAGCTATGTGATCGCGTCCAAGCCAGGATTCAAGGCGGCGTCAGTCGCTGAGCTCAAGGGGCGCCGCATCGGCGTGACCTTCAGCTCGGCTGCGCAAGTCGTGCTGTCCAATATCGACGGCATCGACGTGCACAGCTACCGGACCACCGAAGATGTCTTCGCCGGCATCGCTGCCGGCGAAATCGAAGCCGGCATGGTCTGGGGACCGCATGCCGGTTATGTGAACCAGACGGAAATGCACAACCAGTGGCAGCTGACCCCGGTGTCCGGCATGGGCCTGTCGGGACAGATTGCCGTCGCGGTACCGAAGGGCAAGGACGCGATGAAGGAGAAGATCGAGGCGGCGCTGTCGGAGTTGCGCCCCGAGATCGACCAGCTGCAGCGCAAATACGGCTTCCCGAGCGGCGTGCCGCTGGTCTTTGACGACAAGGCCTCATGGCGCAAGATCGCTGCCGAGGTCGCGGCCGGGCAGGCCGACGCCGGCACCTGGAGCGCTGCCGGCGCGCAGAGCGACGCGACGCGGCTGCATGCGCGCGGCGATGCGGAAGACTTCCGCAGCCACCTGCGCAAGGTGAATGACGGCTCGGTCGAAGACTATCGCGCCGTGTTCAACAGCCGCTGCTCGCATTGCCATTCGCAGAACGGCGCCAGCCCGCAGCCGGAACGTGACCTGCGCCGGCTCAGCAGCCGGTATGATGACAAGTGGAAGGATGTCGCACGCACGACCATCAACAACGGTCGTTCTGAGTACGGCATGCCGGCCTGGGGCGGTAGCCTGTCGGCTCCCGAGATTGAAAACCTGATCAAGTTCCTTGAGACGATACAGAAGAAGCGCTGACATGAAAAAACTGTTTGCCATGATGCTGCTGCTCGGAGCCAGCAGCGCCTTTGCCCATTGCCCGGATCCGGTCACTTGCGAGATGAAGGCGATCGACGCCAGCCTCGCATCGCCGACCCTGAAGGAAGATATTGCGCAGAAAGTGAAGGACCTGCGTGCCGAGGGCCAGAAGCTGGCCGACGAAGGCCGCGAGCGCGAAGCCGTGAAGGTGTTGAAGGAAGCGCGCAAGATCCTGAAGGAAGCGTCCTGACTCAGGGCGCGTGAACCGCATGCCTGCGTGTGCCGGACGGCACGCAGGCACGGCGGTGTTTGAGAAATCAGGTTCGCAGTCCCGCCGTACCCGACCCCCATCACTTTCACTCGCGACGTTGTGTCGTTTTTGACTGCTGCCTGCTACCAGGCAGCCTGATGAAGACAAGCCGCGACTCCCGTAGCGAAACGGCATCCCCCTCCACGAGCCTGACCGGGCCCGGTCGACACCCACAGTTCAGACTGCAGCAAGGGGGACGTCGCCGTCAGTGTTTGCGATCCGCAGCCATATCAGAAACCCGTATTTCGGCGCTGGTGTGCAGACGATCAAGATCGTGCGATGCAGCATTCCCAGCGACTTCAGTATCGGCCATTCGGCCGGCACCGCGATATCCGCAGAAATCGCCTTCACCATCGATATTTATCCGCGACCTGACCCGGCCATAAACCCGGGGGAAATTCAGTTTGGCTTGATTTTTATTAAGTCATGCTGCTTTTCCGGGAATACAGTCAGTTTTCCTCAAAAGAGATTTGCTTTCCGTCAATTCAACTGCGCAATTGGGGGTTTTCATGAGCACAATCCGTCGTTCCCTGTTTTCAGGGGCATTTATTTTCAGTCTGCTTGTTGGCTTTTCGCCTTTCATCTCTCCGGCACTCGCGCATGACGACGGCGACGGCGGTTCGCCGGGGCGGGAACAGCTGGGCAAGGTAAGTTTTCCGGTCTCGTGCAATCACAGCGCGCAAGCCGAATTCGATCGCGGCATGGCTTTGTTTCACTCATTCTGGTTTTCGCACGCAATCGAGTCGTTCAACAAGGTCTTGGCGCTGGATCCGGCGTGCGGCATGGCTCATTGGGGCAATGCCTTCATGTCGCTGGGTAATCCGTTTACCTGGCCACCGAATCCCAAAGCGATGGACGGCGCTGCCGCAAGCCTGGCGCAGGCTGAGCGGATTGGCGTGAAAACCGAGCGGGAACGCGATTACATCGCCGCCCTCAGTCTTTTTTTCCGCAATCGCGATACTGAGCCTCATCGCGCGCGCGCCGTTGCTTTCCAGAAGGCGATGGAAGCGTTGGCAGAGCGATATTCGAATGACGATGAAGCGAAAATTCTCAATGCCTTGTTGCTTGATGCGACGGCGCTGCCGACCGACAAAACTTTCGCCAACCAGTTAAAAGCCGCGGCAATACTCGAGCCGCTATTTAAAAAATATCCTGAACATCCGGGCGTCGCGCATTATCTGATTCATACCTATGACTACGCCGAACTGGCCGACAAGGGCCTGACGTCAGCGCGCATTTATGCCGACATTGCGCCGTCCGTGCCGCATGCATTGCATATGCCTTCGCATATTTATTCGCGCGTCGGATTATGGTCGGATATGGTCGAAGGAAATCGTCGCTCTTATCTTGCCGCGAAGGCCGAGCTGAAAGACGCCACCATGGGCGTCGGTACTTACGATGCCTTGCATGCGATGGACTACATGGTGTTCGGTGAGTTGCAGCAGGCGCGCGACGCTGACGCGGAAAAAATCGTGCGCGAGGCCGCGGGCATCCAGAAAGTCAACGTCGAAAATTTCCCCGCTGCGTATGCATTCGCAGCGATTCCTTCGCGTTTCGTGCTGGAGCGCCAGGACTGGAAGGCCGCCGCCGCATTGACACTGACGCCGTCCGGTCTGGCCTGGGATAAATTCCCGCAGGCCGAATCCGTGCTGGTATTCAGCCGTGCGCTGGGCGCCGCGCGCTCGGGCAATCTGGAGCAGGCACGGCGCGACCTGAAGCGGCTGGAAGACCTGAAGGCTTCCATGGTCGCCGCCAAGACGGCGTACTGGCCATCGCAGACGGAGTTCCAGATCAAGGCCGTCGCCGGCTGGATTGCGCTGGCCGACGGCCAGTCGTCACAGGCGCTGACGCTGATGCGCGAGGCCGCGGATTTGGAAGAGGCGAGCGACAAGCATCCGGTCACGCCGGGCAATGTCATACCGTCGCGCCAGCTGCTCGGCGAGATGCTGATGGCGATGAACCGGCCGGCCGACGCGTTGACGGAATTCAGGCACTCGCTGAAGCGCGATCCTAACCGTTACCAGACCATTGCAGCGGCCGCGCGCGCGGCCAAAGCGGCAGGGGAGAGCGCGGAAGCCGGCAAATATTATGCGGACCTGGTGACGCTGGGCGAAAAGGCGCAGGCGCGGCTTCCCGAGCTGGCGGAGGCGAGGGATTTTCTGAGGCGTTGAAGTCTGGCGTAACCCGGCGGAGCGATCCGCTTCTGTCCGCCGGGCTTGCTCAGCACAAAGGCAAGGTACGCATTGATGCGTCCCTTGCGGGAACGAACAGCTTGCGCGCTGTCGCATGCAGCCGGGCTGGCCGTTCGTGCCCGAAGCTCGGATGTCAGGAAAGCCAGGCGGCGGCATTTGGCATGCCAGCGGCGCAGGCTGCAAGCGCAGCGATCAGGATGGTTCGGCGTGTCCGACCACCATGGCTTCGGCCGGATTGGCGGGCAAATTTTGCCAGTCAAGCGCGCGGTTTTTCCGCTGGCCCGACACACATCGCCTATTCGCTGAAAAGTCCCGGGAAAGTCATCGTGAAGGTGACGCCGCGCCCCGGCTCGCTTTCGCAGCGTATCGTTCCCGCATATTTTTTCGTGACGATGTTATAGACCAGATGCATGCCCAGGCCGCTGCCGCCGTGCGAGCGCTTGGTGGTGAAGAAGGGGTTGAAGATCTTTTCCTGGTTCTCGCGCGAGATGCCTTTGCCATCGTCGGCATAGCTGAGTTCCAGTGCGCCCGCCAGATTGCGCGCGGCGATCGTGATGCGGCCTTCCTGTTCCTGCTCGAAGCCGTGGATCAGTGAATTCATGATGAGGTTCGTCAGGATCTGCGAGATCGGACCCGGCGCCGTGCGCAGCTGCAGCCCGGGATCGATGCCCTCGAGCGCGATCGAGACCGGGCGATTGCGCAGCTTCGGGCTCAGGCTCGTCACCACTTGCTCCGTGTAGTCGCGCAAAATGAACTCGCGCTCGTCGTCGGCCGTCTGGTCGACCGCGACTTCCTTGAAGCTGCGGATCAGTTGCGACGCACGCTGCAGGTTTTCCTCAACCATGCGATTCGATTCCTGCGCGGATTGCAGAAATTCCTCCAGGTCCGAGCGGCGCATGCTGCCGGCCTGGTACAAGGCCGTGAAGTCGCGGATGGTTTCGGTGAGATGCGACGCCGCCGTCACCCCTATGCCCACTGGCGTATTGATTTCATGCGCGATCCCCGCAACCAGTCCGCCCAGCGCCGCCAGCTTTTCTTTCGCGATCAGGTCGCGCTGCGCCTGCATCGCGCTTTCCTCGGCCGCCTTGCGTTCCTCGATTTCTACCTGCAGCTGGCTGTTCTTGGCATTCAGGTCGTCGAACAGTTCCTGTCGTGTTTTGGTGGTCAGGAGGCGGGAGATCGCTTCGCGCTCGGCAGCGCCGGCCGACACGGCAGGCATCCGGTAGCTGCGGGTCAGCACCCAGCCCTCGGCGTCGAGCACCGCGTTCAGCACGTTGCCGGCGACCGCGCCGACACGTTGGCCATCCAGCCAGGCATCAAAGCGGAACACCACGCGGAACAGCAGCCCCGCCTGATCCGGGTTGAGCGTGAAGCCGGCGCGCAAGTTTTGCGTGCGCTCGCGCAGGATCCGTGCGAGATCAGAAAACTGTCCGGCGATCTGCGCCGACAGGTCCGCATTCGCGGTCAGCCGCATGCTTGCCCGAAAAAGCTTCGCACGTGCCTGATAGATCGCGTCGACATCTTTCAGCGCGACGGTAGCCAGATAATTTACGCGATCCATTTGAAAACGATGCAACTCGCGTCGTCATAGGGGCGGCCCAGCTGGGTCACGAGTTCGCGTGCCAGCGTATCCGCCGGTTGATAGGCGTTTTTCGCCGCATAATTTCTGCCGGCCAGCTCGGACACGCCGTCGGTCCAGAGCAGGATCACGTCACCATTCTGCAGCGTCGTGCTTTGCTCGGGCAGCGTCGGCAGTCGTTGCCCGAGCACGCCGTCCTTCGAGATCGGGCGCCAGGTCCGGCCGGCGACCCGGCAAGCGCCGGTATTCCCGACCGCGCAAAAGCGCGCGGTCGCATGGCGTGTGTCGACATGCAGCAGCGCGATCGCCGCTCCCTGCGTGCCGCGCAGTTTGTCGTGCAGGCTGCTCATCAGCTGGTGAATGTCGGAACTGGCATGACGCGACAAGTGTCGGCTGATGTCCGCCGCCAGATTGCTGGCCTTGGCGCCGTGTCCGCTGACGTCGACCAGCGCCAGCAATACGCCGTCGCGCAGTTCGAACAAGGCGGCAACGTCACCGGACACCACTTCGCCGGGCGCAGGGCGGACGTGGCAGCCGATCTCAAACAGCGGGCTGCGCAATGTCTGCACCGGACGGGAGACCGCCGGCGTGGCGCCGATGGCCGCCGACAGCCGCTTGATCGCATTGCCGCACAGGGGCGGACCCTGGATGCGTTTCTGAACGCTGACCCGCGTGCCGGCGTCGGGCGCCGAGACGATGGAGAATGCGTCGGCCATGCGCCGCACGCTCGGCAGACCGAGGCCGAGCGATGTGCCCGTTGAATAGCGGTCCTGCATCGCCAGTTCGACATCGGCAATGCCGGGCCCCTTGTCGTCCGCCTCGATCGCGATATCGACGGCGTCGTCGCTTTCAATGCGCGTCACCCGCAGCACGCCGCGCTTCGCATACTTGATGATGTTGGTGCCCAGCTCGGACAGCATGGTCTTGACCAGCGACTGGTCGAGTTCCGAGGCGCCGGCGAGCAGGCCGGAATCGCTGGTCTTGATCAGCGCCAGCGTCAGGTCGGCCTGGTCCTTCACAGGAAACGACAGCATGCGGTCCGCGTTCTCGATCATGTGCTCAGTATCAGGCGAAGCGGGCCAGGTAATCCAGTGCTTCGTTCAGTCCAAGGAAGCCCTGGATGCCGGTCAGGTCGGCATCCGAGAGTACCAGGTGTTTGACGATGCCCGGCCGCAGGCCGGCGAAGCAGGTGCGCGCGCCGAGTACGGCAACGACGCTGGCGATGGCGCGCAACTCGCTGAATTCATGCGCGTCCATATAGCTGACGGCCGAGCATTCGAGGATCACCGCGAGTGGACGGTTGCCATGCACCTGGTGCAGCGTGACCTGGCGCACTTGCTCGAGTGCGTCACCCGACAGGTCCGCCGGCAAGGTGACGACAAGATTGTCCCGGACCCGCGTTCCCGTGACAGCGCCGTAAGTACCGTCCATGAGCATGCGTCCGCGTCAGGCTCAGGAAAGCTTCCTGGTCAGGTGTTCGGGATTGACATCGACCGCACGCAACGCCAGCTCGAAAGAATCGCGCAGCGTTGCCGTGGTGCGCACTTCGCCGACGTTCACGCCCAGCTCGACCAGCGTGCGCGCAATCGACGGCGACAGGCCGGACAGAATGGTCTCGCAGCCCATCAGTTGGGTTGCCTTGGTGATTTTGATCAGCTGGTTCGCCACCGCCGTGTCCATCGCGCCGACGCCGCTGATGTCCATCACGAATACCTTGGCGCGCGTCTCGGCGATCTTGTTCAGCGTCTTGTCCATGATGTCCTGCGCGCGTACCGAGTCCAGCACGCCCAGCAGCGGCAGCAGCAGGATGCCTTCCCAGATCGGCGTGACCGGCGTCGAGATCTCCATCAGTGCCTTCGCGCTTGACGAGATCTTTTCGCGCTGGATGCGGGTGATCTCGTCGATGACGACATAGGCGTCCAGGAAAATCATCTTGGTGATCGAGTCCGCCGTCTCGTCGGCGTCCTTGATCGTGTCGCGCGCGCGGCGAATCCGGTCGACCAGCGATTTGCCGCTCATCGACATACCGGCAAAGTAAATGTCGTTGGGCAGGTCGATATGCGCGTGCACCGCGCCCACATGCTTGCGCGACGAGAACCAGTGTTCGTCGATGCGCGCATCGAGGAAACTGGTCCAGTGGCTCAGCTGCAGCAGCTTGGTGCGCTCGAGCCGGTTCGGATTGGACGCGAAGTACACCTGGAACTCACGGTGGTCTTTCATCCAGGTGTAAAAGCATTCGACGTGGTCGATCAGCTCGTTCTTGAGCAGCGGCGCGACGGCGCGAATGCGCTCGAAGTCTGCGTCCTCGAGCTGAAACTTCGCCAGGATTTCCTTGATGCTTGCCTGCGGCATTCATTTCTCCTCAATCAGTACGGCACGACCCTGCCACAGGGCAGTCAGTTGAATACATCGCGATAGCGGATGCGGATCTGTTCGATTTCATCCAGCTTCTCGAATAACAGGTCGACCAGGTCCGGATCGAAATGCCGGCCGCGCTCTTCCCTGAAAAGGTCCAGCACTTTGTCCAGCGGCCAGGCTTTCTTGTAGCAGCGGTCATTCAGCAGTGCATCGAACACGTCGGCCACGGCGGTGATGCGGCCGTAAATGTGAATATCCGTGCCGGCCTTGCGTTGCGGGTAGCCGTTGCCGTCCCAGCGCTCATGGTGTTCATGCGCGACGATGGCGGCCGCCTGCAGCACCTTGCGTTTCGACGACACCAGCATCCGGTGGCCAATTTCTGCGTGCTGCCGCATCACGGCCGTCTCTTCCGGCGTGTGCTGCCCGGGCTTGTTCAGGATGGCATCCGGAATGGCGATCTTGCCCAGGTCGTGCAGTGGCGACGCATATTTCAGCGTCTGCGCTTCGTCCGCGCCGAGTCCGTAACCGAGCGCCAGCAGTTCCGAGATGGCGGCCACGCGGCGTACATGGTTGCCGGTTTCGCGCGAGCGGCGCTCGACCGATTCGCCCAGCAGGCAGACGATCTCGCGTTGGGTTTCTTCCAGGTCCAGATGCAGGTTGATGTTCTCGAATGCGATCGACACATTGCGCATGAACAGCTGGATCAGGTCGGTTTCCATCGGCGTGATCGAGTCGACGCCATCGAGCAGCAGCACGCTGACATTGCCGATGCGGTCCTCGAAATACGCGGCGTAGGAGCGATTGCGGTATTGCGACTTGCGCAGCCTGAGGGCATTGCCGAGCAGCTCGCTGTGCGCCGAGATCAGGTTGATCGAGGTGTCGCGGCCGGTGAAATCGGAATACGCACCAGTGCCCGCCACCACATGCCATTCGTTTTCGTTGTACGTGACGGCCAGCGCATCGAGGCGCGGATGCGACTTCAGGTAGATCGCGCCCGGGTCGGCCTGCAGCAGCGCAGTCAGCTGCTCCAGAACGCCCTGCGAGAAGCGATCCAGCGCGGACAGCTGGAAGATGTTCGCCGAAGCTTCGATGACGCGCGCCAGCCCATGCTTGCTCGCCTCGATCGTCGTGATGTCGCGATACGCGCGCAGCGATGAGTAGATCACCGTGAACAGCTTGCTGGCCGTGAGCTCGGTTTTTTCCTTGTAGTCGTTGATGTCGTACGCGGTGATGACGTCGCGCTCCGGCGCCTGTCCCGGCTGGCCGGTGCGCAGCACAATGCGCACGTTCTGGTTGCGCGCCGTCTCGCGCACGTACCTTGCCACGTCCAGTCCGGCGTGGTCGGTTTCCATTACTACGTCCAGCAGCATCAGCGCGACGTCCGGCTGGGCGGAGATGGCCTCGCAGGCCTCCGCGCCGGTGTAGCAATCGATGAACTGGAGAGGACGATCGGCGAATTTCACGCCTTTCAGCGCGAGTTTGGTGACTTCATGGATCGCCGGCTCATCGTCGACGATCATCACTTTCCATGGGGCTGCGTCCTGCGCGAGCTGCTCCGCGGTCGTATCTTCCGCGGCAAAAACCAGATCGTCGGAGGGGGAATTATTCACTCGCTGTCTTCTTTACTGAGGGTCCGAATGTTTGACATGGCGCCGTGTTTTCATTCAGGCATTTTCCTGCGTCAAATACTATTTCTTTTGGGGCGAGTATATGCGCTGATTATCTCTGCGCCGACAAAAATCTGATCGCAACACGGTTATTTTCGAACTTGTCAAAATGATTCGGAGCAGGGGTGCCGCAATTTGGTTATGGATAATGAAATTATATCGGCAAGCGCCGGCAGTATTTGATGTCAATTATTTAAAGCTGCTGTGCCGCGCCAGCGGCCAATTCAGATTGGCTGTTCGCGGAATGACATCGATCACCTGCGATCCATTAAATCGCGCATTGGCCGGATTCAGCGTCTATTCAGACACCTGAATCACCCGCAATTCTCGCGATCGCGGTCACGCCCGAGCCGGTATCCTCGCGTTACTTAAAATGGATTTCCCCTGCTCGTGTCGGACCACGCGCCGGCCGGCGACGACGCAAAGCTTCCCGTTGCCGCAGGAGGCGAAGAATTGTTTTTATGTCGACAAAAGTCTCGATCAAAATGCCGCTGGCGGCGCTTCGCCGACCAACGGCACTGTCTTCAGCGCCCCCGCCTTGCCAGCGATTGCGTCGCTCTACGGCGCTCATTCTGAACGAGCCTCTCAATTTCTTGGCGATCCTGCCGTCATTGACGAATCGGCAAACTGACGATTGAACTATTTTGACGGAAAAGCAATGACAATCCAGGATAAACACAATGTTGCCATTTTCGGCCACGGCGAGCGCGAGATGGTCTTCATGCACGGCTTCGGTTGTGACCAGAATGTGTGGCGTCATGTGGCGCCTTGCTTCGAGAATGACTATCGCATCGTGCTGTTCGATCATGTCGGCGCAGGCAAATCCGACCTGTCGCAATATGACGAAGGCAAATACGCGAGCCTGCAGGGCTATGCCGATGACCTGATTGCGCTGGTGCGCGAACTCGGTCTGCGCCAGCCGGTCGTGGTCGGCCATTCGGTCAGCGCGATGATTGCCGTGCTGGCGGCGGTGCGCGAGCCCGAGCTGTTTTCGCAGCTGGTGCTGCTGGGACCGTCCCCGCATTACCTGAACGATGGCGACTATCCGGGCGGCTTCGAACGCAAAGACATCGACGACCTGCTGTCGGCGATGGACAGCAATTTCTTCGGTTGGTCGAGCATGATTACGCCGGTCATCATGGGCAATTCGGACCGACCGGAACTGGCCGGCGAGCTGAACGAAAACTTCTGCCGCACCGATCCTTCGATCGCCCGGCAGTTTGCGCGCGTGACTTTCCTGTCGGACTCGCGCGACGACTTGCCGAAGCTGACAGTGCCCTCGCTGATCGTGCAGTGCTCGACCGACGCGCTGGTGCCGATGGCCATTGGTGACTATATGCACGCACAGATGCCGGGCAGCACGCTGGCGGTGCTGGCAGCCACCGGACATTGCCCGCATATGTCGGACCCGCGCGAAACTGCCGGCGTGATTAAAAATTGGCTTTGAGGCGAGTATGCCCACCGGGCACGAGACCGTCGATTACGACGCCTGGATGATCGAGCAGCTTGCCGCGCAGGCGCTCGTGGGACTCGT
>JACCDQ011050802.1_pt1 | contig 11222 bp, 15 predicted proteins | sample 7446031 | NCBI WGS metagenome assembly JACCDQ01 (sample SAMN15323442, study PRJNA562643) | freshwater metagenome | isolation source: river surface water | place: USA:Blue River Watershed | collected 2017-08-17
AGAGTAGCGTCGCTAACTTCTTTGGATACTGAAGCATCAGTTCTCCAGTCAGTAAATGTGATAGCCATTATCTAGCACCCATCTGGCTCATGAGCGAATCCTGCTCTAGTTCTTCTTTGACAATTAGCGCAAATCTGCGAGCTTCCTCTTCGCTTGCTGAGGCTACGTTGACGTTGATTGTTATTCCGCCTCCAGAGGCAGTCGCTGCCGAGGCCACTGGGCTTGCCAGTCCGCCACCGCCGCTTGTGCTGGCCATAGACCCAATCAATGGAGAGTAGGAGCCCCCACCAAGCAAGGACTGCTCTAGGGCGCTACCTCCACCAGTGCCTGAAGTGTTTCCTGGAAAAGATGACGGAGCACGGTCCTGGCCGTTTTCCTGTACTTCAAAGTGAAGGTGAGGAGAAGTGGTTCCAGTAGAACCCGAGTATCCGATTACCTGACCCTTAGTCACAGAGTCGCCATCACCAACCACGGCTCGAGATAGGTGGGCGTAAATGGTGGTCCATCCACCTCCGTGCTGTAGCACGATGTGGAGACCATAGCCTTTGGTTAGCGTACTAGTAGTTACTGTCTTGACAGTACCGTCAGCGGCAGCCTTTACAGGAGTGCCTTCGGCAACACCATAGTCGATACCGTTGTGGGTTCCGTCCCAAAACTCTGAGCCAGGCTTTCCATAACCTGCGGTCACTCCACCAGTAGTAGGCTGCGCGAGGTTGCTTCCTAGGCTGGTGTCGTACATTCCGCCACCGCCGCCAGTAGCCGTACCAATGAGGTTGGCAAGGCTAGACGTCATGCCTGAAAAGAAGTCCCCAGAACCGCTTGGCTGACCTGTGAATAGTTGGAATAAGGTGTTGTTTCCTGCTCCAAGAGCGGCAAGGGCACCCATACCAGCCAAGCCACCGCTGAAGAAGCCCGCACCAGCGTCGCTACCGATAAACGTAGACAGGCTTCCAGCCATCTTGCCCAAAGGCATGGCTCCAGTCTTTTTGATTTGGTCGCTAAGAGTAATCAGCTCGGCTGTAAGAGTCTTTACCGCATCAGCACCTAGCTTGAAGCCCTCTGCTAGGTCAGCGCTCATTGCGTTGATGTAGTCAGTCTCGGTACCAGCTAACTTGTAAGCGGTAGTCATAGGGTTGGTGTAGCCACTCGCGGCTAGCGAGCCTCCTGTACCAAAAACGTCAGTCATGCTCTGCTCAGAAGTGAAGTCTAGGGTCTTGCCCTGAGCCTTTGCCAACATAAACATCTTCAAGCGCTCTTTGGCAGCGGTGTCCATGTTTAGGCTGTCAATGTTGGCTCCCAAGAAACCGCGACGAAGTTCGTCTTGAACTTCCTCGACAGTCATAGAGCCAGTCATCCAACGGTTAGCAAACTGCTCAAAGATTTGAGACTCTTTTAGTGGGTTGCCTGTAGTTGGGTCGCTAGTAAAGATTCCTCGCTGCAGAAGGCTTGCAGACATAGAGCCACTAGTCAACGACTCCATAGACTGGGCTGCAACCTCGTTAGGGAGGTTCATGTACTTGGCCGCATTGCCTACGCTGGTGAGTAGGTTGCTATAAAGAGAGCTGTTCGTGTTTACTCCACGACCAGAAAGAATGGCGGCAACAGTTGCGTCTGAACCTGCTGAAGTAAGTGTGCCAATACCTGACCTAGTTTTTTCAGCAAGGGTGGCTCGTGCAGTAGCGCCCATCGAGTACAGCCCAGCTTGATAGTACCCTGTGTCTCGGACTAGGTACTTCTCCATGTTAGGCATCAAGCCAGTTAGATAGCCCGCAGCCTGCATGAACGTACCGCCAGCGTTCAGAGCGCCGCCGATGATGCTTCCGAACTTACTGCTGCTTACGCGACTGGTTGAGCCAAAGTCAGAACCACTAACTCCAGCCCATGCCGAACTTCCGCCAAATAGGTTAGTTACAGGCGCAAGCGAACCAGCCATCATGCTGCTACCGCCGCCGACCGCACCGCCGCCCGCTAGGGACGACAGCTCACGCGATAGGCCACGTAGTTCCTGGCGCAACGCCTGGATGTCGGCGGTAAAGGAGTCGATGGTTGGTTCTGCCATTCGCCTTACTTCCTTTGTACTTTCTGGTATTGAGTAGCTATTTCTAGCCAGTTGCTGCGCTCACGAGGAGTAAGCTTTTGTACTTCTGACAGGTTCCAGCCAGGGAAGCTGTGTACGAGGATTCCCCAAACAATCATGAGGAACTCGTACTTAGCGACACTAGCTTCGAAAGATAGCCCCGAGACTAATCGGGACATCCACCTTTCCTCCACAGACTTCGCAGTCCACCTGAACCCCATAGAACTTAGGTCCTGGGTTTCGGTCACTGATTGCCTGTAGGATGAGCTTCCTGTCCGACAAGTTGATGTTCTGTACCTGAGTCTTTGAGAACACAGGTGCGTTACCCACCTTTAGGACACAGCCCTCCAACAGGATTGAGTTCAGTTCTGCCGTGGTCTTGTCTGCTCCGTGCATCATTTCTCTCTGCACTTTGCGGCTAGGAAGCATCACTTCATACTCCAGGCTCTTGCCCTTTACTACGAATACTCGGTCACCTACTGGGTCCAGTAAGCCCTTGTACTCCAAGTCGTCTAGAAGGTCAACCTCTACCTGCTTTACTTCAGTACATGTGGCACAGAAGCTTGGGATGGTAACAGTGTTTCCAAAGGTTGTGCGGTAGATACCTAGCATTAGAGCGTCAGCGTCTCCTGCTAGAAGTCCGTCCAACAGGGCCTCAGTTACAGGTTCGTCCCCCACGGACACTACTGCACGGCTCAGAATCAGAGGAATCGCCTTACCAATGTTTGGTTGGCGGGCAATAGCCTCTTCATCTAGACCGTTTAGTTCACGTACCTTAGCTGAGGTGATGACCTCCCCAGAGACGTTTAGAAAGCCTCCAGGGAGAGTCACCGAGCCGTCAGTAGGTGCAATGATTTTTAGTGGTTCTTTTTGTTCTTCAACTGCAGCTCCTGCCATAGCCTCTTTAGCCAACTGGTTGGCCAAGGCTGGGTTATTTGCTGCACTGATTGTCTGTTCTGCCATTTTGTATTCCTTTTAGAGTGTTGGTTAGGCTAGCTGTGCGCCAACGTTGTCGAAGCCAGGAGCACCAGTACCTGCGGTGATGCCAGTGGCCCAGTTGACGTCAAAGCCTTCGTGGACAAGAGTCATCTGCTCTACGAACAAAGCGTTGTCACCTGCGTTTAGGTCCGAGTAAGCAACGCTGGTTACCCATGCGTTGTACACGTTGAACCGAAGCGCGACGTGGTCGTTGTCTGCTGAGTTGATGTTGTTTGCGCCACCAGTGTTAGTGTTTCCAGCTGAACCTGGGATTGGGTGCGAAAGCACGGCAATCTCAAGGTCGCAACGGAAGCTCTCACCCTGTACGTTGGCTGCCCCACCCTGAACGGTTGCGAATAGCTTGCGCATCCACTCCCAGTTCTGTGAAGTACCAATCTGCACACCACGGCTTAGGCTCAAAGGAGCAAAGGTGGTCTGGCCAGGAATCTGGTGAACAGTGGTGTTGTAGCCACCCTCACGGTAAGGAATCGACTCAGTGGTAGCCGCAAGGCCAGACACTGCTACGAATCCTAGAGTGGAGTTCTTCAGAGCTGCAGGTACGCCTGCGGCACTGTGTGGCTTGAAGGTAACCAGAAACCTAAAGTTTCTGATTGGGTCGCTCGCAAGATTAGAGCGGTTGTTTAGAATAGTTGCCATTGTCTATTTCTCCTTGGACTAAGCAGTCTTCTGACTTAGGTTGATAACTACGAACTCCGCAGGGTACTGAAGAGCGACACCAACTTCGATGTGAACCTCACCGTTAGCGATGGTTACGTCGTTGTTGTTCTCTGCGTCACACTTTACGTAGAACGCCTGAGAAGGGGTAGTGCCGCGCAAACCACCCTGGTTTAGGTAGTTGGTAAGGAACACGGCAACGCTGGTGCGTAGCTGTGACCATAGCTTCTCATCGTTGTTCTCGAAGACAGCGAAGGTAGTTAGGTCCTTCAGAGCCTTCTTGATGTAGATGAGTGAGCGGCGACGGTTTACGTAGCGGTCAGGTGAGCTGATGGTAGCAATGCTGCGTGCGCCCATAGCCACGATACCTGCACCTGGAAGGTTGCGGATAGCGTTTACTGGAGCACCAATAACGTCACCAACAGTTCCAGAGTTCAACTGGTCTAGTTCTGCCGAAGTGAAAGCCTTCTCTACAGCAACTGCGCCACGGATGTTAGCGCCGATACCTGCAGGGGCCTTGTATGGGCCGAACTGACGGTCGTTGTAGATGTACAGACCTGCGATTGAACCAGCTACACCAACCTTGCGGAGGGCAGTCGAGTTCGAGCTCAGTGGGTCAGACACGTAAACTGCTGGATAGTAGACAGCAGCGTGGCTTGACTTAGGCGACAAGCTAGTTGCGTACTGTACGGCTGCAGCAACAGTCTTGTTCTTGTCAGTGTCGATAACAGCGAATCCGTCGTTTGCAGCAGCCCAAGTGATGAGTGCGTCGTGAACAGTCTTTGCGCCAGCTTCACCTAGGTAATCTGCGTTAGTTACTTCAGGTGCAAACAAGACCAAAGGACGGTCGATTGCGGTGAAGTCAACTAGGGCAGCGGTAAAGTCGCCTGCAACTACGGTCGAGCCGTTTGAACCACCAGTTAGTGGAATAACGTTTGCGCTAGGAGCAGTGTTACCCGCGGTGATGGCTACGTTTACGTACTGAGAGTTCAACGCAACAACGGTGCCGATGAAGTCCGACGATAGCGCGTCTTCAAGGGTTAGGTTGGTGAAGCGCTCTACAAGAACGTCGTTAGTAGCGTCTGAGTCCAGCGAGTTTGCGCCGCCTTCTTTGTAAACAGACAAGGTGTAGCGACCGCCAGCAGTAGCGTTTAGCTGAATACGGATGTTGCTTCCGTCAGCACCCTTGTTCTTTGCGGTAACGGTACCTACAGAGATTTCACCTGCTGCAGGAGCAATGGTGGCTGAGGCAGCAACTGCGTTGCTTGAAAGAATGCGTCGGACGTATAGCTCCGAACCGCCATTCTGGAAGAACTGTCCGACACCGAAAGTAGCTGGGTAAGCGGCGTTGTAGCCACCGAACTGCTTTACGAAGTCATACCACGAGGTTACGAGGGTGACAGTTTCAGGTCCCTGAGCAAATGCTCCTACGACGGCACCCGCAGCGTTTGCGGTTCCAGTGGTAGCGATTGGCGCAGGGAGTAGGCGTTCACTGATGTAGACGCCAGGACGACCATAATCAGCCATCTTGTTTCTCCTTCACTAGGTTAGTTTGTTGTAGGGGTACCGTGTTTAGCGCGAGATTACGAACGAATCCAAGACAGTCCAACCTTCGAATGAAGTCTGGTCGAACTGTACTTCTTGTACTTTTTGTAGAGTTTTGAGGGTTCCCTGAGCAATCTCGGACGAGATACGCACAGTTATTGCGTTCATGAAGAGGCGCTTGCCTGCTTCAACCATGTCGCGTTTGGCGACACCTAAGACATCAAGGCGTCGGACGGTTCCGTCCTCCAGTTCGATGATGCCAAATCGTAGGGCTAGCTTGCCATCCAACAAGTTAGCCAGCATCTCGCGGTCATGGCGAGGGTGACGAGCGAATGTCGTTACCTGGTAGTCAATGTTGACTGGGATTGGGATGTTGATTTCAAAGTCTTGGTTCTCAGTCAAGCCCTCTGGCTTTAGGTACTCAGCGTTGGTCTTGCCACGGTGTTCGCGGGAAGAGTCGAGGCTGATGTCAATCATGTCGATTGTGATGTACGGGTATGCCTGAGTGCGGAGTTCTTGGTCAGGTTGGCCAAACCATACGCCTACCTGACGAGCCTGCTCGCCGCCTTCAGCCTTCTGGTCAGTGACGGTGATGCCCTGTAGTCGCTCACGTAGGCCCTTGTCCTCGGATAGTAGAAAGGTCATTACTTGCTTCCTTTCACCACAGTATCTAGGGAACCAAAGAACGCTTTACTGTCAACGTTGTGGTTCTTGAACTTACGGATGACTGCTGTAGGACGACGTCCTTCATTCCCGTACTCAAAGTCCATCATCTGCTCGCGGTACTCATCTGGTACAGATACGCTAAAGTTCTTGCCGTCGTATTTGACTGACAAGTTGCGGGTAACTTCAGGGGACCAACCACTTTGGTAGGCGCTACGGCGCAAGCCAGAGGTGAGGCGTCTGGCTGTTAGGTCGGTTGCAGAGTCTAGTGCGTCAAGGATGTGCTTCATTTACCCTTGTCCCGATTGCTTTTGCTGATGACTCTGGTTACCAAATAATCTGAAAGAATACCCTGCGCAATAATTGCGGTACGAGTTTTACGGTCGGCAAAGTTGACCCCAGCAACACCCTTTAGAAACGCTTCACGTTCCTGTAGAGAGTCGTAGTCAGCAACCTTTTCCCACCAAGGCTTCCAGTTTGAACCACTAGACATCGCAAAATCCCCAATCGAGGCGCAGGTAATAGCAAATACGTAGGGTCCGCACGGAGTCCTACACCTCAATGGTAGGTTTTGTGGCTTAGAAAAAAAGGCTAAACAGAGCGCGTATAGTCGTTGTTTAGGTGGGTTTTGAGGGCGTGGTGGTTGTGGCACAGAGTCATAAGGTTCTCTGGCGAGTTGTTGGCCCTATTGCCGTCAATGTGGTCTACCGCTAGTTGAACTGGGTGGACTATGATGAAGCTGCACCCGTCAGCCCACTCACAGTAGTCCTTTTTGTAGACAGTCCATGGGCGTTCAATTCGATTCTTGACGCTGATGTACTTAGCGTGGCAACGCCACCAAGCCCGTCTGTTGGAGCGCAGATTGACGCGAACAGGTACCGCAGGACCGCACTCAGAGCAGTCCGCTATCTTCAAGTCTTCATCGACGTTGGTTATGCGGTGGAAGGTCACGTTTTTCAAGATAACAGAAAAGCCCCCCTATTTCTAGGGGAGCCTTTTCGGTGTGTCTTACTTCTTTTTCTTAGCCGCCTCGCGCTTTTCTTCGCGCTTCTCGCCAGCCTTGCCCTCACGCTTTTCGTGGGCAGCTTCCTTGGCCTTTATCTTCTTGATAATGCCTTGGTCAATCTTCTTATCTTCTTGAAGAGTCTTAGGCTTCTTCTTAGCTCCGTGAGCCTTGTCCGCCTTCTCAAATTCCTTACGCTCTTCTTTGTCCAGACCCGCCTTCTTCATAAGGTAGGAGTCCTTCTTCTCATCGGCAGTTTTGGTGTACTTGCCTGTCATTTTAGGCTTAGTTGCCATTGCCGTCCTTCTTTCCGCAACCGCAGTTGCCGCAACCACAATCCATGGTTATTTTCCTTTCGGGAACTTAGATAGGTCTATCTTACGGACCTTAGTCTTGATTTGATTTACCTTCGGGATAGGTTGAGGGCCTTTTGCTGCCCGCTCCTGCTCATGCTTGTGCTCAAGCTTAGCCTTCTTAGCCTCAAAGTCAGCCTGAAGGGCAGCCATCTCAGCCTCGTGCTTACGGCCTAACCCATTAGAGTTGTTCTTGTTTGCCATAGCTTTTAGGTAACCTCCTTGCCCACCATTGGCTAGGGGGGCTGGCTCAATCTTATCGATAGGCATTACTTCTTACCTGCTCTACGCTTGTTCTCTTTGCCCACGTTCTTGCTGTGGGACATGGCTCTTAGGTTACCCTTAGAGTCATTCTTTTTGTTGTTGTCCTTGTGGTCAACGTCCGTTGTCTTAGGAAGCTTGCCGTTCTTGGCTTCGTAGTCTGCTCGGGCCTTGTTCTTACTAGTGGTCTTCCAAGTGCCATCCGCCTGCTTTGTCTTATAGACGTAGATTGGGCGTCCGCCATTAGCCTCCGAGCCTTTGTAAGGCCCAAATTTCTTTGTTTCAGCCATTACTTCTTACGCCCCTTTTTGCCCATCTCTGGGTGCTCTCTGTGGAACTTTTTAGTGGCTGCAACTCCTTGAGCAACTGTCTTAGAGCCAGAAAGCTTAGTCAGATTCATGCGCTCTTTTTTACCAGAAGCACCGTTCTGTTCAACAATTATGTCGCCCTTTTTACCAGTGCCTCGGTCGTCCTTTTTCTTAGTTACTTTGTGAACTAAGTCACCTGCTTTGACCCTAGCCATTACTTCTTTTTCTTCTTGGCGGCGTTCATGTTGTCTACAAGGTTAGGGTAAGGGCGACCTGCCGCTTTAGCCTTAGCCTTAGCTGACGACTTCTGTGACTTAGTCAACTTAGTGTCTTTTTTGGTTGGGTCTGGGGTTTCCCACACTTTTTTAGTAGCCATTACCACTTCACCTTGTTTGCCCAATAAGCGGCCGACATAGGGCCTTTAGCGATGTTTGCAGAGTGACGTGCCTTGAAAGATGCTCGCTTATCCTTCATCTTTTCGGACTCACCAGCTTTAGGCTTGCCCGCGGTCTTTGCGCCCTGTTCGCCAAAGCGGATGGTCTTTACTTGGTCACCAGACTTAGCTACAACGATGTGCGACTTAGTTGGGTGGTCAGGGGTGCGCTTCGGCTTGTTGTAGCCCGCTACACCTGCGCGCGCTAGTCGTGGGTCCTTCTTTGCTTCAGCCATTACCAAGCACCGTCCTTAGCAAAACGTAGCCAGCTGTTTCCGCTAATGCAGAGGTATAGGTAGGTACCGTCGTGTGCAATGGTGCCAGGCACGCCTGCAGCAGTAGGGGCTGCTGGAACAGTCCCGAAGGTTAGCTTCTGAGCGTTCGCTGCAGTGGTGTCAATCTTGGCGTTTAGCCATTCGATTGACTGGCCGAGAGCTACGTCCCAGTTGTTGTCGCCTTTTTGGGGCATGTAAGGTACAGCCATAGTTAGTCTCCGTAAGGGGTATCGCCATAGCCATTCAAGCCATAGCCGTTTAGGTCGTTGCGTGGGTCTCGAACTGGAGCCAACGCCCAGCGAGTAAACTGTGGGTCGTTTACTAGCTCTTCTGGGTTTACCTCAGTCAAGTCAATGGTAACTACCGCCCAGCGGTAGCCGAAAGAGCCGCGCGGGTTTACACGGATAGGTGTGAACACCTGGTTGCGGTAGACAACTCGGTCTTTCATGTGGTTGTTTGGCTCATCGCCAACAAGGCCAGGAAGGAAGCGCTTAGCTTCACCTGCGCTAAGCACTAGGCGGAGGGTGTCTACAGCGTAGAAACCGCGGTCGTTCATCTGGTTGCCGCCACGGATAACCTGAGCCAAAACTACAGGCATTTTGAAAGGCAGCATCCAACGGCGTCCTTTACCAGGAACCGAGCTAGAAACATCGTAGATGTCGTCGACAATGTCGCGGTACTCGTCTTCTAGGTAGTACTCCTGCCAACGGAACCAGTCTACGTCAACACCTACAGTGCCGCCGAGGTCTTCAGCAATGCCTTCGTATAGCGACAAGGACTCATAGTCCATGTCGAAACGACCTTGCTCTCTTACGCCACGCATGACAACCTCTCTACCTATCTAGTGTGCCCGATAGGGATTCAAAAATCAGCCTAGAAAAGGCTCTTGACCCAAATGGTGCCGTTGTACACGTAGACCTTGCCCTCTTTCCAGGTGTCTACATCGTAAGCATAGGCTGCCTTGTTGACCCAGTTAGTGCCATCAAAAATCTTGATGCCACCACCCAAGTCCTGTGCCACAGTGCCGCTGAAGGACTGAGAGACAGTTCCGTCAGCATTGGTGGCTGTAATGGTGAATGAGTAGTTTTCGCCCAATACTGTAGGGGTACCAGTAACCGCTCCAGTAGCAGAGTTCAGCGAGATACCTGTTGGAAGCGCGCCAGCTGAGATTGAATAGGTAGGCGAGTTAGTTGCAGTAACGGTGTCTGCGTACTCCACCGTCTCCACAAAAGAGCTCAAGGTGTTCTTAGTCCAGTTAGGAACTAGCTTGATGCTGCCAGTGAACTCTTTAGTGATTGCACCGTCTGCGTTGGACGCACGTACGGTGAACGTGTACGCCCCAGAGCCAGTCGGGGTTCCAGTAAACGAGCCGTTTGTAAAGGTAATTCCTACTGGAAGTGCGCCTGCGCTGATGCTGTACGTAGGGGTTTGGCTTGCTGAAACACTGTCGCTATACGCCCGTCCCTGCAGGAAGTCGCCAATAGTCTGGTCAACCCATACAGGCGCGGCGGTAGTGGTGCCGCTGTAGGACACTTCTACAAATCCGTCAGTGTTAGTCGCACGAAGGGTGAACGAGTACACCTGCTTGGTAGTAGGCGTACCAGTTAGCGCACCAGTGCTGGAGTTCAAGGCAATACCTGTAGGAAGCGCGCCAGAGTACACGGAGTAGGTCGGGCTGTTAGTGGCCGATACAGAGTCGGTGTACTGAGTACCTACGACGAATGTGTTCAGGATGATGCTGTCAGTCCATGTAGGCGGAGTCTTGGCAGTAATAGTTACGTACAAGGTAGTAGTCACGGTGTTTGGCACACCATTGTCCGTGTAACCATACGCAGTAGCGTTGAAGCTGAAGTTACCTGCCTGGTTAGGAGTTCCGCTTAGAGTCACTGAGTTAGTGCCCGTGCTAATGCTCAATCCAGCAATGGTCGATACGTTAGTCGTGATGTTCTGTAGGCCAGAGGTATAGGTAGCCGTGATGGACGAGCTTCCGTAAGCTGACCCGTCCTTACCAGTAACGAATGTAGTTGAGTTGAAGTACGGCACATTCGGGGTGTACACCGTGATGCTTGGGTTGTACGTAACTCCCTGAGAGTCGAGAGTCAGGTTGTACGTACCTGAGGCGGTAGGAGTACCTGAGACGTAGTAGCTTTCGCCTGATACATAACCTGATGTTCCTGGAGGTACAGAGCCGCCAGTTAGGGTGATTGCGCCACCAGAACCAGTGGCGGTTACACCGCTGTTGTTGTACTCTCCCACGCGGTAAGTCGAGAAGCTGCCGCTCCAGCTGACTGCAGGGGCTACGTAGAAAGTTTGTGTTGGGCTGTAAGGGCCTGTGTATGCAACGCTAATGGCGTATGCGCCAGAACGGTAGGCGGCGTGACGGAAGTAGTACGTAGTGTTTAGTGATAGCCCTGAGATAGTGCCGCTACCGCTAAGGCTCGAGTCTGCCCAGTTGACGCCGTTGCTAGAGTACTGTACACGGTAGCCATCAGCGCCTGAGGTCGACGGCACCGTTACATACACTGAGCCCGAACCAGCACTGCTTATGCTCAAGGTACCTGCGGTATCTGGCATAGCGTAGTAGGTGACCACACCGTAGACTGCTGAGCTAGTAAAGCTGGCTGAACCAGAGGCGTACACGCTCTTGCCAG
>JACCDQ011096618.1_pt1 | contig 11220 bp, 10 predicted proteins | sample 7446031 | NCBI WGS metagenome assembly JACCDQ01 (sample SAMN15323442, study PRJNA562643) | freshwater metagenome | isolation source: river surface water | place: USA:Blue River Watershed | collected 2017-08-17
ATTGACCAGCATAGGCTCCCAAGAAGGTGTTTTCATTACCGCTTGTATTGAGGAAACCCGCACGACGACCCAAGAAGGAGTTCATAGAACCATCTAAATTCTGAACGCCTGTTTCTGCACCTACGAACGTGTTTTGAGCCCCAACTTGGTTCAACTGTCCTGAATTATAACCAACGAATACATTGACAAAACCGATTGAGTTCAAACTTCCTGCTTGTTGACCTAAAAATAGATTGTTATTCCCTTTAATCGATACAATTCCAATGTTGTCAATGCGATAGGTACTGTCTTTCGGAATGTTAATGTGCCCATTCACATGCAACTTTTGCAAAGGACTTGTAGTTCCAATTCCAATGTTTCCACCATCGTTGTGAATGTTTGAACTTGCAACCACCCAGGCTGATCCATCCCAATATGGTGTGTTTCCAACCGCAGAACCATTTGGTAACAACTGAACACCAGCCGTATTCGCATACAAAGCATAGGGAACACTTAATAATTCTGTCGTTCCAAATGAGCTGTAATTTGTTCCGCCCGTAATATCCACTTCCAATTGAATGTATTTCGAACCATTCGCCCAATCAATCAAATTGAATTGCCCAACAACGGGAGTTCCACCGCCGATAGTTAAATTAAATAACCCAAAATTATTGGTATTTGCGTTATGTTCTTCCTGATAAACAACGGTTCCAGTGGGAGAAGCGTCGTGTAAGGTGATGCGAACACCCAATGGTAGGTTTACCAATTCGTTCCCACTTAAATCACGTGCGATGGACTGGTACTTGAAGCCCTGAGGTGCTTGGGCAAAAAGCGCATGTTGAAGCAATAGAAAAAAGATGAATGGTAAAAGTCGCATATTAATGTTTGGTTTTCATGATTCGTTTAGTAACAGCTGTTGTCCCATCTTCAGACAGCAACGAAAGAAAATAGATACCTGAAGCCAATTCGGCTAAGGAGAGATTTGTCGAAAAAGCTCCTGATAACAGTTGTTCGGAGTAATAGATTTTTCCGTGTTGATCAGTAAGTGTTAGTCGAAGCGTTTGTTGTACATCTTTAAAATTGATGGTAATTGCTTGAGAAAAAGGATTCGGATAAACATCAAAGTTAGGGGAGAAGCTGATGGGAATCAATTCCACAAAATCTTCGTAATTCTGCTGAAATCCTTGCGTAAAAATGTTCGTTGTGGAAGAAAAAGTCTCGGAAACAGGCTCACCAATCGACCACGAAAGCGAAGTATTTCCTTGGATGTAAAAATCACCGCTAGTCGTAATTAATTCTTGACCAATGGACAGGAAAGGTAGAATAAAACTTAGCAGTAGTATGTAATGTTTTCTCAGCATTTCGATAATAGACGTGCAAAATACAGTATTTGTGTCAAAAAGAGAAATATTTATCACTATGAAACCGATTCAAACAGATAAAAACCTGCCTCAATAACACAAAAAGTTGTTACCGAAAAAGAAAGTAAGCGCGCATGATTGAGAAACACACGAGAAAATTAGAGAAGTACGCGTAAAATTTTAGGAAACACACGCACAAACTAAGGAAACACACAAAAAAACTTAGGGAACACGCGTAAAATTTTAGGAAACACACGCACAAACTAAGGAATCACACGTAAAATTTTAGGAAACACGCGCACGAGATGAAGAATCACGCGTAAAATTCTAGGAAATGCTTTCAAAAAATTGAAAAATTGGATCGAATTAGACAAAATTGGAGGGCAAAAAGACCGATTTAACAAATTTTCACGAATATATTCTTGAAAATTGGTAGTGTGAACGAATCCTATAAATGAATAAAAAACTTCCATTTATGCAAAAAGGTTTATTCCAGAAGAATAAACCTTTCAACAAACACAAAAGACCACTCAATTCAACCAAGAAAAAAATGAGTGGAATACGTTTAAAAGGACGGACAAGATATCGTTCTAAATGAAGCCGGTTTTGTCGTACAATTCAAGTTAATTCCCAAAGACACTTCATGTGAACCACCAGAAACACCATTGTTTAGTTTTGAAACCGTTACGTCATAACTGTACCCTAATTTAAACTTACCTGTATTAATTCCTAAAGTTAAAATGAACGCATCTTTATTTCTATACCATGCTCCAAAATTGAATGAGCCATATTTAATGTATGTCCCAATGTTCAATTCCTGAAAACCATTTTGATATTGATAAATGATATTTGGCATAATTGAAGTTGCATTTGAATATTTTGATCGAGCTCCTAATGGAATTTCTGCTCCGATATGTCCGGTAAGTCTTATCGGCAATTTGGATTCTCCGATAATCATAGATTCATTTGGCTTATTTAGGTGATGTGCTGCAAAACCTGCAAAGAAATGCTTGTTAAAAACAACTGCACCAGCGGAAGCATCGAAGAACCCTCTTGAACCTCCACGAGGAACATCACCTGTCGAATAAATAAATCCCCTGCGCGGATCAATCATATCTCCAAACGTCAATTTATCCCAATCCAAAAACTTTTGATACCAAGCTGCTCTTGCACCAAACAACACTTTCCACTTTCTATTCAATGTCAAATGGTACGAATAAATCAATCCCAACATGGAAGTATTAATAGTTCCTTGACCTTGTTGATCATGCGTTGCAAGAACACCAAATCCACCAGAAATGTTTTTGAAATACTGATCATAGGATGCGCTGTAAGTCACATAATTCCCTGACAATTGAGGCCATTCGTTTCTGTAATTCACAGCGAATCGAGGACAACCATGTGAGCCAGCTAATGCAGGATTCAAATACAATGGATTTGCATAAAACTGGGTAAATGCAGGGTCTTGCGCTTTTGCTGTTGTCAAAACAAACAAACAAGTTAGAATTGAAAATATCCTTTTCATAATCTTTAATTTAAAAGTCGTTGTCCGATTCGACTTGGTTTAGAGACGAAACGAAGGGTTAATTGATGTGATAAACTTTTTTGATTTAACAGTTGTGACTGTGTCAAATCGGCATTGTAGGTAATCGCAAAATGCTGGAATTTTAATCCTAATGAAGCTGCAGGTTCAAGATTAGAAGAAACTGCCGCACCAACAGTTAACCATTTTAATCTCAAATTTGCACCCATCCAAGCTTCTTTTAAATTCTCTTGTTGCTGATAAACAACATACGGAGAAACAGTAACAGTTTTGCGAATAGACTGATAATCGGTTCCAATTGTCGCCACAAAATGAGTTCCAACACGACGAGGATCGACAAGTGAGTTTGAATAAATGTTATCATAATGGCGGAACAAATTATCCCCTTGAATTCCTGCGTGAAACCATTTTGTATTTACCATAAGTCCAAGTCCTAAATCTTTATACCACAACTGTTTTCCCATTGGCATTGAACCGTCTACAAAGAATCCTTGCGTGTTTAAACGATCAAATTCAACCATCGAACCAGGAGTGATATTGTTAGCATTTAGCACTTTGCTTCCCATTTTGAAGCGAACAGATGGTTCAACGGTTACACTTCGAGCAACAGAGAATTTTGGTGAATACGTTAAACTGGCATTGTAATTTTCAATTCCACCTGTACCATAATAACTATGATTCATTTGAAAACCAATTCCTCCTCGCATGCCATACGAATAACCATCAATAGAAAGTTGATTCATTAATTGTTGATTCTCTTCACCAAGCCACTGTGCACGAGAAACAGTTTGTACACGTGTTGCCAACATCGTTCCAACTGAACCAAAATTGACATCCATCGCTTGCATTCCTGGAACATGATAATATGGGTCACGCTGATTTCTTAGCGCGATTGGGTTATCTAACATTCGCTGCAATGATCTTCCCATTTTATGTATTCTTGAACCCAAAGTTACCTTGTAATCTGTTTTTGCGAAACGATTTGCTCGTTTAGCTGCTGTGAAATCACTAGCTCCTTTTTCGGTGATTTGAATGTGTTCAGCTTTGTGTACTTTTAATTTATTTACCGTAGGCCTAACTTGTTGTAATTCTTCCTTTAAGTCGAAAGAAGTTCTCCCATTCATAGCCAATAATTCGGTATTCTTTTTCAATTTATCATTGTTGCCAGCAGCTCTATAGTTGTTTGATTCTGTTACACTTGACACTTTAAATTGATTTGACTCAGAAGTATTCAAATACGCTGAAAGTTGTTTGTCTTGGGTTTTAGTTTCTGGCAGTTTACGAGAAAAAACCTGGTTCAACTCATTCATCGAAGTAACAATTGAATTAGTTTCTGCCATCAGATCCTTTTGATTGTTCGCTATCGCAAGGTCCGAAGCAAAATCAGCATTCGAATTGGAATAAATACTCAATGAAACCAACAATGCTATTGTAAAGAATCCAACTGCAGAATACAAACCTACAGGTCGACGACGAATCAATTTATCCTGATGTGGATAAACATATTCTCGCTGATCAACTTTGGCTTGAGCCCAAACATCTTTGTCAACATCCAATTCAGGATGCTGAAGTAAAAATGTTTCCAATTGAGCAATTTGTTCAGGTGATAAATTACCTTCTAAAAGCTCAAAAAGCCAACGATCAATATTTGAAAATGAAGGATTACTCATACCAATTCCGTCAAACCTTTTAACTGCTTTTTAATCTTATTTCTTGCTCGGAATAGGTACACTTTGACTTGAGAACTCGATAGCTCTAGCATATCACCAATCTCTTCATACGTGTAACCTTCTAAATCGCGCAAAAGAATGATACTTTTCTGAATAGGAGGAAGGATATTTACGGCTCTGCTTACAACCTGATTTGATTCAAATTTGTTTGCGTCCTTCTTACTTGACTCTGGAAGATTATCACTTCCTGGCAATTGAATACGCGATTTTTTTGTAATCAAATTCAACATTGCATTGTGAGCGGTTGTAAACATCCAAGACTTCGCCTTTTCAGCTTCCACTTTTTTACGATTTAGCCATAATTTCTCGTAAACATCTTGTATAATATCTTCTGCATCTTCTGCATTACGAAGAAAGCGCATAGCATAACCATAAAGCTTATTGCTATGTTCTTTTACAGCGATATTGTACTCGTTTCTTGTCAAAATTATTCCTGGCATTTGCAGTTAAAACAATCTCAAAGGGGCAAAAGTTACACCTTGACACCCTTTTGTAACGGAATTGTTGCATAAATATACATTCCAATTATCTATTAATACTCACGAACGAACATACACCACTTATCAATGAATATTGAGTCCTAATTATTGAACTGAACTAATTAAAATTTAATATATTCGTAAAAAACGAACAAACCCTAAAACTCATGATTCAGGCACAACGACTTTTTGATACCGTTTATTTTCAGCAAGAAAAATACCCAAACGACAAAATGTTTGTCACAAAAACGAACGGTAATTGGATTCCGAAATCGAATAAAACATTTATCGAAGAAGCGATGACCGTTTCACGTGGACTCATTGCTTTCGGAGTGAACAAAGGAGATAATGTTGCACTTGTATCAAACAATCGCTACGAATGGAATGTGATGGACATTGCTATTCAACAAGTGGGTGCAATCGTAGTTCCTTTGTATCCGAATATTTCTGAAAATGATTACAAGTACATTCTAAATGATGCTTCGATTAAACTTATAGTTGTTGGAAATGCGGATTTAGCGCAGAAAATTCAAAACATTAGAAATGAGGTGCCAAGTTTAGAACATCTATTTTCCTTTGATCAAGTGGAAGGTGTTCCAAACTGGTCGAACATTCATGGAAGAGCTGAGGAAACAGCTGAAGAAACAGTAAAAGAACGCATGAGTCATGTAAAAAGCCATGATTTAGCGACAATCATTTATACCTCTGGTACAACAGGCAATCCGAAAGGTGTTATGTTGTCACATCACAATATTCTTTCGAATGTTGATGGATGTCAGGAACCAATTCCAGCCGATAACAATTCGCGCGTTTTAACTTTCTTGCCGGTATGCCACATTTATGAAAGAATGTTACATTACCTATACATCCATCTTGGTTGCTCGATTTATTTTGCTGAATCAATGGATACGATTGGTGATAACATTCGTGAAGTCAAACCCCATGTGTTTACAGCTGTTCCGCGCTTAATCGAAAAAGTATTCGATCGAATCATGGCCAAAGGAGATGAACTAACAGGTATGAAACGGAAGTTGTTTTTCTGGGCAGTTGAAATAGCTGAAGAATACGATTTATCGGGAAAAAGCCTTTGGTACAAAATCAAACTTGCAATTGCTCGAAAACTAATTTTTTCAAAATGGCAAGAAGCGCTTGGTGGAGAAGTAAAAGCGATTGCTTCTGGAAGTGCAGCTTTACAACCTCGATTGGCGCGCATATTCTTAGCTGCTCAAATTCCGATTCTTGAAGGTTATGGACTTACAGAAACGTCTCCAGTTGTTTCAGTGAATTGTTTCTCGAAAGGAATTCGAATTGGTACTGTTGGACCATTAATTGACGGGGTAACAGTTCGTATTGCCGAAGACGGAGAAATCCTTGTCAAAGGTCCAAATGTGATGATGGGTTATTACAATCTTCCAGAAATTACAGCAGAAACGATTGACAGTGAAGGTTGGTTCCACACAGGTGATATCGGTATTTTCGAGGAAGGGAAATTCTTAAAAATCACCGATCGTAAAAAAGAAATTTTCAAAACCTCAGGTGGTAAGTACATCGTACCACAAGCGATGGAAAACAAATTTAAAGAATCACGTTTCATTGAACAAATCATGGTCATAGGAGAAGGTGAAAAATTTCCGGCAGCTTTCATTGTTCCAAGTTTTGCATTCATTAAGGAATGGGCACATCGAAAAAACATTGATTTAGGTGATGCGAGCAATCATTCAATCGCACGTGACATTCATGTATTAGGACGCATTCAACAAGAAATTGATAAATTCAATAAAGGGTTTGGAAACTGGGAACAAATCAAACGTTTTGCTCTTTTAGAAAAAGAATTTTCAGTTGAAGGTGAAGAATTAACGCCTACATTAAAACTGAAGCGTAAAAAAATCCTTGCTAAATATCAAGCTCAATACGAATCCATCTATAAAGAAGATTAAAATGATAAAACCGTTTTTCGTATTCGCTGTAAGTATTCTTCTACTTGTCAGCTGTGGATCTGATAAAACAGCGCAAAAACAGGAAGAGAAAACTGCAATCAACAAAGAAAAAGATGCAGGAATTTACGGTTATGAATCTGGTATGGTTGAAACTCATTTTGGCAATACCAAGAACAAAGAAATCTTGTTTTTTGATAAATGGGGAACTGAATCCGCTTGTTTCACCTATTCGGAAAACAGAGCCACAGGTGAAGTAATTTTAAGCGCTATCAAAATCCAAAAAGGCGGAACGAGTTATTTGATTGATCCTGTGGAGAAAACAGGTTTGAAAATGGAAAATGCATTTGGGCAAGCAGATCTTGGAGATGCGAAAAAAATCCTTGGTTATCAGGAAGAACGCAAGTTGGAAATGTTAGGCTCCCATGTTGTAGGAACGGAAAACATCAGTGGTAAAAAATGCAAAGTTTGGAAAGATGACGCCGAAGAAATGGGCTTAACCACCTATACGCATGAAGGCTTAGTGTTGAAAACAATTATTGATATGTTTGATGAAGATATCATTTCTGAAGCGACCGAAATTCAGCTAAACATCGACATTCCAAAAGAAAAATTTGAGATACCTAAAGGAATCAAATTCTGATAACTTATTGTTTTGCCGTAGTAATTTTCACCTTTACTTTGTGAAACTCTGGATAGTGCGTACCCGCAGCAAACTGTAACTTCATTACGTAATTTCTTACTTTGATTTTTGTCGGAGTCGAAACAACCGTTGTTCCTTCTTTAACCAAGGTTGCTGATGTAACTTTTCCAGTTCGATCCACAGATAGCTCATAAAACAACACTCCTTCATTGTTATCAATTACTTTAAATCCAATTGTGCTTGTCAATGGACGTTTATCTGTAACAATTGGTCCATCTACTAGTTGACTAAACGCCATACTTGAGAAGGCCATAAAAAGAAATAAGATAGCTGTTTTCATGTTGCTTTATTGTTTGTGTGCTGAAAGTACAAATAAATGTTTGAACTAAGCAATTTTGCCCCAGTTTGGTTTTGAATTCAATACATTAATTAGAATTTCACGCAGCTTCAGATGCTGAGGTCGCTCCAGTCCCGGATCTAATTCAAGAATTTTTCGCGCTTCTTCTCTTGCCATTACCACCAATTGTGCGTCTTTTGAAATGTCCGCAATTTTCAAATTCAACAAACCACTTTGCTGAGTTCCCATCAAATCACCGGGTCCACGCAACTGTAAATCAACTTCTGCAATTTCGAAACCATCCGACGATCTCACCATCGTTTCAACGCGTTTCAGTGTATCCTTTGACAATTTATCTCCAGTCATTAAAATACAGTAAGATTGTTCTGCTCCACGTCCAACTCGACCGCGTAACTGATGCAATTGAGACAATCCAAAGCGCTCTGAACTTTCGATGATCATAACGGAGGCATTCGGCACATTCACTCCAACTTCAATAACTGTTGTTGCAACCATAATCTGCGTTTCACCACGCACAAAACGCTGCATTTCAAAGTCTTTATCTTCCGCTTTCATTTTACCGTGCACCATGCTAACTCTGAACTCTGGCAATGGAAAAGCGCGCGTTATTGCTTCGTAACCACTCATCAAATTATTAAAATCCAAGGACTCTGATTCATTGATCAAAGGATAGACAATGTACACTTGTCGTCCTTTTTGAATTTCTTCTTTGATAAATCCAAATACACGCAAACGATGTGTATCATATCGATGAACGGTTGAAATTGGCTTTCTTCCTGGAGGAAGTTCATCTATTACAGACACATCCAAATCTCCATAAAACGTCATCGCAAGCGTTCTTGGAATTGGTGTTGCTGTCATAATTAAAACATGAGGTGGAATAATGTTTTTCTTCCACATACGTGCACGCTGAGCCACTCCAAAACGATGTTGCTCATCAATTACTACAATTCCCAAATTTTTGAATTGAACAACATCTTCCAATAAAGCATGAGTTCCAATCAACAAGTGAATTGAACCATCTTCAAGTCCTTCGTGAATTGCAACACGGGCTTTTTTACGAACTGATCCGGTCAGTAACTCAATGCGAATTGGCAAATCTTTCAGCAATTCTTTGATGCCTTCAAAATGTTGATTGGCAAGAATTTCTGTGGGCGCCATTAACGCTGCTTGAAAACCGTTTCCAATTCCCATCAACATGGTCAATAAAGCAACAAGCGTTTTACCGCTTCCAACATCGCCCTGCAGCAAACGGTTCATGTGATGACCTGTTGTAAAATCCTTTCGAATTTCTTTCAGCACGCGTTTTTGAGCACCCGTCAATGAAAAAGGCAAATGATTTGAATAGAAGGAATTAAACAATTCTCCAACTTCTGGAAAAATAAATCCTTTTGATTTACTCATACTGATTTGCTTTCTCAGCAACAATTCCATTTGCAAAAAGAACAATTCTTCAAACTTTAAGCGCAAACGGGCATGTATAAATTCTTGTTCTGTTTTGGGCGTATGTACTTGAAAAAGTGCCAATTCTTTACTAATGAATCGGTGTTCTTGTATAATGTTACTTGGAAGCGTTTCTTCAATTTTTCCTCTTATTTGAGCAACTAATTGTGCGGTTAACTTCTCAATTCCTTTCGAATGTAAACCTTTCGCGCTTAATTTTTCAGTTGTTGAATAAACAGGTTGTAATCCCGTTTTCAAGGCAACATCCTTCCATTCAGTCAATTCTGGATGCGGGATGTTCCATGTATTACCAAAAATCTTTGCCTTCCCAAAAATCTGGTACTCAACTCCAATTTTCAACAAAGGTTTAATCCATTTGGCTCCTTGAAACCAAACCAAATCAATAATACCTGTCTCATCTTGAAATTTTGCAGTGAGTTTTTTCTGTCTTCCCATTGCTGATTCACCTACTTGAATAATTCTTCCTTTCAATTGAGCATAAGAATCCAAATGAGGCAAATCAGAAACCTTGTGATAGTGTGAGCGATTGATGTAACGAAATGGAAAATAATTCAATAAATCATGAAAGGTGTAAACACCAATTTCTTGACGTAACAATTCAGCCCTTTGCGGACCTACACCTTTTAAAAATTCTATTGGAGTTCGAAGAAAATCGTTCACGAGGTAAAAATAAAAAAGAAAAGCGATAGATTCACATCTACCGCTTTTCACCTCTAAAATAAAACATATTGAATTTGTGCGTTAAACAAATATTATTGTGCAGCCATTAAACTTACTTGTGCTGGCTTGTATAATGTGATTGTAATTACTCCAGGTTGGGCTTCTTTTTCAACAGAGAAAGGATTTGTATTTGCTTCCTCAAAATCGATTTTAACAGGCACTGTCATTGAACATCCGCGTGCATCTTCGATTGTTAATTTATATTCTCCGTCATCCAAAGCGTGTGGATCAGGGAAGTTGGCTTTTCCATTCAAACGAACAAAGTAGAATGGTGTGTTATTGTTATCCCAAGGAGTTCCACCTGTTAGCGCTACATCCATAGAACCATTTAAACCATCAACAACATATTCTTGTTTGCTATTGTAAGTCAATGTTAAAGGCGATGGCATTTCAACCGTAATTGTTTCTTCTACCATTGTACCATGTTGATCGACAACTTGTACTTTGTATGTACCACTTTTCAAATTTTCCAAAGAGGTTGAAGTCTCACCATTTTCCCATTGAATAGCATATGGCATTTTTCCTCCAAAAACTGAAATTTCAATTTTTCCATTTGCTTGTCCAAAACAAGAAACATTTGTTTTAGTATAGTGAATTGTTAAAGCTGCTTTTGCTTTTGTTGTTGCTGACCATCCGAAGAAAGGCATCATTAAAAGAACCGGTAATAATTTTATCAATTTCATGACCTTGTGTGTTTAATTACACTACAAACTAACGGTGTTTTTTTCAGCCTGACAATGAAAAATCGTATTTACATATAAAACTACCGAAAGACCAATAGTTGTGTATACGTAGTTCTACTTACTTTGGCTCTGAGATAGCCTAAAAACAAAAAATCCCCTCCGAAATACGGAGAGGATTCTTCACTGATTTTTACTACTTATTTAATCTGTTTGAACTTAGCAATTCCTTTTTTCAAGAACTTCTCATAATCGTCAACACTTGGGTCGTAACCGCGTGGTTCAGACAAGTCGTTTCCGTTTACATCTTGAATAATATACAATGGCTG
>JACCDQ010226293.1_pt1 | contig 11219 bp, 7 predicted proteins | sample 7446031 | NCBI WGS metagenome assembly JACCDQ01 (sample SAMN15323442, study PRJNA562643) | freshwater metagenome | isolation source: river surface water | place: USA:Blue River Watershed | collected 2017-08-17
ATGCTGAATCCTTGGTCTGTCAGATAACGCTGCAATAGTTCACGCATGCGAACGTCATCATCTACCATAAGAATTTTAGTGGCACTTTTATTTTGCAATGGTGCAGCAGTCATGATGGCGATTGAGTCCGTGGCTCTGTTTAAAATGTAAGCTTATTATACGATTTGCTTGCTTGGAATTTAAATTTAAATTCGTTACATTTATTTACAAACTCAAATTCTATTGAAACATTCAATTTACATTCATCACGCATGATTGCGAGGTGACATGTAAAATGATTGCTAAAATGGTATTTTTTATAAAAAATAATTAATGTTTTATTAAGGCGAACTCAGTTTGATTATTTGAGTCTGATAAAAAGTAAAAAAATATTAAATTAGATGTTAACTCAACCACACATTCAAACCACTCAATCGGCACACGCACTCTGTGCGGCAGGTTCCATCTCGGCCAAAGCGCGTCTTGTGTTGCGCTATTTATTCGGTTTGGGCCTAGTGTTTTTTTCAGCGCAATTGGTTATGGCTGCTCCTCGTGAGAATCAAGCAAGTCCGGAAGAGATTTCAAAATCTTTGGGTTCTGATAGTTTAAATAAACCGATGGCTGTTCCTAATGATGCAGTTGGCGTCAATTTAGATGAAAATATTCGTTTGCGTCGTGCGCTAGATGAGTATTCTCGATTGGTAGATCCTGCACATGTGCAAATTGAAGAACGTCGACGTGTGATGCATAAGCGTTTGCAGGAACGTTTTACACAAATTGACAAAAATGATGATGGCAGCATCTCTCGTGAGGAAGCTGCTGAAGGGATGCCTCAAATTGTCCGTCACTTTAATAACATTGATTTGAATGCAGATAATCTTTTGTCTTTAGAAGAGTTAGAGACTCTCCAGCTTAAGATTATGGAGCGTCAACGTATGGCTGTCAGAGTTGAAATTGTTGAGCCTGAAATTATTAAGCGAAAATCTAAAGACGTATCCATTAACAAAGCTAAGCGATCACTCTAAACCCTTTTATCAATCTATTTTTCTACGTTCCGATTCATTCCTGTTACTCGTTTTTCTTCTAGCAAAACCTCCCCACTCGATATATAGTTTGATTCAAGTAGCATATTCAATATGCTCAATAAAAATCAGCGAAATGCTGAATAAAATAATTCACGAGGGGTAATCACATGGCAGGTTTTTTTTCTAAAGAGAGGATTATTGCGCCAACAAGTTATAACCGTTGGTTAATTCCTCCTGCAGCTTTGGCAGTGCATTTGTGTATTGGTATGGCTTATGGCTTTTCAGTGTTTTGGAAGCCTTTAGGCAATGCTTTGATGGGCGAAGATGGTAAACCCTTAGCAGCTTGTGCTGCTGGAGCATCTACATTTATCGAGAAACTCAGTGGTACTGGCCGTGCACTGTTTGCAACCGATTGTAACTGGACTCAATTTGATTTGGGCTGGATGTATACCTTGTTTTTTGTATTGCTTGGCTGTTCGGCTGCTTTATGGGGTGGGTGGTTGGAGCGTGCGGGTCCACGTAAAGCAGGTTCTGTTGCAACCCTATGTTGGGCGGGTGGTTTATTAATTTCTGCATTTGGTGTTTATACCCATCAGCTATGGATGATGTGGCTGGGCTCAGGGGTAATTGGCGGGGTTGGTTTGGGGTTAGGGTATATCTCACCAGTTTCGACGCTGATTAAGTGGTTCCCAGATAAACGTGGTATGGCAACTGGCCTAGCGATCATGGGTTTTGGTGGTGGCGCTTTAGTAGGTTCTCCGATTGCCACAAAATTAATGACACATTTTGCTACACCGTCAGCACCTGGTGTATGGCAAACCTTTGTTGTGTTAGCTGTGATTTACGCAATTTTTATGTTGTGTGGTTCATTGGGCTACCGCGTGCCACCCTCAGGTTGGCAGCCTGCTGGATGGAAAGCGCCAGCACCTAAAGCAACGCATGGCATGATTGCTACTAAGCATGTGCATCTTAAAAATGCCCATAAAACGCCACAGTTTTGGTTGCTCTGGCTGGTGTTGTGTATGAACGTTTCAGCGAGTATCGGCATCATTGGTGCCGCCGCCCCAATGTTGCAAGAAACCTTCGGTGGTATTTTGATTAATCAACCTGAATTAGGTTTTGCTGATATCAAAAAAGATGATTTGCTTACTGCTTCGGCAGCTGCTGTTGCTGCTGGTTTCGTAGGTTTAATTTCATTACTCAATATTTTCGGTCGAATTGCCTGGGCAAGTTCGTCTGACAAGCTTGGGCGAAAACAAACCTATTTCATTTTCTTTGTGCTTGGTGCTTTGCTTTATGCAGTCGCTGCATGGGGTGCTGGCATGAAGTCTATGGCGATATTTGTCGCTTCGCTATGTGTCATTGTCTCTATGTATGGCGGTGGATTTGCAACCATTCCTGCTTATTTGGCAGATATGTTCGGTACACAGTTTGTTGGCGCAATTCATGGACGACTTTTGACTGCATGGTCAACTGCTGGCATTTTAGGGCCAGTGATTGTCAATTACATGCATGACATGCGTTTAGAAGCGCAAGTACCATTTGATCAAATCTATGGCCCAATTTTTTATGTGTTAGCTGCGATGTTAGGTATTGGCTTTATTGCTAATCTACTTGTACGTCCAGTGGCTGATAAGTATTTCATGACAGATGCTGAATTAGCAGCCGAAAAGAAAATTGCACATGAACAAGCAGCACCAAAAACAAAAGTATCTCAGGCTAATGATGCTTCAGGGTCTTGGATTACTGTATTTGCTTGGGTCGCTGTGTTGATTCCAATTAGCTACGGTATTTGGAGTACTTTGCAAAAAGCTTGGGCATTATTTAGTTAGTACTGAGTGTTTTAAAAAGGTCGCGTAAGCGGCCTTTTTTATTGCTTAAACGTTATTTGAAGCATAAAGCTTGACCTGTGTACGTTCGTACAGTATCTTATTGTCTATGGGAAACGATCAAGAATATTTAGGCGCACTGCAAGATTATTATGCCGATCATAAAATTTTGCCGTCTTACGCCGCGATTGCAGATTTATTAGGCTTTAAGTCTAAGAATGCTGTGACAGCCTTGGTGGCAAGGCTTAAGTTGTTAGGATTTATTGAGTCTGCCCCTGATGGTCGTTTAAAACCCGGTCGTCGTTTCTTTGAGCGAATCTTAGCAGAAAGTACGGTTCAAGCCGGTCTTCCAACAGCGGCATTGAGTGATAGAAATGACACGCTCAGCATTGATGATTATTTAATTGAACAGCCTTCAAAAACCTTATTGATTACCGTTAAGGGTGACTCGATGATTGATGTGGGCATCATGCCAGATGATGTGGTTATCGTTGAAAAAACGCACAATGCCAATATTGGCGATATTGTGGTGGCCGTTGTTGATAATGAATTTACATTAAAGACATTAGGTCGTGAAGCCGGTCAGTTCGTACTTTATCCCGCCAATCAAGCCTATCCAACGATTAAGCCACAAGGCCGCCTTGAGATTTTTGGCGTAGTGGTTGGACAATTCCGCAAATACTAATCTAGCGATATCCATTCTTATACATCAGTTCTTTTGATGTGTCTTGGTAGCCAGCTTGAATTAACAAAGCACGTTCGATGTAGCGGCTGACTTGATTTCGTAAGCTTGCTACTAACTCAAATTCATAAAAATGCTTTGGAAACTTATGCGCTAACCAAGCATATAAACTAATTTCCTTGGCTAAATCTTCTGCGGCTTCCAAGTGTTTAGGGCTCGTTGACTTTAGCCAACTGTTATCTGATGGTAGAGATTGTTTTTTGTCATGTGTGACAGTGTTTAAACAAGTTAAAAAATAGTCTCGTTCTATTGGTTTATCCCAAGCAATCGGTGCACAAGCAAAAGTGAATTTATCTTTGAGGTTTAGTTGAGGGGCGTGTTCATCAATCAATACGCCAAGTTGCGATTGTGTTTGTAGCTGTGCAATTTCAAATAAGTCACTATTGATACCGATGCGCTCAGCAAAAAATGCTAGCACCTCGCTAATTTTATTAGTATGCAATGCATGTGAGATTTCATCTAAATGAGAAAAGCTTGGAGCAACAGGTAGTTTTTTTAAATCTGCGACATCTGAAGTTGTGAGCATATGTTCTAGATGAATGAGTTCGTCCTCCTCAAATGCATTAACGTACCCAGTTGGGTAAATTCCAAAACGTCCAGCTCGCCCTGCAATTTGTCTGACTTCCGTTGCATTAATTTTACGGCCGGCAAGACCGTCAAATTTTTCCACACTAGAAAAAACGACGCGCCTGATGGGTAAATTAAGCCCCATACCAATCGCATCAGTGGCGACTAATATATCTGCCTCGCCCTCACAGAAACGTCGTGATTCGGTACGCCTGACTTCTGGTGAAAGCGCTCCATAAATAGAGGCTACCCCAAATCCCCACTGCCTAAATCGAGCACTTAAGGTTAGTACATCTTTACGGGTAAATGCGATAACAGCATCCCCTTTTTGTAGCTTACCTTTAAGATTATGACGGTTATATTTTTTGCCGCTAATTGCATCTTGTTCCAAAATTAATGGTGTCTTACGTTCTAAATAAGTAATGTCATAGGCTTCGTTTAAAGCTTCAATCGCTTTGATGCATGGTTCAGTGACGCTATTCGCCCCACATACAAAAACTTCTTTTGCTGGTGCGCCTATCAGTGCCGCTGTCCAAGCATAGCCACGAGATTCGTCTTGTAGCATTTGGATTTCATCAATAATTGCTACATCTACATGATGATTAGGGTTCATCATTTCGACTGTGCAAGCTGTATGTTTAGCGCCCGGTATTAATTGTCTTTCTTCTCCTGTAATGAGATTGCAAGGAACGCCAGCTTCTAATAATCGATCTCGGATTTCCATCGCTAGTAAGCGAAGGGGCGCTAAGTAAACACCTGATTCGGCCTCTTGTAATTTAATGAGCGCCTCGTATGTTTTGCCGGAATTTGTAGGGCCCAAATGAAAATGAATTTTTCGGTTTAAGCCTCGTGCAACTTTAAAACCTTCCGGATACGTATGAAGAGCGAGTGCTTGAGATAATGGATGTCGATGCGGCAAGATTACAAGCGCTTACGGTTGATTTTCTAACCATGCAAGTTCAGCTTCTGTAAAGCCAGCTGACAGTCGTGCATGGTGGTTTAAAGGTTTACGTGGCGTTGGTGCTTCATATTGTTTTGCAAGTTGCTCGTAAGTGCTAATAGGCTCTAAGCCATGTAATTTGCACAAAAAGTTAAACCAGTGATTTCCAATTGCTACATGACCAATTTCATCATGCAAAATAATATCTAAGGTAGCAGCAACATCCGTATCGCCAACTTGTGCAAACTTTGCTCTTAAAGAAGGTGACGCGTCCAGTCCACGAGCTTCCATGGTGCGTGGAACTAAAGCAATTCTAGCCAATATATTTTCAGTGGTTCTTGTTGCCATTTCCCATAAGCTGTCATGTGCATTAAATGCACCGTAGCTAAAACCTTTTTCAATCAGGTGCTGATTGAGTAGTGAAAAGTGGTAAGCCTCTTCCGCTGCCACTTTCAACCAGTCTGCGTAATATTGTTCAGGCATATTTGGAAAACGCCAAATGGCATCTAAGGCTAAATTTATCGCATTAAATTCGATATGTGCTAAAGCATGAATCAGTGCCGCTCGGCCTTCTGATGTATTCATAGCTCTTCTTTTTACATACTTGGGCGATACCAGTTCTGGTTTTTCCGGGCGGCCGGGAATGCTATTTGAATCTAAATCAAAACCTAATAAATTTTGACTGGAATCGATAAAACAATCCCCATTTTTTAAGTCTAGTGAAAGTTTTTTGACGCATGCTACTTTATGCTCAGGTTCGCGAATAGATAAGCAAATCAGACTTTGATGCCGAAGTTCGTTCATGTGGCTGTTTAGATTAATTTAGCTTGTGTAAGCTCTGACTTTACGTAGGCATAGATAATTGGAGCAAGCAAAATGCCTGTGATACCAAAACATGCATCCATAACAAATAGCGCTAATAGCAACTCCCAAGCTGAAGCGTTAATTCGGGTGCCGATAATTTTGGCATTAATAAAATACTCAAGTTTATGTATGAGTATTAAAAAAGCAAGTGCAGCAATAGCCACTTTAAACGAAATGCTGATGCTGATGACCGTAATGAGCGTATTCGATATTAGGTTGCCTACTACTGGAATGAGGCCAGTGATAAAGGTCAAGATGACAATGGTTTTGTTGTAAGGTAAATGGATGTCAAAGTAAGGCAAAACTACCAATAAAAATAATCCAGTAAGTAGCGTATTAATCGCCGAAATCTTAATTTGTGCGAATACGATATTTTCAAATGCTTTACCAAATAAAATTAAGCGTTGACGCAATTCAGCAGCAAAAGGTTTATTACGTTTGATTGATTCAAAACGATGTAGTGTTAACAACAAGGCAATCGCTATCACTATTAGAATTTGTGCAACGCTATGTAAGCCTTGTGAGCCTGCAATGCTTAGTTCGTTAGTGTGTTCTTTGATCAGCGTAATGATGGAGGCAGCATCATAGGCTAACCAGCGTTCTGGAATATAAGCGAGTAATGCACTTGGAATATCGCCCTTTAAATCATTGATGGTCGTGCTGAGCATTTCTGACAGCCCAGACAAACTTTGTTCTTGGCCGATTAAGTTACTAACAGTGATGCTAATTGCGGTAATACTTCCAATGATGATTGTCACAATTAACATGACCGAGAAAATGCGCGCACTTAGTTCTGGGATGTATTGGCTTAGCCAGTCACCTAAACGTTTGCATAATAAAAATAGCAATAATCCTATAAGCGCTGCAGGTGCAAGATGCATAGTGAGCACTAAAAATAATAGTGCTGCAATCACTAAATAACTGCTGATTTTTATATTGTTCATATCGCCTTGTGGTTACATTTTGTTATATCACAAGGTTTATTATACTGAATTGCACGTCGCTATTCTGTATCAAGTTCTGACGTGACACTTTCTGTGATCATTGTTTCTGAAAAAAGTGTTTATGTGATTCGTATAGGGGGTATTAATTGATTTTGAGTAATTTCTCTCTATCGCCATCCGCTACAACTTTACCGCCATCTAATGCGATTACACGTTTAGCAGCGCCTAACATGATAGCGCTATGTGTCGTCATCATGAGCACATCATCTTTACCTAAGATTTGTGGCAAACGTTCAGCTAATAAACGTTCACCATCGGCATCTAACCCTAAAGTGGGCTCATCTAATAACAGAATGCGACAAGGCTGTGCAAACGCGCGAGCGAGTGCAACTTTTTGACGTTGCCCACCTGAAAGATTACTGCCTTGTTCGGCGAGCATCATGCCTAAGCTCATCCGGCCGCTATTGATTTCTTCTAACAAGCCTGACGCCCAGAGTGCTTTTGCAAATCGTTCATCATTTGCAGTCACGCCCGCGGCTAATAAATTTTCTTCTAAGGTGCCAGCAAATAAATTGGGGTCTTGTGACTTCCATGACAGCCATTTTGCTCTGTCACTGGCTGCGATATCTTTAATCTCTAAGCCATCAAATAGAATTTGTCCGCTATTGGCTGAATTAAGTCCAGCTAGGCAGCGCATTAATGTTGTTTTACCAGCGCCAGGTTTTCCTAATAAAGCGATGCGTTCGCCAGCGTTAATTTTGAGTGAAACCTGATCTAAAGAAATAGGGCGGTCAGGATATTGTTTACTCAAATTAATAATATTGATGTTGCCTGCAATGTTCTCTCTTGGGGTGAGTACGCGATTCTCAATCGGTCTTAAATTAGCTTCCATACGCTCAGCAGCACGACTAAAGTCTTGCCATTTTCCAAGCACCATAAATAGTGAGCTTACTAAGCCCATTGCTCTTGCTGTGAGTAAATTACAAGCAATTAAACCGCCCACTGAAAGTGCGCGTGCTTCAATTAAATAAGCACCCGCAATTAGCATGACTACACTACTAAAAGTGACCATAAACGCAGATAGATTATTACTATGTGTAGATGCTAATCGACGTTGTCCGTCAATGGTAGCAGCCGTTGCTGAGTGAGTTTGCCAGCGACTAAAAAAACTAGCTGAATTAGGCACTGTGCGGACAACATCAAGTGAACTTAATACCTCGCCCATATAGGTCAGTTTGAGTGTATTTTCTTTTTCAGCTTCTTTCGCTAACTGATTGCTACGATTTTGAAAGAGATAACCAAGCAATGTGTACAGTGCTACTAATAAGCTAGCGACAATCAGTAATGGCCAAGCAATCATTGCCACTGCTAATAAATATAAAATTAAAAATGGTAAGTCAGCTAATGCCAGTACATAAGTGGATGAGACAAAATCTCGTGAGGCTGTGAGGTCTCGATAATTGGATAAAAACTTCGCAAAGCCACCAGAAATATCTGTTTGTGCGATTAAGCGCTTCCATAAGTTTTCATCTGCAGTTTTAGTAAGTTTCTCAGCGATGTGCTCTGTTGACCAAGCTCTAACTAGACGCATGCCCATGTCAGTGGCTAAGTAAATCAACATACCGATGGTGAGTGCCCAAAGCGTTTCAAATACGCCATTGTTCACAACCTTGTCGTATACCAGCATTGAAAATAGCGGAAGCAACAACTGCCCACTATTGACGAAGACGCTGGCCATGCCAACCTCTAGCCATGCGCCGCGAAGTGCAGGCCAAAGTGTTTTTAATGTATTAAGTGGTTTAGTAGTTGATGGAGTTTGCATGGTTAAGCAGTTGCCCAGTTAATTGTGGCAATCACAGCACCACCATTCCATACTGTATGGTTTCCTGCTGTCGCTGAGCCCAGTAAAGTTTCTGAGCCAGTTGCACTGTCGAAAGTGCTTCCACTTAAAATCAAGAAGTCCCCGGAGTCGTGGATAATTTTTAACGTTGGGTTAGTCGCATCAACAAAATTGATAATGTCGGTAGCACTTAATGTAAGTGCTGTATTTGTACTATCTCCTTTAATATTAAGCGCCTCATTTGATGAACTAATTGCTGAAATATTATTCAAATTGTAGGTTGCTGCTAACCCTTTTAATTGAATAGTATCGTAACCAGCGCCAGCGTTTATATTGATAGGCAAAGTTGAGCTCACGTTCATAATAAAAGTATCGCCCGCATTTGTTCCAATAAATTTTTGAATATTACTAAAGGTATCTCCTGTCGCATCGCCAGTTTGTAAGTTTGATGGTGATCCAGTTATGGAGTTAACATCTACTGTAACTAAGGTACTTGAGCTCGCGTAAGTGACGGTATTTGTGCCTGTGTCTCCATCAAAAGTATCTGCGCCAGCACCACCGTCTAAAAGATCATCGCCAGTGCCGCCATTAATGGTGTCGTTCCCGGCTCCACCATTCAGGGTGTCGTTCCCGGCTCCACCATTCAGGGTGTCATTCCCTGCATCACCATTAACGGTGTCGTCGCCTGTTCCAGCATTTATTGTGTCATTGCCGTTGCCACCTACGAGATAATCGTTTCCGCCTAAACCGTGCAAAGTATCATCACCATCTTGACCATTAAGCGTATTATTTGCGTCCGTCCCAGTAATGGTGTCGTTGAATTTGCCGCCATTTGCATTGCCGATATTTATTATTGTGTCAGTGTTGGTGCCTTCGCTAGCTGTACCTGTTGTTCGGTATGTGCCAATTGCAATTGGTTCAGCTGCACCAGGGATAATTCCAGATAGTGTAATAATTGAATCTGTTGTGGCGTTGCGATAGTCAACTGAACCTCGTGCTGGATCGTAGGAACTGCCGATAATTCTGTTGTTTTCTGATGAAGCAATGACAAAATAATTATAGCTACCCCATCCAGAAGCATTCCCATCAAAATTTTCAATCGAGTTTAGGGTGGCATAGATTTGTGATGAATTATCAAAGTTTCTTAGTTGACCATCTTGAAGATCTACAAAGATTGATCTATAGCCATTTACATCACCAGCACCAACAGCTTTTAGGTCGAGAACGAGTGTGTCACTGCCAGTGCCGCCGAAAATGTTATTAGAGGTAGTATCTATAGCCGTGTTAACAGCAGTTTGGATAGTAATTTTGTCATCCCCATTCCCAGCATCAATCTTTGCGCTCCCTTCAATCCCATCAAAAATTTGATCATTACCATCGCCACCGTTGATTTCATTGGCATTTGTATCGCCATACAAAATGTCAGCGTGAGCTGTTCCTATTAGATTTTGGATATTTAGGTAGGTGTCGTTAAGTGCATCGCCTAAGTTAATACTAGGGGTTTTTAGTGATGCTGTTATGCCAGCGGAACTGTTTGCGTAAGTGACCGTATTGATGCCGCCAAGACCATTAAGTGCATTACCAAGGGTGTTGTTATTGCCAGTAAATATGTCGTTATGAGCGGAGCCAGTGATGTTTTGGATGTTGATTAAAATATCACCGCTGGCGTCACCCGTGCTTTCTTGATGTCCTGTATTGCTGAGATTAACAGTTACGCCGACTGAGGAGTGTTCATAACTTACCGTGTCTTTTACGCCTGCGTTATTGGTGCCGCCATTAATGACGTTTGCGCTAACGTCACCCTCCAAGGTGTCGGCAAATTTGCTGCCTGTAAGATTTTCAATCCCAATATACGCATCGTTTAATGCATCGTTTGTTAAGCCTTTCCCTAAGGATAGGCTTGCTGAAATACCTGCTTGTGCAAATTGATAGCTAACAGTGTCACCTTGTAGATTGCTAGTTGCGTTATAGGTGGCGTCGACAGTATCATTGTTGCCGCCAATAAAAGTGTCGCCACCCCTGATTCCCATTAGCGTGTCATTGCCGTCACCACCATTTAGAATGTTTTTATTGGTGTCACCGATTAAGATATCGTTGTCGTTTGAACCAATCAGATTCTCAATAGTACCAACGACAAAAGAATCACCAGCGGCGAAATCTCCTGCATTAACGATGGGGTTATTATTGTTGTCCAGTAACCCAGTGGTAAGGGTTGCGGTAATTCCTTGACCTGCTGCTTCATAAGAAACAGAGTCGTTGCCATAACCACCATTGATGGCGTCTGCCCCTAATCCACCCATGATCATGTCATTGCCAGAACCAGCATTGATGGTGTCATTACCATCCTTGGCGTCAATCTTCACGCCAACCCCGCGTTGAGGCAACACCATCACTTGGGTGCCATTATCATTGACCACATTAAAATCTGCTTGTGTGAGTGCGTCGCGCCATGTCATGTAAAAATTGTTAATAACGTCAAAGTTAAATGC
>JACCDQ010573026.1_pt1 | contig 11219 bp, 8 predicted proteins | sample 7446031 | NCBI WGS metagenome assembly JACCDQ01 (sample SAMN15323442, study PRJNA562643) | freshwater metagenome | isolation source: river surface water | place: USA:Blue River Watershed | collected 2017-08-17
ATTTACCAAAAGCTTTACGAGTGGGAAAGAACCGCAGGACAAAACCGAGAACTATCCCCCAGTTATGGAGTAGTGGATAGTCAATCGGTGGACACAGCAACAATGATTCACGAGGACGTGGGTGTCGCTGGAAACAAGAAAGTCAAAGGACGCAAACGACACCTGATGGTCGCTAGCCTCGGTCTCCCACTAGAAATCGTGGTAACAGCGGCCAATGTATCGGATACCGAAGGATTAAAACAGTTACTGGAGCGCATTCAGAAACGCTCATTGGACTTGAGTCGTCTGTATCTGATCTATGTAGATGGAGGATATAAGCCCACATTCCGCAGGTAAAACGAAGAAAAAGATAATTTTTTTGTTTCACTGACAAAAATAAAGAGGACTTAAGTATGATTAACAGAGGTTTTCAATAACCAAGAACTCTGTCTATAAATCTGACTTTTCCCGTTAAGTCTGAAAATGACGGCCGAATAGGGGTTTCAAACTCTTCACCGTTTTCAATAAGCTGGATTTAATGACAATAGCCGGCGAGAGAATAAGGCTTTGAGATAGGAGAAAATTAGGTGATCGCTCAAATAAAAAGATAGCGGGAAAAGTCAGGTCTATAAATGGACTGGCAAAGTTGCTGAAACCCACATCCCGTACTAACTAATAAATCCCAATTGAGTGAAATTGACTACGCTATATGTAGAAGATTTTGTCAGGCGAAACGCTATTTATGGGCATCATTGCAAGAGCGACAAATAGTACACGGTGTAATTATTTTGTCCTAATTGTGTGAGGCGGCATTTTGATTAATATAAAGTATAATTCTTGAAACCTTTGCAGAATAATGCTTCTGAGAGGGTTAATCTCTGATTTTATTTCTTGTGCTACTAACCGTTCTCTGTTTGCGTACAGAATGTGGGCAGTAACCACAAAAATTTTTCATTAACGCTATCGTCAATTTGCAAGATAATTGTTCGCATAAATTAACTCCTAAGCTTTCTCGATAAATCGCTTTCACATTGAAATCTATACTTCTGTATTCTATCACTGTTTCCCCGTCCTCACAAAGCGATCGCAACCCAATCGCACCTTCCCTTCTCATTCCAAACAGCGATCGCAACCCAATCGCCCCTCTCTTCTCCCCCTTTTGAAGACGATCATGCTCCAATTCTCCACCCTTTTTAAGATGATCGCAATCCAATTCTCCCCCCTTTTTTTAAAGCGATCACCATCCAATTCTCCCCCCTTTTTAAGGGGGGCTGGGGGGGATCAACCCTCCTATCTCCTCACAAACACCCTCAAAATGTTCTAACACTTGTTGATTAGTAAACCGAATAACCTTAAGTCCATAGCCTGCTAATCTTTGGCTCCTTTCTCGATCATAATTTTGTCCCTGTTCGGTATAGTGACTGTCTCCATCTATTTCGATCACCAGTTTAAGCGTTGGACAATAAAAATCAACAATAAAGTAATCAATTGGTCTTTGTCTAAAGACTCTAAACTGAAAGGTTCTGAGGTATTGATGCCACAGTTTTCTTTCGGCGGGAGTCATGTTTTTTCGCAGTTCTTTGGCTCTGGGGATTAGGGCGCGATCGTAGGGTAGATGAAAGTCGCTGTCGTTGAGGTGTTGTATGATTAGGTTGATCCCCCCAGTTGTCCTTAAAACGAGGTTTGATCCCCCCCAGTCCCAAAAAGAGGGGAAATTATTATTTAGTGCCAATGCTGTCGCAGAGGTGTCTGTCGCTTTCGCTGACGTTGGGATTATAGGTTAAATAATTGCGTACCCAATCGCAGTTACTCGCTATCATCGCATCTAAGGTTAATAAATCCAGATCCCAGAGTTCGACCGTATCGTCATAACCAAAATGGGCTAGGGTCTTGCCATCGGAGCTAAAACTCACGCTATATTTATAATCCGCGCTAAAGGAAGGGTTTTTGATACTTTTAATAGTTTGGAGTAGTTTATTCGTTTCTAAATCCCAGATTTTGACCGTACCGTCACTACTGCTACTGGCCAGGATCTTACCGTCGGGGCTAAAACTCACGCTGTTGACATCGCCTTCATGGCCTTTGAGAGTTTGGAGTGGTTTGCCTGTCCCTAAATCCCAGATTTTGACTGTGCCGTCATCACTGCCACTGGCCAAGGTTTTGCCATCGCGGCCAAAACCCACGCTCAAGACAGAGCCTCTATTGCCAGTGAGAGTTTGGAGTGGTTTGCTCGTCCCTAAATCCCAGGTTCTGACCTTACCGTGACTACTGCCAGTGGCCAAGGTTTTGCCGTCGGGGCTAAAACTCAAGCTATAAATAGGATTTGCGTCATGAATAGAGCCTTTGAGAGTTTGGGGCGGTTTGCTCGTTCCTACATCCCAGATTTTGACCGTACCTTTAACACTGCCAGTGGCCAAGGTTTTACTGTCGGGGCTAAGGCTCACGCTTAAGACAGAGGATTTATTATCCTCTTTGAGGATTTGTGGTAGTTTGTCCTTCCCCACCTGCCAGATTTTTACCTTTTCGTCCTCACGGATAATGGCCAAGGTCTTGCTGTCAGGGCTAAAACTCACGCTCCTAACATAAAATGTATGTGCGTCATTGATATTGTCATCCTTGATATTGTCGTCCTTGAGAGTTTGGAAAAGTTTATCCGCCCCCATTTCCCAGATTGTGACTGTACCATCGGACTCGACACTAGCCCAAGTCTGCCCATCAGAGCTACGATCCACCATTCTAATAGTAGAGGATTTATTATTGTTTTTGAGAGTTTGGGGTGGTTTGTTTGTCCCCACCTCCCAGATTGAGACTGTACCGTCTACACGGAGAATGCCCAAAGTCTTACTGTCAGGGCTAAACCTCATTTCCATTACGAACTCTCCGTTGAGGCTTTGGAGGAGTTTACCTGTCCCCACTTGCCAGATTGTGACCGTACCATCCATACGTAAAATGGCCAAGGTTTTGCTATCGGGGCTAAAAACCACCCACCAGATAGGGGAATTATTGCCATCTCCTTGGAACTTGAGTGGTTTACCTGTTCCAATATCCCAGATCGTGATCGTCCACCCCCGATGCTCACTGACTAAGAGTTTACTGTCGGGGCTAAAATTCACTCTTAAAGTATCGTCTTTGAGAGTTTGGAGTAGTTTACCCGTCCCCATCTCCCAGATTGTGACCTTAGCGTTCTCACGGACAACGACTAAGGTTTTGCCATCTTCGCTTAAACTTACTTCCTTGACACGAGAATTATTGTTATCTTTGACGGTTTGGAGTAGTTTGCCCGTCTCTACATCCCAGATTGTGACCTTAGCGTTCTCACGGACAACGACTAAGGTTTTGCCATCTTCGCTTAAACTCACTTCATTGACACGGGAATTATTGTCGTCTTTGAGGGTGTGGAGTAGTTTGCCCGTCTCTACATCCCAGATTGTGACCTTAGCGTTCTCACGAACAACGACTAAGGTTTTGCCGTCTTCGCTTAAACTCACTTCATTGACACGGGAATTATTGCTATCTTTGACGGTTTGGAGTAGTTTCCCTGTCTCTACCTGCCAGATTTTGACTGTATTGTCCTCATGAATACGGGCTAAGGTCTTGCTGTCGGGGCTAAAACTCATTCTGTTGAGACGGGAATTATTGTCGTCTTTAAAAATTTGGAGTGGTTTATCTGTCCCTATCTGCCAAATTGTGACCGTACCGTCGTTACGAGAACTGGCCAATGTTTTGCTGTCAGGGCTAAAAGTCACTTCATTGACAGGGGATTGATTGCCATCTTTGAGAGTTTGGAGTATTTTGCCCGTCTCCACCTCCCAGATTGTTATTGTACCGTCGTTACGGCTACCAGCTAATGTCTTGTCATCGGGGCTAAAACTTACCCTGTTGACAGGGGATTGATTGTCTTGCAAGTTATTCTTTTCTGCTACTTTAAGCAAAAGAATTTCCCGTAAGCTATCCAGTACCTCTGAGTTAGTAGTGTGTTGGCTTTGTAAGATTTTTCCTGCTTTGATCGCTTGGATTCTTGCTTCTAAGGTCTTATTCTCATTTAGTAAACTCAAGCTTTCTCGCCCCAAAGCCTCTGCTTGATTAAATTCTGCTTGTTGTGTTTTTTGCCAAGCCATCAATCCTAAACCACCGCTAATTACGAAAGCTCCCACTGAACCCACCGCGATCCCCCAAGCAGTTTTAATTTCACGCTTCCTGCGGGCTTCTTGTTCTTTTTCGATATGTGCTTGCCACTCCGCACTGGCATTAATGTATTCTTCTTCCAGTGGGCTTAAGCCACCCAGATTGTTAAAAGCGTCTTTATTTCTAAACTTTACAACCTCATCTAATCGAGAGCCTTTCAAGAGGTCTTCTTGAGCATTTAACTTATCCTTTAAGAGAGTTTCTTGCCATCTTCTCACCTCGCTCGCCAACAGATTTTTTTGAACAATTGCTTCTTTTTCTTCGACCAGCCAGCCTTTTAACTTATCCCAAGACGCGAGCAAAATTTCATGGGCAATTTCTACCGTAGCAGATTGTTTTAGGCGATTTTTGTCACTGGTTTGCAGTTCTTCTGGCTTTGAATAATCGCTACTACTAACCAGTAAATTCGCATCAATAAACTGTTCGAGGAGCTTTTCTACAGACTCACCGACAAATTCATCTCGATAGGCTCGTCTGCTCACTGCTTTACTACCTGACTCAGTATCAACAATATTCACCAGCTTCAAAAACATTTGCTTAGTGCTTTTCTGTTCATCTTGGTTCAGATTACGGTAAATCCCGTTAACTCGATTTTGTAACGCTCCTCTTACCCCTTCCAACGCTCTATAACTTGCCTCGTTTAAGGTTCGGTCTTCAATCTCAAAACGACCATCAGCACTAGGAGTGTTACATTCATTTTCCCAAAGCAAATTCAGCGTATATTGCAATAGGGGAAGATAACCCTTTTGTCCCTCGACTTCCTTAATAATTTGCTCAACTAACCCTTCTTCAAACACAACTCCATGTTTGGCGGCTGGTTGCTCAATCGCTTGTCGCAGTTCATCGGGATACATCTCCGTTACTAGATGAATATTATTTTGGTTAGCGATCGCACCGAGATCGGGATAAAAACTAAACTGTTCCAAAAAATCAGAACGCATTGCTAGTACGATCTTGACAAAACTATTCTTAGACGTGGCAATTTGAACCAGACCAGTAACAAAATTTTTACGTTTACCTGGATCGTCACAAATAGTAAACAATTCCTCAAATTGATCAACAAAAATTAGCCACCGTTCGTCATTTTTCCTTAAGCGACTAATCACTTTAGGTAACGTATCAGCTTTGGCTTCTTTAGCAATCTCGGCTTCTGCTTTACTAAAGCTGTAGTCCTTCTCTTCACTAAGTAAAGAGCGATATAAAGAATCAAAGGGGTCTTGATTCGGTGTAAAAATAAAATCATAAAAGGTTTGAGACTCCAGAGACTTTTCTATCTCAGGAATTAACCCCGCACGCACAACAGAAGACTTGCCACTTCCAGAAGCCCCTAATACTAAACTCAAGTTGCTTCGATTCACCGCCTCGAATAATCTGGCAATTAACTTATCTCTACCGAAAAAGCGATCTCTGTCTTTGAGATTAAATCTTTTCAGTCCTTGATAAGGTGAATTTTTAATTAATGGCTGCTGTGTAACCTTAGCAACTGAAATCTGGACAATTTGAGTCTCAATTTTAGTGCCAATCTGAACGGGAGCAAAGATTAGATCCCCGCTAACGTTAGTATCCTTAATTAGGTTATCTTGTTCCTGGGATTGCTGGTCTGGAGTTGGCTGGCTCATATTATCCTTCCTTAACTTTTCTTGCCTTCTTGAACTGGCTTAAATTCAAAGTTTCCACCAACTGTAACACCACTCACCGTGTTGGTTTGAGTTTGGTTGAGAATCTCCTGGCCGCCAGGCTGTTCTTTAACCTTATCAAGTAAATCTTGAGCTAACTTCAGAATCTCAGGATCATCATTGACCTTAGCAGTTTCAATCTCTTCTTTTACCGTTGCTTTACGGGCCTCCGAGTCTGGCTTCTTTTCCAATTTATCAACGGCATCAACCAAATCGGTTTTGTCGCCAAACTTTTTCTTAATCAGTTCTTTCAAACCATTATAAGCATCCTTAACCGCCACACCCGCCGTATCCTTGGCCGCCGCCGTAGCTCCCGCAATCAACGCCGCTATAATAATTTCCACTGCTTGACACTCCAGAGAACAAATATTGCCCTAAATTCTACCGGCAAAAACAACACATTGCAACTAATAAATTTGCATCAATGTCGCGTCCCGCAAGTTAGTAAAAAAGACCTAAAAAAACAAAAGTTTCATTTTTCGGGACATAACGCATTGTCCCCCCACAACCCAACCTTTTTCCGTCAGGATTTTATAGGGTTAACCCCTTGTGATGTTTAAACAGAAGTACACCCTGCTTCTTACCCCATCAAAACTTTAATTTTTAGACTCAATAATTCCTGAAACTTCCTCTGTTGGATGCTCCAAACAATCATACAACCGGTGGGCAAGCTCTAATTTACTGCAAGATTGTACCCTAATTTCTTGACCCTGATGATTAATCAACACCGCTTGATTCCGTTCCGACCCAAAGCCCGCCTGGGGGACATCAATGGGATTCGCCACAATCCAATCCAATCCTTTACGGTGTAATTTTTCCTTGGCCGGGGTAATAATATCGCCAGTTTGAGCGGCAAAACCAATGACCCTTTGATGAGCTTGTTTTTGGGGAGTTAATTGAGCCACCAGATCGGGAACCGGAGCCAAGGACAAAGCCGCCGGTAATTCCGTTTTTGGGAGTTTGTGCGGACTATAATGCGCCGGTTTGACATCGGCAACAGCCGCGGCCATGATCAGCCAATCACAGCGAGAAAAATGTTCCCTTAAGGCTTTTTCCATCTGGTCAGCCGTGGTAATGGCGATCGCCTTCAAGTTATCGGAAGTGGGGAGAGAGTCCGTTAACGGGCCAGTAATGAACGTCACAGTAGCTCCCCGGTCTAAGGCCGCTTGTACGAGAGCAATGCCCATTTTGCCGGAGGCCGGATTGCCAATAAATCGCACGGGGTCTAAATATTCTCGCGTTCCCCCGCCGGTAATCAATAGATGTTTGCCCACTAAATCCCGTTTGCCCCCTGTCCACAGCAGAGATTCAATCCTTTTGAGGATTTGTTGGGGTTCGGCCATACGTCCCTTACCTCGGCGATCGCAGGCTAAGAGTCCCGTCCCAGAATCCAACCAATGGTAACGCGGGTCTTGCCGGAGCAAAGTTTCATTACGTTGTACCGCAATTTGTTCGCCCATATCGGTATTCATTGCCGGCGCTAACAAGACCGGACACCGGGAAGCCAACACCGTATTGGTTAATAAATTATCAGCCAAACCTAGGGCGAGTTTGCCCAGGGTATTAGCCGTTAAGGGGGCAATGAGCAACAATTCAGCCCATTCCCCTAATTCAATATGTAATGGACGACTATGAATCGGTTGCCAAAAATCCTGATCAGTGTAGGCAGGATGACGGCTAAGGGTGGCCACCGTCAGGGGCGTAATAAAGTGTTGGGCGGTATCGGTCAGAATGACTCGGACGGTAGCTCCACCTTGAAAGAGTTGGGAAATCACCTCGCACACCTTATAAGCGGCGATACCTCCCCCAATCCCGATCAAGATGCGGCGTTTTGGTAAGGTCATTCGTGTTCTTAATCCCTAAGCTTCATCGTAGGCTTCGATGTCCAACAGATAGAGATAGGGTTCCGCTAAATCCTGGCGTTGAAAGGCGATCGCCCGCAGTAAATGCCAATCTTGTAGGGCTTCAAAGGGACTGGAATAATCGTCGGTCTCTAGGCGTTCTGCTAGGTTAGCAACATCATCCTTCGTAAGGTCAGCAATTTTACGCTGGTCAAGCATTAAAGCAGACATGGGACACCTCCGCGATGCGATCGCACTCTTTCTCTGGTCTCTATCTTACCGTGAATAGTTGGAATTGCTTCACGTTACTACCGATGTTGGGTAATGGTTTAGTGGTAGTGGAAAAAGCTTAATGCCCACATTCCGTACGCAGACAGAGAACGGTTAATAATACGAGAAATAAAATCAGAGATTAACCCTCTCGGAAGCATTATTCTGCAAAGGTTTCAAGGATTATACTTTACATTAATCAAAATGCCGCCTCACACAATTAGGACAAAATAATGACGCAGTGTACTATTTGTCGCTCTTGCAATAATGCCCATAAATAGCGTTTTGTCTGACAAAACTTTCTACATTTAACCAGGCTTCCAAATCGCTCATCTCCACAAAATCGAGTAGTGCTTCCCCCAAATCTCCTAACTCGGCGATCGTCAACGACTTAATTTGTTGGTTAACTTCTGGAGTCAAAGTTCCATACTTCCGAGTTAACTGACGCAAAATCAGATCAGCCTCTCCCACACGAAGGCCTTCTTGAAGTCCAGCTTGAAGCCCCTCTTCTCGTCCAACAGCGACAACTTCTTGATAAAAACGGGATTGGGTAATGTCTGTGGTTTTGAGGTCTAGCATTCTTAAAATCTCCTGAGTACCCAGATAGGGAAATTTATTAACCAGTATAGTCTCAATTAAGTTTAACCGTTGTTGAAAGGTCGTTTGTTAAAAATAATTGATAGAACCACTTATCGGTTTTCATTATTTTTTGTAATAGCGATCGCCTAACCCTATTTCTCCAAACGACGATCAATGCGTTCTTGAATAGCTAATTTCAGTAAACATTGCAATAAAAACAAACTCCATAATCCCGTTAAGCCAAATCCAAAAATCACCCAGGACGCATAGGGCGTAGAAACTAGCAGGACGGAAGATAAGAGGGTGAATCCCGTTAAACAGGCATAGATTAAACTTTTGATGGCCAGATGAATGCGTTTTAAGAGGCGATCGCCCTCCAGGGAACGAACCCGAAATTGCAGTTCCCCCCGTTCAATTTTGGCCTCTAACTCCTGCCAAAAGCGATCGCTACGACGATTTTTGTGCCATTGTTCCATAAGTAATTGTTGAATGGGTTGGATCAAGGTCATCAGCCAGGAAGCCTTGGGCGTTGACTCCGTAATACTTTGAATAAAGGGTTGACTTGCGGCAATTAAATTATACTGGGGATCGAGGGCGCGGGCGATACCATCTAAAGTGCCAATGGATTTTAAAATAAAGGTCATTTGGGGCGGTAGGCGAAAGGGTTGCTGTTGAAACATTTGATAAACTTCTTCACTAATTTGATCAAAGGCTCGCACATCTACCGGTTTTTCTCGAAAGTTTTCTAATAAAAAATTGACAATTCTTTTCACCGCACTCATATCCCGTACTGGTTCCACTAAGCCCATATAAATCAGCATTTCCAGAATTTTTTCTCCATCTTTTTGCAAAATCGCCAAAAAAGTTTGAATCATCTGGTCTTTTGCCAGAATTTTAACTTCGGCCATCGTGCCAAAATCATAAAAAATTAGTTCTCCTTGATCATTGACTGCCATGTTGCCGGGATGGGGATCAGACTGGAAAAAACCATCGAGTAATAATTGTTTCAGATAGGAACAAATGCCGGTTTGAATGACTAAATCTAAATTAATCCCTGCTTCTAATAAACGAGGCCGATCATCTACTTTGATGCCTGGTAAATATTCGAGGGTTAACACTTTTCGGGTAGTATAGTCCCAATAAACGTAGGGAACTTTAACCCTGGGATAATTTTGAAAATTTTGCCGAAAGCGATCAGCATTTTTGCCTTCATGGATATAATCAATTTCGGAAAAAAGCAGGGTGAAAAATTCCTGGTAAATGGCTTCTATGTCGTATTTTTGGGTAAAGGCTTTAAAACCCGGTAACCAACGTTTCCCTAACCGTAGGGATTGATGCAACACTTCAAAATCGAGATTTAAAAGACTTTCTAAATCCGGTCGCTGGACTTTAACGACTACTTCTTCTCCGGTGGGTAATAGGGCGAGATAGACCTGACCTAAACTGGCCGCGGCTAAGGGGACAGGATGAAATTCTCGAAAAAGTTTTGCTAGGGGTTGATTTAATTCGGTTTCAATAACGGCGATCGCCTGTTGAGAATCAAAGGGAGGAACCTGATCTTGCAGTTGACTGAGGGCTTCGGTATATTGCGGCGGAATTAGATCGGGGCGAGTGGAAAGGGATTGGCCAATCTTAATAAAAGTCGGGCCGAGGGTCAGTAACTGTTCAATTAACCACTGGGCGCGTCGTTGATGATGAAGCGCAGACTGACGACCCCGGAGGTGATCCCAAGCCAACAGCCAGCTTAGGGTCAGGGTAAATCGCAGAATTTGGAATTGTCGCTGGTGGGGAGAAGCCGCAGACCAGAATTGGGGAGGAATGGAGTTAGGGATCATCGAAGCTCAAACGGGCAACCGCACACCATTTTCCAGGGGAAACGTCAAACTAAAGCAGATGAGGGATTGCTCCTCACCGGTTATCGGCTCACAAGTGACTTCTATCGTACCATTGAGTTGTTCTACCAGACTTTTGGCAATACTTAACCCCAGGCCAATCCCCGGAATTGCCATATCATCAATGACCTGTTGTTCTCGATAAAAGGGATCAAACCAATATTTAAGGTTCTTTGGATTGACGGAGGCTGTCATATTCTGGCAACAAATTTCGAGACTGGGAATCCCTAGCATCGTTTTTTCTTCAAGAAATATCTCTAGGGGATGGGACGGCACACTAAATTTTTCTGCATTGATCACCAATTCCTGCAAAATTTGGGTGAAATATTGCACGTCTATTTTCCATTGGGGTAGATGATCGGGGGTATGTAACTCTACCGCGATCGGAGCCTGGGTACTCAATATCAATCCCTCTGTCTGATAGTCCTGTAAAAATGACCGGCAAAATTGAATTGGATCAATAGATTGGAAAAAGAGACTGGTATGGTCAAATTTAACGGTGCGTAATTTTAAAATTTTCTCGTTAATCTCGTTAAGTTTATGCCATTCCCGTTCAATCACCTCTAAGCGACTTTGCAGATCGGTCGGAGAGGGGGGACGTTTCCGCAACATTTCTAAGCCCATCCGAATAATGGCTAAGGGGTTACGGGTCTGGTCACTCATGATGGTGACAATATTATGAATCAGTTGATCCTGGCTCTGCCGTTGTTGTTCGAGTTGTTGACGGGTGGCATCGTACCAGATTTTGAAGATAGAGTTTTCGTCTTTATTGAGGGGATGGGGAGAGGGGGGGATGG
>JACCDQ011256847.1_pt1 | contig 11219 bp, 5 predicted proteins | sample 7446031 | NCBI WGS metagenome assembly JACCDQ01 (sample SAMN15323442, study PRJNA562643) | freshwater metagenome | isolation source: river surface water | place: USA:Blue River Watershed | collected 2017-08-17
CAAGGGGGGCACCGACATTGAGAACCATACACTGCCCCTGCCACTCAGTGGGACAGAGCAATACAAGATCGGCGCAGCGACCGACCTGTTGCGGTCGCGCTTATCAGTAGGCATCAATTACAACTGTCTGACACAAAGAAACTTCTCAATGACAGGATCCAGCCGGAGATGGGGATTTGATGCAAAGACCAATTTTAAGCGATATCCGAACCTTTTCGTTTCGTACAAGCCGTTCACGACATTCCGCTCTTACAACGACACATTCGGCATACCCCAAAGACCATTGTTCGGATCGGTACGGACAGGCAAGCTGTCGTACAATTTCAAAAGACATGAGGACTTTTATCGTTTTTCGGTCATTTATAACCGTAGTGCTACGGTCATGGACACGGTGATAACGGGCAGCAGACTGTTACAGGCATCCACTGCCTATACCGGCAGAAACATGTCGTTATGTGTCAATGCCGGTCAAACAGAAGCCTATGGCACTTATACGAGTGACACAATGACCAATAAGATAAGTTTCGTTTCTCTCACAGGCTCATATAAGGTCAGTAAACAATGGAGCATCACCGGAGGACAAGACATAGGGATGGCGGTCTTCGGCTTGTGCAGGTATGCCTCGACCAGCGGCTTCATATACAGGCCGGAGGGCTTACCTATTACCCTGAGGATGAATTTTCAATACAACACATTCGTGCTGAACGAACGGAGCCAATGGAGAAAAATATATAGCGGTATGATAGACCTGGCCTACCGGTTCAAAGCCAGGACACATTGACAACAAAATCGTTTACGATGATAAGAAAAAGCTATTTACTTCTGACAATGCTGTTAGTGTCATCAGGTTGGCTGCTACCAACAAGATGCGGTGCCCAGCAGGGATACATGGTCAACCTCTCACCATTGGATGGGGTCTCTATCACGCCAGAGAACATTTTCAACTACTCGATACAAGCCTCTAAGGACGCTACAGTGAACATCCGGGGAACGATCCGGTATAAGAACTCGAACCTGTACATGGCGTATACCCTGGTGTACCCATTGCAACAAGGTATGAATTCGATCGACGGAGGTACGGTCAATCCGACGTGGGAGTTCTCTTCTTCTTCTCTTCGTAGCCTGTTCACTACTCACCACGTGTTACCGGAAGGCACGTATGAGTATTGTGTGTCGGTCACAGCGCAAGGAACACCTGCAGAGCATAACTTAGGAGCCGAGAATGAGTGCCTCTATCATAGGGAAGACGGTATATTCAGCATCAATTTGGTGGATCCGGAGGACAAAGCAAAGCTCAAGGTGTATGACCCTGTGCTTTCCTGGGTAGCGAATTATTCTTTTGCATCGGAATTAAAGTACCGCTTACGTGTTGCGGAGATAAAACACAACCAGAACCCGGTCAATGCTGTGATGCGCAATCAGCCGGTCTTCGATGAACGAAACCTTTTGCAGAACAGTATGGTCTACCCTGTTTACGCAAAACCCCTGGAAAAGAACAAACCATACGCATGGACAGTAGATGCATACTACAATGAAATATTGCTTGGTGGGGCGGAGACCTGGCAGTTCATCATTGTCGATGACACAGCTCTCAATACTCCTCCTGCCAACAGGTCATACGTTGACATAAAAAGGGAAAATGGTAAGACGCAGCTGGTCTTTGCGGGGAGCATGAAACTAAAGTACACGCTCGAAAAGAAACACAAAGACATATTGGACCTGAAACTGTTGAATGACAAAAAGGAGCCAGTGGCGATCAGACCAGGCCAGCTTCAGGTCATATATGGCGACAACAGGTACCAGATCGATCTAAAGGATTCATGTAGCCTAAAGCACAATAAGGACTATACGCTACAGATCAATTCCGGAAGTGGCGAGACCTATTTTCTGCCCTTCAAATATTTGAACCCTGATCTTTTAATCAAATAAGAGCACGAATGAGTTTGTTAAAGCAATTGATCCCGACAATACTATTATGCGTGGTAACAGGCAGTATTGTATATATCGCGGTAGAGCGGGAACATAAGAAAATAGGCGTCGTTGATGCTGTGAAACTATTCAACCAGTTCCACATGAAGAAAGAGCTGGAGGAACAAGCAAAAGGTAAACTGGACCTCATCAGCAAGCGTGCCGATAGTATTGGTAACAGGCTGCAGGTCGTGCGTGCGACAAAAAATGAGCAAGAAACAGTGCAACTGACCAATGCCCTGAATTATTTGACCCAGGTGATGGAAGCGGAGTATACCAAAAGCAACGAGGAGATCAATACTCAGGTCTGGAAGCGGCTGAACCCCATCATCAGCAACTATGGAAAAATAAAGAAGATGCATTTGATCGTCGGTGCCAATGGCATGGGGAGTGTATTGTATATGGATGACCACTACGACGTAACAGATGACCTGGTGCGATTTGTAAATAAAAAGTATGAAGAAGGTAATTAGTATTTCGCTGGTGATAATGATCTGCCTTTGTTCCTGCTCCCGTAGCCTGGACCGGCAAGGGTATGTCCGGTATGTAACAGACGAGAAAAATGGCCTTCGCAAGACGATAGCGGTCGGTGAGTGGTTGTATTCGATACAGTACAAACCGTATGAGTACATCCTGCTCCTGGAGAGCGATGCAGACAAGAATAGCGAAGGCGTTGGGGAGAGAAAAGCCATGTTGAAAGGTACTGCTTGGTTCAATATATCTCTGAAGGTTGCTAAGGGAACGACTTCTCCTATGCGGTATAATGTTGCCTCTCAATATGAGTATGAGCAGCGGTTGAACTATTTTTTGAATGAGGCGAAGCAGCAGATAAGATTGATCTACGGAAAGGATACTGTGTATCCATTTGCCTACCATTTTGAGAACAATTACAACCTGGCACCGATAGAGACAATGGTCGTGGGATTTGAGTTACCTGGAAAGATCGACCGTCCTGAAGAAGATATGTGGCTATCCTACAACGACCAGTTCTTCAAGAACGGGATCATCAAAGCAAAATATACGGAAGAAGTGCTCAACAGTGTACCAACCCTTGTTAACTAGCAAAAGAACTATTATGAGATGCGGTAAAAAGACCCAAAAACACATAGCGGCCCTACTGCTTGCAGTGCTTATATCGGAACTTATATATCCCAATACGGCATTGGCATTGACCTCAGGCCCAAGCCAGCCAGAGGTCCAATCATTCGAGCCGGTGGGCACTACGGATATGGTCGATATGTTCACCGGGGATTTCGTCTATAACATACCGCTTTTGGACGTTGAAGGCTACCCTGTGAACATTGCCTATCATGGCGGCATCACAATGGAACAGGAAGCAAGCTGGGTAGGATTGGGCTGGAACATCAATCCTGGTGTCATCAACAGGACCGTGCGCGGGATACCGGACGATTTCAATGGCGACTCCATCAAAAAACAATTGCATATCAAGGATGAATCGACTTTCAGGGTCGGTTTAGGCTTAGGAATTGAAAAGGTAGGCAGGGGCGATCCCGACAAAACGGATAAACCTCCGAAAAAAAAGAAGGAGGTATCATTGTCCGGTGCAAATGCGGGGGTCAATTTGACCTTTAACAATTACCGAGGTGTTAGCTGCGACCTGAACTTAGGCGGGAACTTCCGGATGGGCAGGTGGGCATCTGCCGGGGTCAATATCGGGGTCGGTTCTCAGTCAGGTGCAGAAATAGATTATAACGCGAACCTTCATATGTCGGTGCCGTTGAAGATCAGCGAGACCTTCGCTGGAACTGGTGTTGGCGTTGGTGTTGGAGGCGGCTATAATTCACGCCAGGGGATGAGAGAATTGTCCTTTACTTCATCTGCTACGTTGGCAGTATCTCATTACGGTAAGAGTGGATGGCAAAATACCACGTCATCTACGATCTATTCCAATACGGCACTACAGGCAATAGCGCAGAATTTCACCAATATCCCAATAGGGCTACAGAATTATGTGCCGGTGATAACCAATAGCAGTACCCTGAGTTCCTGGTTCGGTAGGATCAAGGTCGGCAAAGAGTATGAATGGTGCTTTGGTTACGGCACGGTTAACGGCATGTATAGCGTCTTGCATTACAATGAGGATGGTTCAAGGCCAGCCTATGGTTACCTGAACATTCATAACGCCGGGAAAAATGCCATTGTTGATTTTACCAGAGATAAGGATGGTATGTTCAATAAAACAATGCAGTACCTCCCGTTGGCTAGTATGGCCTACGATGTTTACAGCGTTAGCGGACATGGAACGGGCGGAGTATTCCGGCCATTCAGGAATGACTTTGCAAGCGTTTACGACCCCTTGACGGAAAGTGAGCAAAAAAGTAAGTCAGGTGCGTTCGAAGCTGGGTTCGGCAAAATATTTGAGGCTGGCGCCGATCTGAATAAGACGAATACGAAAATGGTATCGGGTCCATGGGCCGACTACTTCAGGCCCAAAATAGACACGATGCCCGGTAAGTTCTTTGAACGCACCTACTTCAAACAAGGTGGTGAGTTAAATGCCGTCAATGCTGCCTATATGAGTTCGATCGGAAGTCCCGAAAGCCCCTTGACCCCGGACCAGGGGATGGGTCTGCCAGATGCCGTACATGGTTCATTGACCACCAGGGCGCCACGCGCGAATCTTATTTATACGAACGCAGATAATGGCGGTCGGATGACGCAGGTCGTGCAAACACAAAAAGATGGGCGACGCTTTGTATATGGCCAGGCGGCGATGAATAATATCCAGAAGGAAGCAACATTCAGCGTTTCCCCACCTGTCTCGGGCGATCTTGCTGCCGGAGTGGTGGGCTATACTGTAGGGACCGATGATGCGGTGACCAATGGCAGGGGGATCGATAATTTGTACAGTGGTACTGTAACGCCAGCCTATGCGCACAGTTTCTTGCTGACAGCCGTACTTTCCTCGGACTATGTGGATGTGACTGGCAATGGCATCTCTGACGACGACCTGGGAAGCTATACCAAATTCAACTATACGCTAAAAGAAAGCGATTACCGCTGGAAGGCTCCTTACGAAAAAGGCAAGGCACAATACAGTCCGGGCTTTTGGAGTGAGCAAAGAGACGATAAAGGGAATTACATCATGGGGTCGCGGCAACAGTGGATATTGAGTTCTATTGAAACTAAGAACCAGTTGGCTGAATTCTTTACTTCGGCACGGCATGATGGATTGGGCAGCAAAGAAAAGATAGACGGGGCAGCGCCTGCGCCATATAGCGACACGCTCTCAACGGCTGGTCGGTCTTACAAACTGGATTCAATAATATTATTCAATAAGCATGACCGGATCATCAACGCAGCAAATGCCGTGCCAATAAAGACGATCTTTTTTAACTACGACTACTCTTTGTGTCCAGGCATCCCCAATACCAGCGACTCCGCGGGAGGCAAACTGACATTAAGAAAGATCTATTTCCGGTATGGGCACTCACAGAAGAGTATGCTAAGCCCGTATCGGTTCGACTACCGCGACAACCCATCCTATAATTTATCTAACAAAGACAGGTGGGGTAATTATAAGCCGAACTCTGCTTCATTTACCAACTATGAATTTCCCTATGTGGATCAGAATCATCCCTCTGATGTGAACAGCTATGCGGCTGCCTGGTCGCTGACCAGGATACAGTTGCCTTCCGGAGGTGTTATCGAATCCAGTTACGAATCTGACGACTATGCCTATGTCCAGGATAAACAGGTCTCTGAAATGTTCATGGTCAGCGGTGTCGGAAGCAGTCCGGTCTTCAGTAGTGGCACGACTTTGTACAAAGACAAGAATACTCCTTATCTATACCTGTATTTCAACCGGCGTATATCTAGTGAATCGTCCTCATTGTCATTTGCCGACAATTACTTTAGTAGTAAGAATACACTCAATGGCACAAAATGCCTGTATTACAATTTTCACGTTCAGCTAGCCGATAAAAAGACCTCTTTTGAACAGATAAAGGGCTATGCAGAGGTGGAAAGTATCGGTCCGTGCAGCGATGGCACACACGGTTACATAAAATTAAAAGCAGTGGTCCCGAAGGGTACAGCAGCAGACCTGAATCCGATCACATTCACCGCACTGAATACTGGTAGATACAACTTGCCACAGATCATCTTCCCCGGGGCAGACCCGGATATGAGTGACCTGATGAATATTCTGACCGGTTTGAAGGGAGCGTTCGGTGAACTGGTAAGCATTCTTCAGAATCCATTGATACGCCTCGTTAAAAAAGGGCAAGGGAAGAACATACGGTCGAACAAGTGTTTTGTAAGATTAGATTGCGTGGGCCTGCGAAAAAAAGGCGGAGGGCAACGAGTGAAGCAACTGACCTTTTCCGATAAATGGCAACAATTGGCAGGGGGTAATTCCCAGGATGCGACCTATGGGAAAGTGTATGACTACACGATCAATGAAGGGCAACGCACTATCAGCAGCGGTGTGGCAAGTTACGAGCCGTTGATCGGAGGGGATGAGAATCCATTTCGAATGCCCGTTCCGTATTCTGCGACGAAAGGGGGCAAATTCCCACCGAACGACCCAGTAGACCTCTACCAGGAATTGCCTATCGGCGAATCATTGTATCCACCAGCGGTCGTGGGTTACCGCAAGGTCACCGTCAAGAGTATTCATGCAGATGTTGGCAATTCCTCTCAGGGGGTGGATGTTTACCAATATTACACAGCGAAGGAGTTCCCCATCCGATCCAATGCCACCGGTGCAAATGCGGAACAGAAAAGAAAGTACGGGATATTCAGCCAGGAGAATACGTTCGAGGGAAAGCAGGGCTATGCTCTTGTTTTTAACGATATGCACGGAAAACTGAAAAGCATAGACCACTCGGTCTTCAACCGGACCAGCCATACTTATAAGGGCGTAAGTTCACAGCAATATAATTATCGTGTTTCTGGTGGGCAATTGGATAATAATGTCAACTGCCTCGTGTATCAGGGCGGCGGTGCAGGGATGGTTGTGCGCAATATGATGGTAGGTGTAGAAGCCGACATTACCATTGATACAAGGGAAAAGAAAGAGGAGACCGTGAGCAGGACCATCAATTCAAATCTTAACGTCTCCAATATCGCAAGCCTAGTGATACCCATACCGTTCGGCTTTACCTGGGAGACAAATAGCCTGAATCAGTTCCATTCTGTAACGGTGACAAAGGTCACACAGCAATACGGCATTCTCGATAATGTCTACACGAATAATGAGGGCGCTATCACGACCATGAAAAATGAGCTGTTCGACCCTGAATCGGGGAATGTTGTTGTCACCTCGGTCAATAACGAATACCAGGACAAAGAGTATACAGTGGATATCCCTGCATGGTGGGCATACCTGGGCATGGGGACCGCTTATAACAACTATAATTATGAGTTCGATGCTGATACAGTTGAGGTCGACACGAATTACATCGGAAAATTCATTGTCAACGGCAGGGGCAACTTGTTTGTAGGAGATGAAATAGAAATGACCTATATAACGAACAGTCACAATTACCAGGAGAAGGTATGGTACCTTTTTAGCCAACCGGTGCCTGGCGATTGTACCCCCCCTGCTACCCTCAATCTGGCCATACCACCCGGATATGGACCAGTCAGCACCTGTTGCAGGGCGTACATTATTCCACGTTATCCACGTAACACGATCAACTGGTATCCCGGATCCGTGCTGACGAACGTGCATTTCAAGATCAGCCGTCCCGGGCCGAGAAACATGCTTGACCAGAGTCTTGTCAAATATACCATGTTAGACAACCCTATTGATGGCACTAACCGTTTGAAAACAGCGCTGAACAGTCTGGTCAATATATCTGCAGTTACTTTCAGCGACTCCAATACTAGAATAACACATCGCCATATTGTTAACCCAGATACCATTAGTCCGTTCGCCATTGGTGAAAGGGGCGTATTCAGACAATTAGATGGATATTCTTTCGTGAGCGACCGCCATTATGCTGGTACCACATCACGGAATGCTGGCGTGTTCAACGCAAACAATTTGTTCATTTACAATTATTTTGACTACTACCAGTGCTTTCAATTCCCGTACAGATATCTAGGGTTTGATGAAATGCATTCTACGGAGTGGAAAAGGACAAGGACGGTCACAAAGTGGTCGCCTAATGGGAAAGAAGTAGAGAACAGGGATGCAACAGGGAATTACTCAACAGCACTCTATGGCTATAATGAAGCGTTACCGATCGCCGTAGCGTCCAACGCAAAACAAGGTGAGGTATTGGCAGAGGGCTTTGAGGATAGAAATTTGCTACAACCTGTCGGTCAGCTTGTCAAGAATATCTATTCGCCCTTTAGCGCTTATTTTGGTTCAGATCCATTTGATGCTAAGTATGAGCTATTACATCTTTCCAATCCTAGTACCCTGAACGTAAGCAGGGCCGCTGCACACTCGGGGATGAACTCACTTTATACAACGGCGACGTCTGGTGGGTATGCCGATGCATTTTTGGTGAATGTGCCCCTCAATGACAATACGGGATATGCTACGAACCGGTATAACCTGCTGTTCCCTTATGGGTCATACAGCATGAATGCATCGAATGAGTACTTGCCGTTCATTCTTACTAAGGACAAAAAATATGTCTTGTCCTATTGGCTCAGGGCAGTGTCGCCTGCGGCGAATACTACCAACTATACGCTGAGCGCGAACTGGGGAATGAAGATAGGGTCCACGCTCTATCCTGTACAGAGGCGGTCTGATATCATAGATGGCTGGCAGCAAGTGGAGGTGGTCTTTACGGTGACATCAAGTACGACCTCTGCGGCTATCACTTTACCCAAAGATTTCTATGTAGACGACCTGCGTATATTCCCATCGGATGCCAATATGAAAGCTTTTGTCTACAACCCGGTCAATGAGAAACTAATGGCTACCATGGATGAGAACAACTTTGCCACCTTTTATGAGTATGACAATGAAGGTAACCTGACAAGAGTAAAGAAAGAGACCGCAAAGGGTATCATGACCGTATCTGAATCCAGGAATAGTAACCCGAAATTGTAATGAAGACAAAAATGATCATCCTAAGCTTATTGGTCATAGCAGTTGTAACTGCCATGACCAATACTTATGGGCAGCAAGCGGGTATGCGACAGGCAAAGGAGATCATGGAGGGCATTAAAAATACCAGTGAGGTCAGTTACAACTATACCTTGAATATCCGATACCCGAACGGTCAAAAGTTAAGGGTATCCGGGTCTACGTATGTGAACAATAAGGAAAAATTGCTTTTGAACGATAATGATGCCTTCACTATGTTCTATACGGGTCATTGGTTCTATAAGGCTGACCATAAAGCCCGAACAGTAAGTATCGTGGACCTTGATAAAGAAATGGACGCGAATAATAAAAAGAGCATCGAAAAAGACCTTTTCGAGAATCGTGTAGTAATGGAGTTCATTGATTCCATCCTGATGAAGTACGGTACGTTACAGTCGTATGAGCGGCAGCAGGATAGCATAAAGATAGAGATCACATTCCCGATCGAGTTGATACGCGGCATATCCTTAGTGTATGACGCGAAGAATAAAGAGCTGGCAAGATATCAATTGTCCACTTTCATGCCGACAGACGAGACAGATAATGGATTGGAGGGAATATCGCAGACAATGATGTGCAGTGGCTTTAAAAAAGGATCTGCCGGAAAGCAGTATCGTCTGGACAGTTACTTTACCATAGATCACGGAAATGTGGTGTTGAAAAAATATGTCAAATACCGAATAACAAACTAAGCTGTAAAACCTGGCTTTATGAGTTTAAAATGGCACCATACGAACCTTTCAGGCATTTGCCTTTTTCTGCTGTTGCTTTGAAATACGCGATCGGATGCGCAGACATTCCGTTACAAAAGCACAGAGGCTTCTGAGATACGGAATGCGGCAGACCTTTATTCGCATGGGTTGCCCGATACCCTGACCGTATGGTGCAACGACTGGGATCTTATTGTTGCTAACCCCACCACCTGGGGCAATACCATTAAGCTTAAGAGCAACAACACATTTGTAAAATTTGGTGTCAACAACTTTTACCCGGTAACAGCTTATCTCGGTTCTGTCAATTATACATACCGGCTTACCTATGATATTTACGGCTATAATGACCCGTCAGACACTGTGACCGGGTATGTTCACACAAGTGACACGCTCACTATCAGCTATGCCTACAATTCTGTCAGCAACCCTTACCAGGACCTCCACTTAAAGAAGTACAGCCAATTCTATAAAGCGGTCATAGTGATCACCGGCATTTATGAAGACGCTGCGGGAACGATCACTCCTGCCGACCTCTCTAATGTGCTCCAACAGAACTTTTTTGTGGAAGGGTCTATTGTTACCCAACGTTACGATAAAGCAGAGTATGGAAGCGGTGGTACGCCATTGATAACAATGGGCTTCGCCAGTCCTTCCAATAATTACCTGAACCTTTTCTGGAATTATACATCAGGTGATACCACAGCGATACAACTAACACCCGTCAATTTTGAACTGGAATGGACATATGTAGATGACTATTCACGCGACATCACCACGGGTACGATATCAGCGCTCTCTGCATCAGCGGTCAGTTACACTTTTGCCAATAACAGTACGCGCGTCTGGCTGGATTCCAAGTATTACCGTATCCCGCTCACATACCAGAGCGGCTATCTTATTTACAGGGTCAGGACGGTAAGACCGGACTCCAGCCTGTTCCGGTACCCGGTCTATGGAGATTGGTCCTTGGCTGATTCAGGGATAATAAGCACCACCTCGTCCGATGGATATTACCAGATCACTACACCCTATGTTAGCGATAGCCTGAACTGGCAGTACACCACCAGCTTTGCGGAAGGTGGCAAGCATAAACAGGTCACCGGCTTTTACGATGGCCTGCTCAAGCATCGGCAAAGCATCACCAGGCTGAATAGCGATCCGAACAAGCTGATAGTGACACAAGATGTGTATGATCACGAAGGCCGGCCATCTATCAAGACGATACCCACGCCAGTGAGCAGCGGTGCCTTCCGGTATCAACATAATGTCGACATCAATTCGGTAACGGGAGATCCTTATAAGGCCGGAGATTTTGATACTGGCTATGCGCTATGTCCTGTTCACCCGGTGCTGTCACCGCTGGACAGTTATGCCCTCGCAAGCATATACTACTCCAGCCTTAATCCCGACACGGCCGGGTTCCAGAAATATGTACCACATGCAGAAGGATACCCCCTGGTACAGAC
>JACCDQ011985841.1_pt1 | contig 11217 bp, 7 predicted proteins | sample 7446031 | NCBI WGS metagenome assembly JACCDQ01 (sample SAMN15323442, study PRJNA562643) | freshwater metagenome | isolation source: river surface water | place: USA:Blue River Watershed | collected 2017-08-17
GCCAAAGCCGCCGACCCTGGCACCTTTTACCCCACAAAAACATTGGAATTACCCAGGGCTGATGATGGCCGACATCCCAACAACAAAGGTTATCGCATTTGGATGGACAGCCTAGCAACCTGGATAACGCATACCGCAAAGTGGCGTATCCCTATGAATCCGCCTTCCAAACGAGCCCGCCCATTACGTGCTAATATCATCACCATTAACGCTGCAAAATACCGTGGATATTAATTGGTTTCAATCTGCGATTCAAGAAGTGTTCTCTGCCCAATTCTGGAAAGAAGCATTTACTTATAGCCTCGAAAAACCTTGGTTCTTTACCGAGTTTAGCTTTCTCTGCGCTTTTGGCGTTTTCCTTATTGGCTACTCCTTTGCCTTTACAAAAGAATCACTAAGAAAAGTTTATATCATCCTCTTCTCGCTCTTTTTCTACTACAAAAGTTCAGGACCCTTCCTGGCCCTCTTCGCCCTCATGATTCTCAGTGATTACCTGTTTGCTCTGGCCATTGAAAAATCAGAAGGCAGAAAAAAGAAACTCTATATGTTCATAGCATTGAGTTACAGCCTTAGCTTTCTGCTTTATTTCAAATACGCCAATTTCATTATCGAAAACTGCAATTTCTGGCTCAATACACAATTCAGTCCCAAAGATCTTTTCCTACCAATCGGTATCTCATTCTATACCTTCCAATCCATCTCTTATGTAATGGATGTTTATAGAAAAGAGATACCAGCAACCCGCAATTTTATTGATTACTCCTTCTACATGACGTTCTTCCCGCACTTAGTTGCCGGTCCAATTGTAAGAGCGAAAGATTTTCTACCCCAAATATTTTCACCCCAAGCCATCAATAAAGCCTTGTTCAAAGAGAGCATCGCCAGAATCATCATGGGCTTGGTGAAAAAACTATTTATCGCTGATTACCTTGCCAAATACTCCGATATCGTTCACTTAGCTCCTAGCGCCTACTCCGGTGGTGAAAACCTCATCGCCATGTACGCTTATACCTTCCAAATCTATTTCGATTTCTCCGGCTATTCCGATATCGCACTCGGTATCGCATTGATGCTCGGATATCGCCTAAAAGAAAACTTCGATAATCCCTATACATCCCAAAACATCACCGTATTCTGGAGAAAATGGCATATGTCGCTCAGCAGCTGGCTCCGCGATTACGTCTATATTCCGCTCGGCGGAAACAGAAAAGGCGAATTCAATACCTACCTGTTTTTGATGATTACCATGTTGGTTGGCGGATTTTGGCATGGCGCTTCTTGGCGATTCGTTTTCTGGGGTTTTGCCCATGGCCTGGCATTGGCGTTTCACAAAGCATGGATCGCGCTGTATACAAGAAAATCTGAAACACCCCGCTGGCTAGAGTATCCGCAAAAATGGCTCAATACCTTCCTAACTTTCAATTTTGTAGCACTTTGTTGGATATTTTTCAGAGCAACCAGTTTCCAATCCGCTTTCCAAAGTATTCAGAAAATATTCACTAGCATCCAATGGATCGATTTTCAAGGCTTCTGGTTCGCAAGACCTGAAATTATTGTTATGCTCCTAGTTGCCGCCTTTATCGCATTCTTCCCCGTAAAATTAAAACTTCAAGGAATTGCATGGCTGCAAAAATTACCCACTTGGTCTTGGATTATCTGGATGTTTATCGCCCTACAAATCATCGTACAATTCCGCGATGATGTTGTACAGCCATTCATCTACTTCCAATTTTAATACGTTTCCAACGTTATCATTCTTTGACTCCTATTATTTCTACATATTCGATCCAGTCTAATCACTGGCAGTTCAAAAAACTGCTGGGGATTTTGCTAATCAATGGCTCGGGGTTGATTTCCAATGCCATTCAAGCCCAAAATATTCCCGAATCCATTCCCACCGAAAGATGGTCGGCCCTACCCTATACCCAAAATCCGGAAACATTAATCGCCCCGCTTAAAAACCTAGAACCGGGAAAAAAATTCACCATCGTTCATATCGGTGATTCTCATGTTCAGGGCGATAGAATGACAGGCGAAACCAGGGTTGCACTGCAATCACTATTTGGCAACGGCGGACAAGGTTTTCTATTCCCCTATGGCTTGGCGGGTAGTTTCGGACCCAGAGGAACCTCGGCAACCAAAGAAGGCTCTTGGATTCCCTACAAAACCCTTACCCCCAATTTAGAAAGAAACTTAGGATTAACAGGTTACGGCATTACCTCTTACAATACTCAAGCTGAAATCCATATTGCATTTAACGACAAATTTGCACATTATCCATATTCCGCTATCCGTGTGTTGCATAGCATTGACACCACTTCATTCCAATGCTTTATCACCACAAATAGCGCAGGGGGAATCTCCCAAAGCATTGTCCAATCAAAACAATTCAGAGGCAGCCTCGAACCAGGTAATTCCTGGGGAATATCGGAATTTAGTTTATCCGATATGGGAAGATCAGGAATGCAGAAACCCATACCATTAACAAGTTCCATTGCATCCATGGAAACTGCCCATTTAGAACAACTGCACATTGAATTCAATAAAACCCATAATAGCCAAACCCATACGGATTTCTTTGGATATCAATTACTTAGCGCAAACAACGGAATTGAATACCACCACTACGGCGTGGTGGGTGCGCAGTTCCCGCATTTCATCAACCGTGTAAAACAAGCTTGCGATCAATTGGCATATGTTCAACCCGATTTGATAATTTTTTCCTTCGGTACCAACGAAGCATACAACGGAAAACTCTCGATTGAAGATTACCAAAATTTGGTCAAAAAATTCATCGATAGTATTCGATTGGTCCTTCCCAATACCGGCATTCTGCTCACTACGCCACCCGATACGCGGTCTTCTGGCCGCATCCCTCCCATGCAGAAAAACGTGTTGATGGCTTTAGAAAATATCGCCAGAGAAAAAGAAGTTGCCCTTTTTGATTTAAATCGGGCGATGGGCGGTTGGGGGAATATTTATCAATGGTATGCCAAGGGATTAACCTTAAAAGACAAGGTGCATTTTACCACCGAAGGGTACGGACTTCAGGGCAAAATGATTACTTCATGCTTGCTGGAACTGCATATCCGTGCACGATCAAAATCAAAATTAGCTATCACTACACAAGAGTTTGATTACTTAAAAGATTTACAAATCAATATCCATCAATCACTTGATGAAATTCTTAAGCAACCCATTTCCACATTGAATGATACGGCTATTGGGGTTAATCTGTCTGGAAACAGCGATACGGTTGCTAATCAAATTCTGAGCAACCAAGAAAATGTTATCAGTAAAGATAGTGCCGCGAGAATCAATATAAGAAAACCTGTCAATCAGGGTTCAACGATTAGGCCTAAAAATACGCCTAAAGCAAATTCGAATGCTGGGCGACCCATTATTCACACCGTGAAATCCGGAGAGAACCTGTATCGCATCGCCCAAAAATACAATGTTACAACGGATGCGATTGCCAAAGCCAATCACTTAAGAAATCCTAGGGCAATCAAGCCGGGTCAAAAATTGGTGATTCCTAAATAGGATTGAAACAGCAGAAAATACAATGAATAAAAAAGGGCCGATTTGCATCGACCCTTTTTTATTCCTGCTCAATCTCTCAATTGAGGCAAAGATTTTTCTTATTTAATAACCTGCAAAGCAGAATAAGACATTCCCTTTTCAGATTTAATTTGAATGCGATACAATCCTGAAGCAAATTGACCGATTGGCAACTGAATACCTTGACTGCCATTTACTTGACTATAAATCTGATTCAATACAACTTTACCAGTTGCATCCATTACATTCACATGAATCGCTTTTTCAAATCCATTGAATTTAATCCATGCCGCGTCAACCGCTGGATTTGGCATTACTACCAAATAATTTAATGCATTGCTAACAACGCCATTGGAAGCAGTTACAGTAACATCGAAATAGGCCGTATCCGCGCCACAAGGAGGATTGTTCGCAACACACATTACTTTATAGGTACCATCTGCACTGAATGTATAAGTTGGATTAGGTTGGAAACTCTCATTTCCATCGCTATAGTTCCAATACACATTGGCTGCATTGCTTCCAGAGAAAGTAAACTTCACTGTTCTACCACTTACCACAGAATAACTCATCGCAGCAGCAGGTTTTAATACCCCCGTAATATTTACTGATTTGGTTGTTTCACAACCCGCTTGGTTTTTAACTGTAACTGAGTAATTATTGGTTGCACCATAGGCGATGCCAGAAGCCGTTCTGGTAGTAGAGCCATTAGACCAAGCATATGTGAAAACACCACCAGGGCCACCACCGGTAGCAGTAGCTGTCATTTGGGTAGAATCACCCTGACATAACATTGTATCTACCAATGCTACAGTTACGGTTGGTCCCGTTTGTACTTGTACCTGAGCAAATGCTTGACCTGTACAACCAATTGAATCAGTTCCCAAAATGGTATAAAAAGAACTAGCTGTTGGCAATGCATATACAGTATCACCGGAGGTTGTATTTAAACCTGTAGCCGGAGACCAAGTATACGTTTTTGCACCAGACGCTACCAATTTTGCTGGCGTAGTTCCACCTACACAAACAGCAGTATTATTGGGCGTTACCCTTATTACTGGAGCAGTACCTGTTACAAAATAGATTTTGATCCACTTAGAGGTATCGTATTCGCCAGATTGATTACAATAACTGATTACCCTAACCCAACGATTTGCTCCCAATGTTGATGAAAAATTCCCACCTGGGCTAACGTTATTATTCCAAGCATTTTGCGTTGTAAAGGTTGATGAATCCGTTGACAATTGCCAGATAAATGAACTACCAGTTGCGGTAGTTTGACCTGTTAATGAAAAAGTAACAAATGCTGAATTACCACAAATTTTGTATTGACTAGCAGTGATTGTACCCGCAGTAGGTTTGCCTTCACAATAAGTTGGAAATGCATCCCAAATAACAGAATCGATAAAGATGTTTCCCGCATTAGCACCACCTCTGGCAGTGCCTTGAATCAAGAAATAGTTTGATGTTCCAGTAAATGACCCTGGTATTGCAAATGAATATTTGTGCCAACCTTGAGCTACAGAATCTGGGTTAGTTTTTTTACCATATCTAGAAATCACGCCCAAGCGCTTCGCACCTGTTAAATTTCTAGCGGTATTGAACCAAACAGTTACACTGTCTTCCGTTGAATATTGTGTATCACGGAACATGTGCAATGTAACATAAGAGTTCTGCGAACCCCTTTTACTTAAGTCGTTTACAGGTGAGCACAAACTTTGTGTTCCGCCTGCAGTTGAGTTTCTGCAAGTAAATCGAGCCATGCCTGAACCACTAAAAGTAGTAGCCGCAGGCGTAGTGCCAGCTGCAGTTCCACCTGTTGGAGCATTGGTTCTTCGCGACCAAGTTGGTGCACCAAAACCACCACCACCTACCGTAATCCAACCTGTTGGAGGGAAAGCCGCAGCTTCAAATCCCTCTCCAGTGGTTACTTGGGCTTTTACACTGTCAGCCAAGAAAATAGCAAGGCCAACAATAAGAAGTATTTGTTTTTTCATATAAGTATTAGGCTATATTAGTTATAGTTTATTTCTTTCCTGAGATCAATAAAATTGTTCCTTGTGCATCCAAGTTTCTGTAACCCATCACTGTCTCATCAAATATGGCATGGATCAAATAAATATACAAGCCTTCAGGTACCAATTCCCCATTATAACTTCCATCCCAAGCCTCGGTTAATGGTCGTTTATCAAAAACACATTCTCCCCAACGCGTATAAACACTCCAATACCCTTCCTTAACTCCACAATAAATCATGGGCTTAACCTCATCATTTAGGCCCTTAGACCCATAAGGCGTAAACGCATTCGGCATAAACCATTTGCAATTGCAATTGCCACCAACTTCAGCAAATGCACGCAGATTATCTACCCGATTGCCACAGTTATTGTAAGTCTTTACCCAATAATTCCCAGAAGCGCCCACCGTAATTTCAGGTGTTTTCGCTCCCGTACTCCATTCATATTTGAAGTTGCCAAATGGTTGATAAGCTTTAATCGTATACTTATCGCCCCGGCAAAACCAAAACGCTGTATCCGTAAATACATCCAATGGCAATGTATCAAAAAACACCTGCACCGAATCAATCCGAGTTCCGCAATTATTTTGGGTTAACAAGTAATATTTACCCGTAAAATTGATTGTTCTTACTGGCGATGTAAATCCATCGCTCCACTGATATCCTGTTGCATAGGGTTGAGTAACATCAACAGACCAAGAAAATGGTCTTGCACAAAATGTTGTGTCTTTTAACTTTGCCTTGCTCGGTGGAAATCGAACATCAATATCAAACGTATCTAATGCAGTACCACATTGATTCGAAATATCCAAAATCACTTGCTGCTTAGATGAAAAAGTCTTTGGCACCATGGTATCGCCATCATTCCATGTATATAAATTGGGCGATAATTTCACAAAGTCAACAACAACACTTTTCCCACTACAAACAACCGTATCTTTCAATTTCAAACTCACCGGCTTCAAAATCAACTTCAACTTTAAAGTATCTACCCTAAATCCGCAGCTGTTCTTCGTCTCTAACCAATATGTACCCATTTTGGTGAAAGTTCTGCTTGAAAGTGTACTGCCATTGTCCCAAACATATGTACAATAATTTTGAGCCACGTCTATCGTATGGCTAATCGGTGTACTACAAAAAAGTGTATCCTTTAGATTGGGCTTACTCGGAGCAGAAGCCGCCACGATATTCACCGTATCTTTGATCGTACCACATGGATTGGTCGTATTCACATACACTGTTTGCGCCGTTGTAAAAACCTTACTCGCCGCTGTACTTCCATCGCTCCATTGATAACTAACTCCCAAAGGCTGCGTTGCATTAATCGTTACAGAGGGCGATCCCGTGCAAAGCAAATAATCAGGCTTTAATGTCTTTACAGGCAAAGGACATGCACTCTGGCAGTTGATAGTTCTGTTGGTAGCAAATGAAACAGTATCAAATGTGATCCCAGGGAAATCGCCCGGCAAATTCACCGTGTATGTTGTAGTATCCCAACCCCAAATCAATGAGTTATTGGTAATATTATAAGTAGAAATCCCACATAAATTCTCACAAGGATTGGATAAAATAATATTAAAATGAGCCCCAGCTTGAGCATCTAATCCAATGGAAGTTGTACCGCCCGCACTGATATTGTCGAAAGAATTTGCATAATTGGGAGCTACATAAGAAGTATTCCCGTTAGACATGATTTTTGAAATAACAGTTGCGCCAGAAGCCGTGTCAATTTGAGCCAACATTTCCCTGGATGGTGCACCCTGAACGGCTGCCGATATCCATAAATTGGCTCCATCCAATTCAATATGATGTCCTACTTCAGACGCTGCAACACCGCCAATAGACCTTGTCCATTTTCTATAACCATCTGCTCTAAAGGCACTCACCAAAACATTCGAGCCAAATGCGCCACCTGCAGTTCCCGCTGTATATATTGTACCATTTGAACCCACAACCACTGAACCAAATGTGTTGGTTCCAACTGTATTGCCCTTCCAAATTTTCCTAACACCTCCAGAAGACTTAATAAAAATGGCAAATGGATAGGTTTGCGTGCTTCTTGCCCATCCAGTTACAACCCATTCGTTACCTACCTTCGATGCATCTACACCATGCTGCTCCGTATTCCCCAAATCAATATTGTGATTCCATACCGTATTCCCACTAGAATCTAACATCGTTGCGATTACATTGCGTTTTCCCGTTAATTGCAAACCAGAACCCACAACCAAAAATCGATTGGCATCAGCAATATATACATTATTCAGTACGTCACTATTTGAAACCCTTCCCACCGAAGCTGTTCTAGCCGTCCATTTCAATTTACCATTGTTGCCAAAATAACTAGCAAAACCTAAATCAGATGTAATACCTGAAACATAGGTACTACCAACAACCACTGCACCACCTGTAGGGGTAGTTCTGATATTGGTAACTACCTCTTTGTTGCTTAACACCCCAAATCGAACAGCAGATAGAACTTTCCCCGTATCATTGGTTCTCACTACCCAACCATCGCCACTACCCCCACTGCCGTTTCCATAACCCACATACCAATGCACCTTTCCACTAACCGCAGTAGCTACCGGAACAATTGTGGTTAATAATCGTGTACCCGCAGCCGGAACATACTCCGTTATTGTTAAATACTCTTTCTTGATAAACTGATTACAAAAACCTTGCGCTTGAACCCCTACCCAAAAAACATTTAATACCAAAAACAACAAAAAACCTTTTGTAGCTTGTTTAACCCCCAATAACCTATGATAGAAATTCATCACTGCAAATAAAGACAAAAAGAAACTTCTTAAAGTGGTAACCATTAATCTTACAAATCTAATTTTTTAACTTTCACTATTTTACATTCATTCAAGCGCGTGATGAAAATCAATTATTTTTAGTCGTTTATGACAATTCCATGACGAATTTTTTGCGATTTTTTCAACAGCCCTTTCCTTTTACACAATTTTCGCAAACATCCCCCATCCAATCCGAAACATTTTGTTCATTCATTATAAATTAGCGAACTTTACCAACGAATTACTGTCGTGAAAAAATCCATCATATTCTCTGCACCTTCTGGCTCAGGCAAAACAACAGTTGTTAACCATTTATTGAAAGTACTTGGTGATAAACTGTCATTTTCAATTAGCGCAACAACCAGAAAGCCTAGACCCAATGAAACACATGGCAAAGAATATTATTTCTTAGAAGCAGAAGATTTCAAACAAAAAGCAAAAAACGGAGAATTTTTGGAATTTGAAGAAGTATATGCGGGCATCCTTTATGGCACAATGTGGAGCGAAGTTCACCGCATTTGGGATAGCAACAGAGCTGTAATATTTGATGTAGATGTAAAGGGTGGATTAAATCTAAAACGTGAATTTGGCGAACAAGCCTTAGCGATCTTTTTAAGACCCCCTTCCGTAGAAGTTCTTATGGAACGTTTAACCAATCGATCAACTGAGGTAGAACATCAATTGAAAGAACGTCTCGCAAAAGCCAACTTTGAATTGAGTTTTGAAAACCAATACGACGTAGTGGTAATCAATGACAATCTCGAAGAAACACTCGCTACATGCGAAAAATTGGTATTAGACTTCATCAATTCACCGGCTCAATAATTTTAAATCGATGAAAATTGGCTTGTACTTCGGCTCCTTTAACCCCATTCATATGGGGCATATCCAAGTTGCCAAATACATGCTCACCCACATCCCCGTTGATGAAGTTTGGGTTATCCCATCTCCATTAAATCCGCATAAAGTTAATGATGTCCTCATTCCCGCCGATCTTCGTTTAGCCTGGGTAAACAAAGCCATCGCCAGTGAAAAAAACATCCATGTAAATGATATCGAATTTGGATTAGGATTGCCAAGTTTCACATTCAGAACCGTAGAAGCACTCTATAATCAGCACCCAAAACATCAGTTTTCATTGATTATGGGAGCTGATAACCTTCCCAAATTCCACACTTGGCAAAACGCAGAAGAATTGGCAAATAAATGTCCTCTGCATGTGTACGCGAGACCCGGATTTGAAACGCCTCCAAACCCTATTCCTTTCAATGCTACTTGGCACCAAGCTCCGTTAATTGATATCTCAGCAACCGAAATCAGAAATCGGATTCATGAAAACCTGCCCATCAACGAATGGGTTCCAGAAGAAATAATATCAGATTTATTGCGGTTCTTCCATCCAACGATGGTAGATTTTAACCAGTAAAAAGGCTACCCCAAATGTAATTACAAACGAAAACATGGCATAAACCAATGCCGGTTTTTCCATCATTGGATTTTTAAGTTTATCGCCAGCAATCAGCAATGCCAGTGCTGTATTATGCAATCCTACTTCAATGGCAATGGTAATTCTATTGGGTATCGACAGTCTGAATATAAATCCCGCTAAAAATCCCAGCAACATACTACCAATATTCAACAATATCACATAGGGAGCCAACTTCAAAATATCGGCAGACTTCATTGCACCACTGCTACTTCCAGCGCCCAAAAACTTGGCCATAAACACAACCAAAAGTAACACAGGCAGTACAAAATTGACAGTTTTCGTTAACACATAAACGTTTTTACCCATTTTGTATCGCCAAGCCATCCCCAAAATCGCCGGAATGATAGTGATGATAAAAATATCGAATAAAGTTCCCCAAAATGGCAATGCAACATCCATCGAAGCGCCATACGTTTGCGGCATTTCCATCCATAAAAACAAATTCACCAAAAGCGGAATACTCAACAGTGAAAGCAGCGCGTTGCTCACGGTTAAACTCACCGCCAGTGCGACATTTCCTTTTACAAAATAACTTACCAAATTCGAAGTAATTCCGCCTGGACAAACGCTTAAAATCAAAATGCCAATTCTATACTCTGGCGATAAATGTTGCCAAACGCCTGTTCCTCCGTTTACACCCCCACCCGCTTTTTCTCCCAACGCAGGAACGATATCCGGTGATAATTTTAAAATTAGCAACGCAAAAAGCGGCAACAATACCATCTGCGAAAACAACCCCACTGCCAAACTCTTGGGTTGATCAAACAGCTGTTGGAAATCAGACTTCTTCAGGCCCAAACCCAAACCAAACATGATTAATGCCAATACAACATTCAGCATCATGTTCACATCTAAGTTTATTGCCAATATCGCCATGCTTGAGTATTACAACTACTAATTATTGAAAATCCATCAGCAAACAAACAAACTTATAAGCGAAATAACTCGCAATCACCACCAAAACTCCACCAAAATACCTTGTAATCAACTGGTAAACTGGGGCACTTATCTTTTTTCCAATAAAATCACTTAACAAAACTTTCCCCAAATCCAAACTCAACAAAGCCAATAAAATCCCCAATAAATGGATCAACAAAGGCATGCGCTCTTGTAAGGTTTCACCTTTATAACCCACAGATGCCGTAGCCAAAATGCCAACCCACAGAATAAAAACAAAAGGATTTAAGGTGTTCATTAAAAAACCTTTGGAAAATGTTGCCACTTTGCTCTTTGGAACCTCCGGAATTCCTTCATTCTTATTCAATATCGCACGCAACCCCAAAAAGAACAAAGCAGAACAGGCAACTCCAGTAAAGACAACTTGAAACAAGGGAATTACAAAATAGCTCGAC
>JACCDQ010277247.1_pt1 | contig 11216 bp, 10 predicted proteins | sample 7446031 | NCBI WGS metagenome assembly JACCDQ01 (sample SAMN15323442, study PRJNA562643) | freshwater metagenome | isolation source: river surface water | place: USA:Blue River Watershed | collected 2017-08-17
AGTAGCTGATCTCAACTTGTGCAGTTTCCGGAGCATCGGAACCATGCACAGCGTTGGCGTCGATCGAATCAGCGAAATCGGCGCGGATCGTGCCTTTCTCTGCCTTCTTCGGATCGGTGGCGCCCATCAGATCACGGTTTTTCGCGATCGCGTTCTCGCCTTCAAGCGCCTGAACCATCACCGGACCCGAAATCATGAAATCGACCAGGTCTTTGAAGAAAGGACGCTCGCGATGAACGGCGTAGAAGCCTTCGGCTTCTGCACGCGACAGGTGCATCATGCGAGCTGCGACGATCTTCAGACCCGCGTTTTCGAAACGCGAGTAGATCTGGCCGATCACATTCTTTGCCACGGCGTCCGGTTTAATGATCGACAGGGTGCGCTCGATTGCCATCTGAAAAACTCCAATAAAATGAAAGGGTTAAGAATTTTGATGCGAATTCTGAATAGCCCGGCATTTTAGCACGAAAGCGGAGGCCCAGTGCCTACCGCATGAGTGGTCGCTAGCACTACACGCCCCTAAGCTTCAGGTGGACGCATCTTTTGAATGTCGAGTAAATTAACGTTTTGGCAGCCGGCAGCACCGGTCTGCTTCGGCTGAATCAAATTGATACAAGGAGGCACCATGAACCAACCCCTTCCCACCCGTTACGGCAGCTACAGCGGCTCCGCGACGGTTGAACGCCACCGCGTCCTGCGCAACACCTATTGGCTGTTAGCACTCTCGATGCTGCCGACCGTGCTGGGCGCCTGGATCGGCGTGCAGCTGAACTTCTCCCTGCTGGCCGGCAGCCCGATGCTGGGCTTCATCGCCTTCATGGCCATTGCATTCGGCTTTTTCTACGGAATCGAGAAAACCAAGCATTCGTCGACCGGCGTTCTGCTGCTGCTGGCCTTCACCTTCTTCATGGGGCTGATGCTGTCGCGCCTGATCGGCCACGTGCTGCACTTCTCCAATGGCACGCAGCTGATCATGACGGCATTCGGCGGCACTGCCATCGTGTTCGCAGCCATGGCCTCGATCGCGACCACCAGCAAGCGTGATTTTTCCGGCCTCGGCAGCTGGCTGTTCGCCGGTGTGATCGTGATCCTTCTGGCAGCCGTCGCCAACATCTTCCTGCAGCTGCCTGCGCTGCAGATCGTGATCTCGATGGTCGCGATTGCGATCTTCTCTGCTTACATCCTGTTCGACGTGCAACGCATCGTGAATGGCGGTGAAACCAACTACATCACCGCAACTCTGGCGATCTATCTCGATCTTTACAACGTGTTTGCGAACCTGCTCGCGCTGCTGGGCATTTTCGGCGGCGAGCGCGACTGACCGGGTTCGGTCTTCCGCATGAAAAATGCCGACCCGAGGGTCGGCATTTTTACTGGCTCACCCGGCTGACGTAGCCCTTGCTCAGCCGCGCTCAAATACCGCAATCGACTCCACATGCGCGGTATGGGGGAACATGTTCACGACACCCGCTTTCGTCAATCGGTATCCACCGACATTGACCAGCATACCGGCATCGCGCGCCAGCGTCGCCGGATTGCATGACACATAGACGATGCGCTCCGGCTGCAGCGACGGATCGGTTTCCCTGGCCTCGGAAATCGCCTTGCAGACCTCCATGGCGCCTTCACGCGGCGGATCGATCAGCATGCGATCAAATCGCCCCAGCGTGCGCAAGTCATCGACACTGAACTCGAACAAATTGCGGTTGTAAAAGGTGGTTTTGCCATCCAGGCCATTCAGCGCGGCATTCTGCAATGAGCGCTCCGTCAACGCCGGGCTGCCTTCGATGCCCACCACTTCCGTCGCCTGCGTTGCCAGTGGCAGCGTGAAGTTGCCAAGGCCGCAAAACAGATCGGCCACACGGTCGCCCGGCTGCACGTCCAGCAGACGCAATGCGCGCGATACCAGCACTCGGTTGATCTGATGATTGACCTGAGTGAAGTCGGTCGGCTTGAAAGGCATGCGCACACTGAATTCCGGCAGCAGATATTGCAGCGGCCGCCGCTGCGGATACCAGGGGGCAGCCGTATCGGGGCCCTTGGTTTGCAGCCACCATTCGATTTGCCATTCGTCGGCAAATGCTTTCAGCCTGACCTCATCATCGGGGCTCAGCGCCTCCATGATGCGCAGCACCAGCACGATGACCTGTTCGCCATCGTCTTCACCAATCGCCAGCTCCACCTGCGGCAAACGATCCTTGATCGACAGCGAGGCCACCAGCGCGCGCATCGGCACCAGCATGGCCGACACTTTGGGCGGAAGAATTTCACAACTCGTCATGTCGGCGATATAGCTGGACTTGCGCTCGTGGAAGCCGATCAGCACGCCGCCCTTCTTTTCGACGAAACGCACCGACATCCGCGCGCGGTAGCGATAGCCCCAATCCGGACCCTGGATCGGTCGCATCACGGACTCCGGACGTACTTTCCCGATGTGCTGAAGGTTGTCTTCCAGCACGCGCTGCTTGATAGCGACCTGCGCCGGCGGATTCAGGTGCTGCATGGCGCAGCCTCCGCACAGGCCAAAAAACTGGCAACGCGGCCGCGTGCGCAATGAGGACTCGCTCAGCAACTCTGTCATGTCGGCGGCTTCCCATTTCGGCTTGCGCCGATAGGATTTGAAGCGCACGCGCTCGCCGGGCAAGGCGCCCTCGACGAAAATCACCTTGCCCGGCGTACCGTCTTCGTTGGGCAAATGGCCAACGCCGCGCGCTTCCATGTCGAGCGATTCGATATCGAGGATGGGGGAATTATTCATGGGCTACGGGTAGGGCAGAATGGCAAACCCGCGATTTTACCGTCTGCGAGCGCAATCGGCGGGTTGGGCCAGGCGGCCGTGGTCATTCGTATTCCGCCTTGCGTCCCATCAGTCAGGCGCGCGGGTGGCAGCCAAGGCCTGAGACAACCAGACAGCGGAAACAGCCGGTCAGACAGTTCCGCTATCGGCCGCGTCCCACAAAGCGAGGTATTCGCGCCAATGCTTCGCTTCGTGCTGCGCCAGTGAAGAATGCACCAGCGCCATTTCCGCGTCGTAGGCGTCACGCGTCAACTGCCCGCGCATCAGCAGATAGCGGCAATAGACGAGGTAGGTGTTGACCACATCGGTTTCGCAGTAATCGCGAATCTCGGCCAATCGCCCTTCCTGATAGAGCGCCCACACCTGCGAGCCATCCACGCCCATCTTGCCGGGGAAACCGCACAGCTTCGCGAGATCGTCCAGCGGCGCATTGGCGCGGCCGGTGTACATCGCGAGATGGTCCATCAGATCAAGGTGGCGTGTGTGGTAGCGCGACAGATAATTATTCCACTTGAAGTCGCGGTCCTCGTCGCCCTGCTCCCAAAAACGGCTGGCGGTGACGCCATGAATCAGCGCCCGGTAATTCAGCACCGGCAGGTCAAATCCGCCACCGTTCCATGACACCAGCTGCGGCGTATACCGGTCGATCACGCGGTAGAAATCCTGCACCAGTTTCGCCTCGACCGCATCGTGGGAGCCCAGCGAGCGCACCTGAAAACCTTCGTCGCATCGAAAAACGCAAGAGATCGCCGCAATCCGGTGCAGATGGTGCTGAAGAAAATCCGATCCGGTCTTTTCACGCCGCGCAGCAAATGCCTGCGCAGCGACTTCAGCATCTGGCACATCCGCGGCAATACCGTTCAGCGCGCGCAGACCCGCCACATCGGGAATGGTCTCGATGTCAAACACAAGCACAGGAATCACAGCAATGCGTCCTTTCCGACGCCGCGTGCCGTCATTGCGCGCTTCAGTCGAATCAAACCCTCCTGCTGAATTTGCCGCACCCGTTCGCGTGTAATGCCCATTTCTTCCGCGAGCTCCTCCAGCGTGGCGGGATTGCCGTGGTCGAGGCCGTAGCGGCGCATGATCACCTGCCTTTGTTTGACCGGAATACCTTCCAGCCAGTGGCGCACCAGCTCAATCAGCTCGCGCTGGGCAACATGTGCGTCCGGCCCGTGATCCGCAGCATCCGCCAGCACATCCAGCAGACTGGAATTCGGATCGCCTTCCAGCGGCGTATCGAGCGACGCCACATGATCGGCCAGCGTGAGGATCTGCCGGACTTCTTCGACAGTCCGTTCTACCAGATGGGCGATATCTTCTATGCGCGCATCATTCGGACTCGTCATCCTCGCTTCAAGATGGTATTTGGCACGCAATACCTGATTCAGCTCGCGTATGCGATGCACCGGCAAGCGAATCGCACGCGACTGATTCATGATCGCTCGCTCAATGCTCTGCCGGATCCACCAGGTTGCATACGTCGAAAAACGAAATCCGCGCTCAGGCTCGAATTTGGTAATGGCATGCATCAGCCCGAGATTGCCTTCCTCGATCAGGTCGAGCAGCACCATGCCGCGATTGACGTAGTGCTTAGCGATCGAGACCACCAGCCGCAGATTGTGCTCGATCATGACCTGCCGCGCCGGAAACTCACCCTGCTTGGCCAGAGTCGCGTAATGGACTTCCTCCTCCGGACTCAGCAGCGGTCGCGAACCGATCTGGTTCAGGTAGTGCTGCGTGGCGTCACTCGCCAGCTCGGACTCCAGCAGCAAGCGAAACTCATCGATCGTGACAGCCGCCGGCACGATCTCTTCGGCCGGATCGTCCTCCCGAAACTCAAGCTCTTCCATTGGCTTTGCAGCCTCCGAAGTCTCTCGGGCGTCGGGATGGCGTTTCATTCAGCGACTGGGTAACAGGCTGGTCGGATCGACAGGCTTGCCGAGCTGGCGAATCTCGAAATGCAAGCGGACGGACTCAGCGTCGGACTCTCCCATCTCGGCAACGCGCTGGCCGCGGGTAACGGTTTGACCTTCCTTGACCAGGATGGTTTTGTTGTGCGCATAGGCGGACACCAGCCCTTCGTTATGGTCAATGATGACCAGGTTTCCATAGCCACGCATGCTCTTCGCATACAGCACGGTGCCATCGCCCACGGCCACCACAGGCTGGCCGGACTGGCCGGCGATATCAATGCCCTTGTTGGTGGCGTCGAACTTGCGGATAAGTTTGCCGTCGGTCGGCCAGATGAATTTGGCAACCGCAGCCGCATCCGGCTTGCGCGAGGCGTCGGCTGCCGGCGCCGCAGGTGCCACATCGCCGCGCTGCATCTCGTTCCAGGTCTGCTCGGTGAACGCGACCTTGTTTCCGAGCGGCCCACGCTTCAGGCTGCCCGACGCTCGCGGCTGCACCAGCTCTGCAGGTGCGGCGGATGCCGACGACGCGGCCGGAGCCGCAGCCTTGGCGGGCTCGACAGGCACCACGGACACTTCAAGACCGGTATCGATCGGCACGCTTGCAGCGCGCGCACCTTCCGGCGGCACCACACGCAGCAATTGGCCGACTTTGATGTCGTTGGGATTGCTCAGTCCGTTCCAATCCGCAACGTCGCGATAGCCTGCATTGAACTGCTGCGCGATACGCGTCAGCGTGTCGCCTTTCTTCACTGTGTAATGTCCGGGCGGGTCCGGCACAACCGCGACCGGTGCCGCGGCCTGCTCGTGTTTTTGCGTATCGGCCCTGGATGCCTTCACAGGCGTATTGCGTTCGTAAACGGGCGCATTGGACGGCATCTCCGCACAGCCGTGCAGCAGCAGGATGGCTGGAAGCGTCAGTGCAATCGCGGTCGTTTTAATTTTCATCGTTCCTGAATGTGTGTCGGTTCCGGCTGTCAGCCGAAGGTGCCGGGCCTGAGCGGCACAAAATGGCAGGCCTCCAGCATGTCGGCCATCCATTCGTTGCGCTTGGTTCGCACGACCAGCTTGAGCCTCTGCTCCCGATTGCCTACCGGAGCCACCAGCCGGCCACCAATGGCCATCTGGTCAAACAATGCCTGCGGGACGTCCAGTCCGGCCGCCGCCAGAATGATGCCATCGAATGGCCCGCATTGGGGAAGTCCCAACATACCATCGCCGTAGTGCAGCCTCAGGTTCGGTATGCGAAGCGGACGCAGATTGCCGCGCGCCTGCTCGTGCAGCGGCCGGATCCTCTCGATCGAGTAGACCTCATCGGCTATCTGGGCCAGCACCGCCGCCTGATAACCGCAACCGGTGCCAATCTCAAGCACACGCTGGAGCTTGCCCTGCGCCCCGCCGCGCAATACCTCAATCATGCGCGCCACGATATACGGCTGGGAAATGGTCTGATGGTAACCGATCGGCAGCGACGCATCGACATAGGCCTGCGACGCAAGCCCGGACTCGAGGAAATAATGGCGCGGCACGACGTCCATCGCAGACAGCACCATCGGGTCTTTCACGCCCTGCTGCGCGACGCGCTGCACCATCGCCTTGCGCACCGAATCCGATACCAGCGGCATGGTAGCCAGCTTGTCGACAGGAGGCGCCGGGCGCTTCATTTCCGGCACCCGCGCGTGCACGACGGCTTCCTTCGGGGGCGGCGGCGATGACACGGCATTGGATGTCGAATGCAGCGTCGAATGCTGCGCCGCATTACGCGCGGCAGTCTGCCGGCTGTTCAGTACGGGGGATTGATTGGACTTGTCGCGGCCGGCCAGACCGGTAACGAAATCCAGCGTCAGCGGGAATCGTTTTTTCGGCTGGCCTTTGCCCTCGCTCATCCCAAAACCTGTTTCAGACGCTCGAGCTGCGCAAGGTGAGTCAGGTCAATCTGCAACGGTGTCACTGACACCCACCCCTGTTCGGTCGCATGGAAGTCAGTGCCTTCGCTGGCCTCCTTCGCCTTGCCGACCGGCCCGATCCAGAAGATCTCATTGCCGTGCGGATCCTTGCTGCGAATGACAGGCTCGGACTCGTGCCGCTTGCCTAGCCGTGTCGCGACGACCCGGTCGAGGTCAGGATATGGCCGATTCGGTATGTTCACGTTCAGCAGGAAAGGCTTGTGCAATGCATCCATCTTGCGCAGCACAAGATCTTTGGCCAGCCGCGCCGCGGACTCCAGTTCGGCCCAGCCATGATTCACCTGCGAGAACGCGATGGCCGGAATGCCGAAAAGGAAACCCTCGGTCGCAGCGGCGACCGTGCCGGAATACAGCGTGTCGTCGCCCATGTTCTGCCCCTGGTTGATGCCGGAGACCACCAGGTCGGGACGCTGTTCAAGCAAGCCGGTAAGGGCGATATGCACGCAGTCGCTGGGCGTGCCATTAATCGAAAAGAAACCGTTGGCTGCACGTTGCACGCGTAGCGGCCTGTCGAGCGTCAGGGAATTCGATGAACCGGACCGGTTGCTGTCCGGAGCCACCACCACGATCTCGGCGATCGTCGCGAGCTGCTCCGCCAGCGCGGTGATGCCGGGCGCGAGATAACCGTCGTCATTGCTGATCAGGATTTTCATTGCGGAGATTTTACCGCAACGCAGACACGTAATTTTGACGCTTTGATTACGCTCAATGCGGTTCGCTGAACAGAAAATTCTGCACCGCTTCGAACTCGCGCGTACGACTAAACGGCGGCAGGCTTTGCCAGATCCGCCGCCCGTAGGGTTTGGAGATCAGGCGCGGGTCGCAAATCATCAGCACGCCGCGATCGGCCTCGTCTCGAATGAGCCGGCCGGCGCCCTGCTTCAGCGTGATGATCGCCTCCGGCAGCTGGTGATGCATGAAGCCGCTCAGTCCGCGTTTTTCCATGTCGGCGATGCGGGCAGCCAGCACCGGGTCATCCGGCGGGGCAAATGGCAGCTTGTCGATGATGACCACCGACAGCGCATCGCCGCGCACGTCGACGCCCTCCCAGAAACTCTGGCTGCCGATCAGCACCGCATTGCCAGCGGCACGAAACTGGTCAAGCAGTTCGGTTCGCCCAAGCTCCCCCTGAACCAGCAGCGGCCACGGCAGCTTGCGCTGTGCGAACTCTTCGCGCAGTCGCTCTGCGGCACGCTTGACCGCGCGCAGGGTTGTGCACAACAGGAAGGCACGGCCACCGGAGGCCTCGATCACGGGCAGCGCGGCATCGACGACAGCATCGGTATAGGCCATCGTGTTCGGCTCGGGCAGGCTGGTCGGCACATACAACAGGGCCTGCCGGCCATAATCAAACGGGCTGGGCCAGCTGCGCGCCGGCGCATCGGACAAACCCATCTGCGCACTGTAATGCGTGAAGTCGTTTTTGACCGCCAGCGTGGCCGACGTAAAGATCCACGCGCGCGGCGCACCTTCGCGCTGCTTGGCGAAGATTGGCGCGATCGACAACGGCGTCTGGTGCAGCTGCAAGGATTGCGAAAAAGCCTCGACCCACAACACCTTCGCGGCGCGCTCCTGCGGATCGGCCGGCGGCGTCCAGGCTTCCAGGCGCTGCATCAACTCGACGGCGCGCACGCGGCATTGCTCGAGCGTTTCAGCGCGTTCGGCCTGCGATGCCAGCACCTCGATCAGCCCCGACAGCATCGATTTCAGGTGCGCGAATGCCGGGAAAAACGGACTGCTCTCGGCAATCTGCTCATAGGCCAGCTTGATGCCTTCGACCGGGAACGCCAGGCGCAGGTCACGCACCGCCTTCTCGACGGTACTCACCAGCGCCCCCCAGTCGGCGCCATCACGCGCATGGGACAGTCCCTCGGCCAGCACATCGCGGCACAGCTCCATCAGCTGGGAGGTCGACACGGTGTCACCGAAAAACAGCGTTGCCGTCTCGGGCAGCTGATGGGCTTCGTCAAAGATGATGGTGTTTGCCGTCGGCAGCAGCTCGGCCACGCCGGTATCTTTCAACGCCACATCGGCGAAGAACAGATGATGATTGACCACCACCACATCGGCCTGCTGCGCCTCCTTGCGCGCCTTCATCACGAAACAGTCCTGGTAATACGCACACTCGGCACCGGCGCAATTGTCACGCGTCGACGTAACCAGGTTCCACACCCCCGCATTCTCGGGGACGCGTGACAGCTCCGCCTTGTCACCGGTGCTGGTGGTCTTGATGAAGCGCCCGATCTCGCGCAGGTAGCCGACATCCTCGCGTGCGGTCAGGCGGCCGTTCTGCTGCGTGCGCTCGAGATGGTAGTGACACAGATAGTTCGCGCGTCCCTTCAACAGCGCAACCGAGACCGGCGCATTCAGCGCCTTGCGCACCACCGGAATATCGCGCAAGAACAACTGGTCTTGCAGGTTCTTGGTACCGGTCGAGACGATGACCTTGCCGCCCCACAGTAACGCCGGCACCAGATAGGCGAAGGTCTTGCCAGTACCGGTTCCCGCCTCGGCCAGCAGCGTGCCACGTCCCGCGATCGCGTCGGCAACGGCACGCGCCATGTCGGTCTGCGACTGGCGCGGACGAAAACCGGGAATGCCGACGGACAGCGTGCCGTCGGCAGAAAACAGCGCATCGACCTCGGCGTCATGGGCGCCGGCGCTTTCGGATCTTGCAGATACGTCGGACAAGGGTGAACAGAAGTTATGCAGGTATATCGGGCACCAGCTGCATTTTCAGCCGGATGATTTCGTCTTTCAGGTACAACTTGCGCTTTTTCATCCGGCGCAACAGCAGGTCGTCGCGATCCGTCGCCGTATCCAGGCGGCCGATCGCGGCATCGAGATCGCGATGCTCGATCTCGAGTTCGATCACGCGCGCACGTACGCGTTCATGATCCATGTTCATTGATTAGCGGGTTCCGAAGCCGGCGTCGCGACCGGCGCGATACCGAAGGCTTTATCCGCGTCGGTAGACCCAGGCGCATCGACGACCGGTGCTTTTTGAGGCGCAAGCTGAGGTTCGATCTGCGGTGATGTGCTGAGCCATTCGTCGGACGGGCGCGATGGGTCGAGGTCGGACTGAGCGGCGTTCAAAGACTTGGGTTCATGCACGGGCCGGGCCTCGCGGTCGGACTCAGGCAAGCGCTGTGGCTCGGAAAATACCGGCACCCCGGTCGGTACCGGATCGGCCACCAACGGTGCTTCGGGTGGCACAGGCGCGTCAGCCGCCGGTGCAGCCTGGGGCACCGGTTCCGCTTCGACTGGCGGCGATGTTCTCAGCCATTCGTCGGACGGACGCGAGGGGTCGCGCTTGGTCGGCGCAGCGTCACCCGCCTGGGATTGATGCTCATGCTCATGCTCAGGCGCCCGCTCGGACTCAGGCAGAGGCTGCGGCTCGGAAGCCGGCGGCAGCTCGGTGGGTGCCGGATCAGCGACCGGCGGTGTATCCGATGCCTCAGGCACATCCGGGGACAAGGGCGCATCGGCAGCCGGCGCAGCTTCAGGCTGGGGTGAGGCTTCGACCGCCGGAGATGTGCTCAGCCATTCGTCGGACGGACGCGAGGGGTCAGTGCTGATCTCGCCGGACTCGCGCACACGCTCGACATGAACTCGCTGTTTCGGCGGCGGCGCATCGCCTGAAGTCGATTCGTCGCGTTGATGCTTGCGCTCTGTTACAGAGATCGAAATCGCCTTGCCACCGGTTTCAGCGGCACGCTGTTCGCGCTCGGCGACCGCGCGATCACGCTCGGCTGCACGCTCTCGGCGCAGGAAAGCCTTGGCTTCGACATCGACCCGGTTCACGGTCTTGTAGGCCTTGCGTTCGCGCGTGTGCAGGTCCGTCAGGCAAGACGCCGCAAAGAAACGCTGAAGGCACTCGGCATTTTCCTCTTCGAATCGCCGGTCAAGGAAACGGCGCGCGTCAGGCACGCGTCGGATCGCTTCATTTGCGCGCTCGACCGAATCAATCGATTTCGGCGGAAAGTCAGCCAGCAGCGCCTGCTCCGGATTCTGGGCCAATGCTGCCAGTGGCAAGGCGAAAAAACCGGCAGCGGAAAACGCCAGCAAAAATGGACGATGTGATTTCATGGGTTGTCTTACTCAGGTGATCGCTGCCACGGTCTGGCGGCGTTCACTCTCCTTGTATTCGCGCGACTGCATCTCGATGATCCGCGACACCGTGCGATGGAACTCATTCGCCAGTGTGCCCTCGGTATACAACTGCTCTGGCGACACGGCTGCCGACATCAGCAATTTCACGCGATGGTCGTACAGCACATCGATCAGCCAGGTGAAACGGCGCGCCTCGGACGCCATTTCGGCGGACATTTTCGGCACATTCGAGAGGATCACCGTGTGAAACCGGCTCGCGATCTCGAGATAGTCATTTTGTGAACGCGGGCTGCCGCACAGCGTGGAAAAATCGAACCAGGCCACGCCACCAGCCCGCCGCACGCAGCGAACATCACGCGATTCTATCCTGATCCGCGGGTCTTCCTCGGTCATTTCGGCGATATCGATGAAGGCACGCAGCAGCGC
>JACCDQ010172654.1_pt1 | contig 11215 bp, 9 predicted proteins | sample 7446031 | NCBI WGS metagenome assembly JACCDQ01 (sample SAMN15323442, study PRJNA562643) | freshwater metagenome | isolation source: river surface water | place: USA:Blue River Watershed | collected 2017-08-17
GGTTGAGCACGTTGCCGTTGATGACCCGGGGCTGGCCGGTCACCATCGAGTGGATGATGCCGCTGCCGTACTCGACGCTGCGCGTGATGGTGCGCAGGCCTTCGATCATCTGCGCGGCATGATCCAGCGACGGCGGCATGACCTGGATGCGGGCCTCGCGCAGTTCCTGTAGCAGCGCAGCCGGGTCTTGCGAACCGGGGTCGCGCAGTTCGCGTTCGATATAGGGCCAGGCTTTTTCGTACACCTGGCAGCGGCCCGGGTATTCGTCCAGCGGGATGTTGAACTTCTGCAGCAGATCGGCACGGCCCTGCTTGATGAACCAGGGGGTGTACTCGGCAAAGTGTTCGCTGGATTCGGTGGGGAAATGCCCCAGCTGGTGCAGCATTTCATAACGAACGCGGTTCCACTCGGGCGCCTGGCCGCTGCGGTAAATCTCGCGCAGGCGGGGGTAAAGGTTCTGGCCCCGGTGCTCGAACCGCAGGTAGAACGACATGTGGTTGATGCCCGCGCAGTGGAAATCGATCTCCTCCACCGGCAGGTTCAGGTCACGCGCCAGTTCTTCGGCAGTGTGCTGCACGCTGTGGCACAGTCCCACGGTGGGAATGCGCGTGGACGCCGCATTCAACGCCCAGGTGATCATCGCCATCGGATTGACGTAGTTCAAGTGAATCGCACCGGGCGCGCACAGGGCCTCCATGTCGCGCAACATGTCAAGCATCACGGGGAGGGTACGCAGGCTGCGCATGATGCCGCCTATGCCCAAGGTGTCGCCAATAGTCTGTTCGAGACCGTACTTCTTGGGGATATCGAAATCGATGACGGTGGCAGGCTTGTACCCCCCCACCTGGATGGTGTTGATGACGAAATTCGCGCCATCCAGGGCCGCGCGGCGGTCTGTGCTGGCGGTGATGGTAGGCCGAACCCCCAAGGCATCAGCCACGCGGTGCGCCACCAGACGCGAAAGCTCCAACCGGTGGCCGTCAATGTCGTGCAAGGCGATATGAGCCTGTGCCAGTTCGGGGAAGGACAGGATATCACCCAGCAGATTGCGGGTGAACACGGTGCTGCCGGCACCGATGAAAGTGATTTTGGGGGCTGGAGTGGTCATGCTGTTTCGCTAGAAAAAAGGGCCAGCCCGTCCGGACTAGCCCCAAACCCCTCGGCAACGGGAACAGGCATGGCGGCCGAGCGGGCGAGACACCCGTTACTTGTTCAGTGCGTTCACCTTGGCGTTGGCGGCCTTGAGCGCATCGGCTGCCTTGGCCTTGCCGTAGAACACCGCTTCGTTGGCGTTCTTCACCAGTTCATCGATCTGCGAGCCGTTGTCGGCGATCGGTGCCAGGAAGGTCTGCTCCTTGGCCATGGTCAGGAACGCAGACGAATCCACCCCTTTCTTCTTCTGGGATTCGACGGCTTTTTCAGCTGCACCCTTGGCCGCCGGGAACACTACGCCGAAGCTGGCCACGGTGTTCTGGCACTCGGCGGATCCCAGGTACTTCACCCATTTCCAGGCTTCTTCCTTGACCTTGGAGCCGACCCAGATCGAGTCGGCCAGACCGTTGAACATGGTGGCGCGCTTGCCAGACGGCCCGACCGGCATGGGCACCCAGGCATGGTCGAACTTGGCGTTGCCCGCGAAGTAGGTGATCATCCAGGAACCCTGGGGCACGATGGCGGCCTTCTTGCCCACGAACATGGCATCGGAACCCAGGCTCTTGGTGCTTTCCGCACTGGCCGACAAGCCCTTGCCCGGCAAGCCGGCCAGGTAGTCAAGGGTTTCCGCCAGCTTGGGACTGTCGTAGTAGAACTGGCCGTTCCAGGGCGCGTCCTGGAACTTGAAGCCGTTGGAGACGGCGAAGTGGCTCCACTCGGTCTGGCCCATCATGCCGCCCGGGCCAGGCGTCTGGTAGCCGTAGACCGCCACGTTCTTCTTGTCGAAGTTGGGGCTGGTGGCGTTGTTGCCCTTGGCGTCCACGGTCAGCTTCTTCACCACCTGCTCGAAGCTGCCGCCGTCCTTGGGGTTCCAGCTCATGTTCTGCAAGTCGGCCAGGGAGACGCCCTGCTTCTTGGCGTGCTCCATGTTCACGATGAAGGCAATCGTGTCCCAGTCCTTGGGCAAACCGTACTGCTTGCCGCCGCGGCCCCAGGTGTCGTACAGGCCGCTGGCGTAGATGTCGGTTTTCACCTTGTCACGTGCGATCAGGGGCGCCAGATCGACCAGCTGGTTGTTCTTGGCGAATTCGGGGTATTTGGCCAGGTGGTTGGTGAACACGTCGGGGGCCGTGCCGGAGATGAAGCCGGTAGACACGGCGGTCCAGTAGTCGTCCCAGCCAGCCTGGGTGATCTTGATGCTGGTGCCGGGATTGGCCTTCTGGAAATCCACCGCACACTGCTGGTAGGCAGGCAGCTGGTTGGAATCCCACAGCATGTATTTGACTTCGGCGGCGCCGGCGCTGGCGACCGCAGTCAGGGCCAGGCCAATGGTCACAAAGGGAAGGGCTTGTTTCAGCATGGTCATCTCCTATTGATTGAGTTTGAAGGGTCGAACGGGAAAACACGAATTGCCGATGGCTTTCACTTGCCGCCGGTGAACTGCACCGACTCCACGACGCGACGACCAAAGGCCAGCAGCAGCAGAATGGTCGGCAACAGGGTGATGGCCGTGGCAGCCATCAGGCCGGTCCAGTCGGGTTGCCCTTGTGGGGTTTGCGACTTGAACGATTGCAGGGCCACGGGCAGTACCTGCTGCGCCTCTTCCTTGGCCACCAGGTAAGGCCAGAAGAATTCGTTCCACATGTTGATGCCGGTGAGCATGGCAATCGTGACCAGCGGGGTCACGCTCAGCGGCAGCACGATCTTGTAGAAGATGTAGGCACGCGAGGCGCCGTCCAGAATCGCGGCCTCCTCCAGGTCAAGCGGGATCGACAGGAAGAACTGGCGCAGGAAGAAGATGGAGAAGCCCTGCATCAGGCAGAATGGCGCCACCATGCCCAGCATCGAGTTGAGCCATCCCAGCTCCTTGATGAGGATGAAGTTGGGAATGAAGGTGACCACGCCCGGCACCATCATGGACGCCACGAACAGGCCGAACAGCAGCTTGCGCCCGGGAAACCGCAAGCGGGCAAAGGCGTAGGCGGCCAGTGCCGCGCTGGCGGTCTGCAGCGTGACGATGATGCCGGTGAACAGCAGCGAATTGCCCAACGCCCGCATGAAGTTGATCTGCGCGCCCGAGCCCCCCAGCGACAACGCCTCTTCGGTGCTCATCAGGCCCAGCACCTTCTTGAAGTTCAGCAAGGTGGGCTCGGCGGGCAAGACCTGGATGGAACTGGTGTACAGATCGCTCGGGTGCAGCAAGGCGGTCTTCACCACCATCCACAGCGGGGCCAGCGTGATGGCCAGCATGGTGACGAGTACGACCCAGGCCAGGATGCGGCCGCTGGACCAGGGATGGCGCTTGTCCTCGAGTGCCAGAACGTCGGATTGAGACATGGTGGTTCGCTCCTTGTCAGGCCAGGTCGTTTTCGTTGGCGCGCATGATGCGCATCTGCAGCACCGTGTAGGCGATCATCACCAGGCACAGCGTCATCGACATGGCCGAGGCGTAGCCCATCTTGTAGAAGCTGAAGGCGTTCTGCACGATGTAGTGCACGATCACCCGGGTGCTGTCCAGCGGACCGCCATTGGTGGTGACGGCGATGGTGTCGAAGATCTGGAACGATCCGGTCACGCTGGTGACCAGCACGAACACCATCACCGGGCGCAGCAGCGGCAGGGTGATGCGGCGGAACATCTGCCATTCGCTGGCGCCTTCCAGCGCCGCCGCCTCGTACAGATGCCTGGGGATGTTTTGCAGTCCGGCCAGGAACAGCATGGCCACCAGCCCCATGTGACGCCAGATGTTGACGCCGGCAACGGTGAACATGGCCTGGTCAATGCCACCGAAGAATGGCTGGCGATCGAAACCCGTGGCGGTGATGAAGTGGTTCACCAAACCCAGCATGGGGTCCAGCATCCAGAGCCACACCATGGCCACCAGCACGTTCGAGAGCAGGTAGGGCAGCAACACCACCGACTTCACGAACATGGATTTGGTGAGTCGGTCCATGGCCACTGCCAGGAACAGCCCCAGCGCGGTCTGCAGCGGGATGTTGAGCAGCACGTAGTAGCCCGAGAGCTTCATGCCGTTCCAGAACTTGGGGTCGTCCCACATGCGAGCGTAGTTGTCCCAGCCCACGAACTGGGGCGTGCGCAGCAGGTTCCAGTCGGTGAAGCTGATTTCCACCGCCCGCACCGTGGGCAGCGCATAGAACACCAGAAACCCGATCAGTGCGGGCAGGACCATGACCCAGCCGGTCAAGACTTCTGCGCCCCGTCCGCCGCCCGATCGCCAACTGCTGGCTTGTCTTGCATGTGAGCTCATCGTCGATTCATTCTTGCTGTCGATGTGCTGATAATATTTTCATGTTTTGCCAATAACTATTAGGGAAAACGCGTGGTATTCAGATTTCATTAGCAGGCTATGCTGCTCTCGCGGCCTGCCTGCACTACGAGGCCTCTCGCTATCATCGGCAATGAAAATATTCGTTAACCTGCCATGTCGTCGCCAAAACACCTCCTCCCCCCGGGCCGACGCCCCACCATGACCGACGTCGCCAAGGCCGCGGGCGTGTCGCAGTCCACGGTCTCGATGGTGCTCAACAACATGCCTGGGGCCCGCCTGGCTGACAGCACGCGCGCCACGGTGTTGCAAGTGGCGGCGCAAATGGGCTACTCATTGCCCAAGCGCGAAGCTCCTGCGCCGGCAGCCCCGCGGGCGCGCCACAAAGTGATCGCCTACCTGGTGGACGAAATCTCGACCAGCCCCCACCCCGTGGTCAGCCTGGATGGTGCGCGCGACGCGGCGTGGGAGCACCAGTGCCTGGTCAGCGTGACCGTGACCCGCAACAATCCGGAACAGACCCAGGCGGCCATCGAGATGATGCTGAGCCACCCCGACCTGATCGGCGTCATTTACTCGACCATCTTCACGCGCGAAGTGGAGGTACCGGATCGGCTCCGTGAATTGCCCCTGGTGCTGCTGAATTGCCACAGCCCCGACGCGCGCCTGCCTACGGTAGTGCCAGGTGAAATCGGTGGTGGGCAGACGGCCACCGAGCACCTGATCGCGCTGGGTCACGAGCGCATCGGCTTCATCAATGGCGAGTCCTGGCAGGAAGCCGCCGAAGACCGGCTCAAGGGCTACCGGCGTGCCCTGGCAACAGCCGACCTGCCTTTCGATCCCGCACTGGTGCGCGACGGCGACTGGATGTCGGGCAGCGGTTTCGAGCACACCCTGTCCCTGATGCAGGAGGCACGCCCTCCGAGTGCCATTTTTTGCGCCAACGACCTGATGGCGGTCGGTGCGATCGAGGCCTTGCGGCAACTGGGCTTGCGCGTGCCAGAAGATGTCTCGGTGATGGGTTACGACGACCAGGAGATTTCGCGTCACACCCATCCGCCACTGACCACGATGGTGCTGCCCAACTACGAGATGGGACGGGCCGCCGTAGAGCTGCTGTTTGACGTGATCGATGGCTCGGCCGGCCAGCGCCGGTCGCTGCTGAAGCTGGATTGCCCCTTGGTGGAGCGAGATTCGGTGGCGCCAGGACCTTCAGGCCGGCCTGCCATGCTGCGCGACCGGCGGTGATGGAGGGCACAGGCCACGCCTTGCGGCCATCCTGTCCGGCTCAGACCCGGACGGCCCCGGCAGAACCGTGCGACCTGCCGCCTCGAATCCTGGAATTGAAGTCGGGCTAGGGTTTTCACTGATTATTGCCAATAATATTGGCAATATCATTGGGCATTTCGTCCTTTCACGAGCAATGCCATGGCCAGTCTTGAACTTTTGTCCGTCAACAAGTCCTATGGAGGCGGCAGCCACGTCATCCAGGATGTGAGCTTGCAGCTGGCTCAGGGCGAGTTCTGCGTCTTCGTGGGGCCTTCGGGTTGCGGCAAATCCACCTTGCTGCGCATGCTGGCCGGCCTGGAGGACATCACTTCGGGCGAGTTGCGCATCGATGGCCGGCGCATGAATCATGTAGCGCCGGCGCAGCGCGGCGTGGCCATGGTGTTCCAGAACTATGCGCTGTTTCCCCATCTAACGGTGTACGACAACATCGGCTTCGGACTGTCGGTCACGGGCACTCGCAAAGCCACCCTGGATCGGAAGGTGCGTGAAGCCGCCAAGGTGCTCCAGCTGGATCACCTGCTGGATCGCAAGCCGAAGCAACTGTCGGGCGGACAACGCCAGCGCGTGGCGATCGGGCGGGCGATCGTGCGCGAGCCCGGGGTATTCCTGTTCGATGAACCGTTGTCGAACCTGGATGCCGCCTTGCGCGGCCAGACCCGGCTGGAAATTGCCAAATTGCATCGCGACTACGGTCGCGCCAGCACGGTCTATGTGACGCACGACCAGGTCGAAGCCATGACACTGGCCGACCGGATCCTGCTGCTCAACGCCGGAGAGCTGGTGGCCCGTGAAGGCAGCATCGCGCAGTTCGGCTCGCCCATGGAGCTGTACCACCGTCCCCGGACCCTGTTCGTGGCGGGCTTCATCGGATCGCCCAGGATGAACTTTGCCACCGGCGCATTGCAGGCCTGCAGCCCGGAATCGGCCACGGTGCGGCTCGACAGCGGCGAAACCCTCGAGGCGCACGTCGATGCCCGCAGGCTGCAGCCCGGGGCGCGCGTGACCCTCGGCCTGCGGCCCGAGCACATCAGCCTGGGAACCCAGGGCCAGCACCTGCTGCGCACCGTTCAGTGGCAGGAATGCCTGGGCGACGTCACCTACGGCTACCTCGAGGATGCCTGCGATGCCCCGGGCTGGGTAGTGCGTGCTTCAGGAACGGCCCGCTTCCACCAGGGCCAGCGCCTGGCCGTGACTGCGCCTGCCGACGCCTTGCATCTGTTCGACGAGCAGGGCCTCGCCTTGCCGCGGACGGTGGACTTGCCGGCCTGAATCCTTCGGCGTCCCAAGAGGTCAACACATGAACATTCTCGTCACCGGGGGTGCCGGCTACATCGGCAGCCTGACCAGCGTGCAGTTGCTGCAAGCGGGCCATCGCACCATCATCCTGGACAACCTGCACAACGCCAAGGCTGGCGTGCTGGACCGCATCGAACGGGTGGCGGACCATCGCCCGACCTTTGTACAAGGTGACGTGCGCGACCGCCCCCTGGTGGAGCATGTCCTGCGCGAACACGCGATCGACGCCGTGATCCACTTTGCCGGCTGGAAGGCGGTGGGTGAATCGGTGCGACAGCCCCTGGCCTACTACGACCACAACGTCAACGGCACGCTGGTGCTGCTGGAGGCCATGCAAGCCGCAGGCGTCAGAACGCTGGTGTTCAGTTCATCGGCCACGGTCTACGCTGAATCCGACGTCATGCCACTGACCGAAGACGCTGCCCAGCATCCGAGCAATCCCTATGGCCGCAGCAAGTGGATGGTGGAACAGATCCTGGCCGACCTGGCCTTGGCCGAACCCGACTGGTCGCTGACCGCCCTGCGCTATTTCAACCCGGTGGGTGCCCATCCCAGCGGCCTGATGGGAGAAGACCCCCAGGGCATCCCCAACAACCTGATGCCCTACATCGCCCAGGTGGCGGTGGGGCGGCGCGATGCGCTGCAGGTGTTCGGCTGCGACTATCCCACCGCCGACGGTACCGGTGTACGGGACTACATCCACGTCATGGACCTGGCCGAGGGCCATCTGGCCGCCTGCCAGCACGGGCATGGCCGCCCTGGCCTGCATGTCTACAACCTCGGGCGTGGCCAGGGGCATAGCGTGCTGGAAATGCTGACCGCCTTCGGCCAGGCCTGCGGCAGGACTCTGCCCCATGTAGTGGCGCCGCGCCGAGCAGGCGACCTGGCCGCCTACTGGGCCGATGCCAGCCGGGCGAGACGGGAACTCGGTTGGACGGCCACCCGCACGCTGGACGACATGTGCACCGACACCTGGCGCTGGCAATCCACCCACCCCATGGGCTACGAATTATGAATATCGCCTTCAATCCGCTGGAACATTCCCACCGCCGCCGCAACCCCCTGACCGGGCAATGGGTGCTGGTGTCGCCCCACCGCAGCAAACGTCCTTGGCAAGGCCTGCAGGAAGCCCCCAGGGAAGAGACCTTGAAGCGCCATGATGAGACCTGCTACCTGTGTGCAGGCAACACCCGCGTCAACGGCGAACGCAACCCGGACTACCGCGGCACGTTCGTGTTCACCAACGACCACGCCGCCCTGCTGCCCCAAGTGCCGCCAGCCCCAGCAGGCACCGACCCCCTGTTCCAGCAGCACGAGGCAAGCGGCACCAGCCGGGTGCTGATCTTCTCGCCCGACCATGCCCGCAGCTTGCCGGAATTGGGCCCTGATGAACTGCTGGCCGTGGTGAACATGTGGTGCGACCAGACCGCTGACCTGGGGCGCGACCACGCCTGGGTGCAGCTGTTCGAGAACAAGGGCGCCTTGATGGGCTGCTCGCAGCCCCATCCCCATGGCCAGGTCTGGGCCTCCGGCCACCTGCCCAATGAAGCGGCCACAGAGGACAGGCAGCAACGCGACTACTGGGACGAACATGGCCGCCCCTTGCTGCTGGACCTGGCAGACCGCGAAGCCCACGGCGAGCGCGTGGTGGTACAGACCACAGACTGGCTGGCCATCGTGCCCTTCTGGGCCACCTGGCCGTTCGAGACCCTGTTGCTGCCCCGCTTTGCCGTGCAGCGGATGCCCGACCTCAGCCCTGCACGGCGTCTCGACTTGGCCCTGGTGGTGAAAGAGCTGACCACCCGCTACGACAACCTGTTCCAGGCCTCGTTTCCCTATTCCATGGGCTGGCACGGCGCGCCGTACGACGGCAGCGATACCCGCCCCTGGCAACTGCATGCCCATTTCTACCCTCCGCTGCTGCGTTCGGCCAGCGTGCGCAAATTCATGGTGGGCTATGAAATGCTGGCAGAAGCCCAGCGCGACCTCACCCCCGAACAGGCCGCTGAGCGCTTGCGTGCGCTGAGTACCACCCATTACCGCCACCCGGCCTAACCCTGGCTTGCGTTTCGATGTTTCACGACCCTTTGCTGGAGCGCGTCACGCGCGCGTTTGAACTCCAACATGGCCACATTCCCACTTCAGTGGTGCGTGCCCCAGGACGCGTCAACCTGATCGGTGAACATACCGACTACAACCAGGGCTTTGTGCTGCCCTGCGCGATCGATTTCGTCACCGTGGTGGCGGCGCAACCGCGTCTGGATGGCTGGGTACATGTCCTGGCACTGGACCAGGACAACGCGAGCGACCGCTTTTCCCTCGATGCAGCGATCGAACAGCGCGCTGACGCGCACTGGGCCAATTACGTGCGCGGCATGGTGCGGGCGCTGCAACAGCGGGGTTGCCTGCTCGGCGGAGCCAACCTGGTCATCGGGGGCGATATCCCCCAGGGCGCGGGCCTGTCGTCGTCGGCAGCACTGGAAGTCGCCGTAGGCCAGACCTTCAAGGTACTGCATCGCCTGGACGACCTGAGCGGAACCGATATCGCCATGCTGGCCCAGCGTGCCGAAAACGAGTTCGTGGGCTGCAACTGCGGCATCATGGACCAGCTGATTTCGGCCCAGGGGCTGGCCGACCACGCCATGCTGATCGATTGCGGCTCCCTGCTGCTGCGACCCGTGCCCATGCCGCGCGAACTGGCCGTCATGATCGTGCATTCGCGCGTGCGGCGTGGCCTGGTGGAAAGCGAATACAACATCCGCCGCCAGCAGTGTGAGGCCGCCGCATCCTTCCTTGGCGTGCCGTCGCTGCGCCATGTCACGCCTGTCGATCTGGACCGCCACGGTACAGGGATGGACGGGGTCATCTTGCGCCGTGCCCGGCATGTGGTCACCGAAAATCAACGGGTGCTGGACATGGCCGAAGCCTTGTCGCAGCAGCACTTGCAGCGGGTGGGTGAGCTGATGTCTGCCTCACATGCCAGCATGCGCGATGACTTCGAGATCACCGTGCCGGCCATCGACGAACTGGTGGCCATCCTGCAAGACGCCATCGGCGCCGAAGGCGGCGCCCGCATGACCGGTGGCGGCTTTGGCGGTTGCGTGGTGGCCTTGCTGCCCCAGGCCAAGGTGGCCGAGGTGAGAGCCGCGGTGCAGAACCGCTACCGCGCTCCCTCGGGCGAGGCTGGCACCGTGTACGTGTGCCATGCCAGCGCCGGTGCGGGCAGGGTTCGACTGCTCGAAACGAATCGCGCGTCTTGAGTCAGCCGCCACGCCAATCCGGGCACGGTGGTCGGGGCATCGGCGCACTGAAAGGCATTCAGCGGGATCCAGTCACCGACATCACAGCACAGCAGTGATCAAGCGTCCGTCAGCAAAGAAGGCCGCCAGATTGTCCAGCACCCGCTGCGCCATGGCGGCGCGGGTTTCCTGGGTAGCACTGGCAACATGGGGCAGCAGCACCACGTTGTCCAGTGCCATCAGCTGCTGCGGCACCCGGGGCTCGTGCTCGAACACATCCAGCCCGGCACCGGCAATGCGGTGCTCCACCAGGGCCCGCACCAAGGCCGACTCGTCGACCACCGAACCGCGGGACACGTTGATCAGGAAACCGCGCGGCCCCAGGGCGTCCAGCACTGCGCTGTCGATCAGATGCCGCGTGCCTGCGCCACCTGCGGTGATGACCACCAGATAGTCGGCCCAGCTGGCGAGCTCCAGCAGGGAAGGCTCGTGCTGCCATGGCACCCCAAGGTCGTGCGTACCACGGTGCCCGATGCCAAGGCACCTTGCCCGCTCGATCGGGTCAACCGCCAGTTCCAGGCCGAGCATCCCAACCAGCTGTGGGTCTCGGACTTCACCTACGTCTCGACCTGGCAGGGATGGGTCTATGTGGCCTTCGTCATCGACGTCTTCGCGCGCTGCATCGTGGGCTGGCGGGTCAGCCGCTCCACGCAGACGGACTTCGTGCTCGAAGCGCTCAAGCAGGCACTCTACGCCCGCCAGCCCGAACGCGACCGCTCGCTGATCCACCACTCGGATCGCAGCTCGCAGTACGTCTCGATCCGCTACAGCGAGCGACTGGCCCAGGCCGGCATCGAGTCCTCGGTCGGCATCATGGGCGACAGCCACGACAACGCGCTGGCCGAAACGAGCAACGTACGCTGCAAGGCCGAGTTGATCCACCGCCGTGCAC
>JACCDQ010589333.1_pt1 | contig 11215 bp, 18 predicted proteins | sample 7446031 | NCBI WGS metagenome assembly JACCDQ01 (sample SAMN15323442, study PRJNA562643) | freshwater metagenome | isolation source: river surface water | place: USA:Blue River Watershed | collected 2017-08-17
ACCATTAACTGAGAATATCAAAACTATTCAAAACTTATATCAGACAGGCAAAGTATATATTGTTATTACCACGTCTAGACCTGAAGACTACAAAGAAGCAACGATAAAAGAATTGCAAAAGTATAAAATTCCATATGACCAGATAGTTATGGGCTTACCTCATTGTCAAAGAATTACAATAAATGATTTTTCAAATTCTAATTCATTCCCAACTTGTTCTGCTATTAATGTTCCTAGAAATTCAAACAGCCTTATGGATTATATAAAATGAAAATACTAATCACTGGAGCATTAGGTGGGATTGGATCTATGCTTGTTGAACATTTCAAGGATAAGGATCTTTATTTAGTAGATAACTATAGAAATAATTTTATCAATGAAGTGAACAACGTAAAGAACATTGATATCAGAAGCCAAGAATTTTTCAATTATGTTTTAAATGTAAAGCCAGATGTATTAATTCATTTAGCTGCTATTACATCTTTACCAGAATGTGAAATAAATAAAACTGAATGCATTGATGTAAATGTAACAGGCACAGTAAATGTTCTTGAAGCTTGCAAAACTGTTGGGGTTCAAAATATTATTTTTGCTTCAACATCAGCTATCTATGAAAATAATGATGCAACACAAAATGCTTTCTCTGAGGATTTAAGCACTTCTCCTAGATTGTTTTATTCCCTGTCTAAAAAAATGGCAGAAGAAGCTTGTATTTCATATAGGGAAAATTATGATCTAAATGTTTGTATATTGAGATTTTTTAATGTAGTGGGGCCAAATCAAGACATCCTTAGAAAATCTCCCCCTTTATTGAATTATTTAGTGAGAGAATTTATCAACAACAGAATTCCTAAAGTTCATTCTGATGGAAAACAATCTAGAGACTATATAACTGTTTTTGATTTAAATAATTTATTTAGTGAAATAGTAAAACTTGAGAAATTTCCCAAAGATACATTTAATGTTGCAAGCTCAAAAACAATCAGTGTAAATGAAATGATTTCTCTGGTCAAAGATCAACTAAAAACAAATTTAGATGTAGAATATCGTAATGCAGAAAAGCTTTGGGATGGATATGACAGTTTATGGTCTGGATTTTTCCCTCTCAAAAGATCAATCGTAGCAAAAGAAACAAATAAATTTTCATTGGGTAGCAATCTAAAAATCACAAATAGTTTTGATTGGAAACCTTTAGAAAATCAACACGATCAGATAAGAAAAATTATTGACTTAATAATCAATAATTTAAAAAAGGATTCCTAATGAATGAATATGAAATTCTCCAATCGTTAGTTACAGATGACAAGAAAACATTAATTGATGTTGGATGTCATAGAGCTCATTTTTTAGGTAATTCTGGAATAAATTTTGATTATAAAATAGGAATTGATCCATTAAAGTTTGATGAGCAAGCTGTGTATGATGTAGTTATCAATGGAGCTGTTTCTACTGAAAGCTCTAAAAAACTATTTTATATTCATGAAAATGAGGGATGCTCTTCATTACTCAAAATGAAGAGTGATGAAGTGACTCATGATTTTGCTGAAAGAAAAAACAAATGGTATGTTTCTTTTAGGATTGAAGGCCTGAGGAATATCATCACTACTCAAACATATTCTCTTGAAAAAATTATTGATGAACATATGCCTGACGATCAAGTTTCATTGATCAAGATAGATGCACAAGGATCTGATATTGATGTAGTTCAGTCTCTTGGTAAATATCTTAATACTGACAAAGTAAAATATCTTTTTATTGAATTACCGTCTAGAGATATTGTTCTTTACAACGATCAATTAGATTATCAGACAAGCATCCAAAAACTTAATGAATTTGGATTTGAATTAGTACATAAGCATGATTTTGAAATATTTGGTTATGATGGTAAACCTTGCAGCCCAGAATCAAATGTAATAATGAAAAATAAACTTTTATAACAATATAATGGTAAAAATTTCCTTAGAAGAAGCTTTTGTTTTTGATATGCTTGCTATTATGGATGTAAAAATTCAAAAAATGCCTGTTGAAAATACAATACATTTAAGACAAAAGTTATTTCATGAATTATGTGAGCAATTAGGACATGATTTAGTTTTAGCAGTGACAGAATCTGAAGAATATTCATTATTAATAGAAGCAAATTCTAAAACTTTTGATCTTGTTGATAAAGCTAGAAATGGTGATGGTTTGGCAAAAGAAACTGATAGTGCCAATATGCTTAGACATCATTACAAAAAAGAAATTCAAAAGAAGTTTTTTAATTCAATATTGATGGAAGAAAAGCAAAAAGTATGAACATCTTATCAGGGCCAAAATTAGGTGATTTTATTCACTCATTAATAGTACCAAAATTTTTATATGATAATGGATACAAAGATTTAAATATAATCTTAGGAGAAGTGTATGATAACTTTAGCCTTGGATTTGATAGAGCCTTTGATGATTTAAAAGATGTAGTAGAAAGCCAAGAATACACAAATTCATTTAAAAAATTAGAAGAATCTGATCAAATTGACATGAATCTTTGTATGTTCAGAGGATCAGCTTTATTAAATAAAAAACCATTTTGGAAAGTTTATCTTCATACATTTTTCCAGAATGAACCTAAAGTACCAAAAAATTACAATTGGCTTACATTACCAAAAGTTGATGGATATTCAGACACATTAATTATTAATAGAAGCCATACCAGAGACACTTGCACATATACAAATCATACTCACAATGAATATGAAAAAGTGATGAAGCAATATGACAGAAAATTATTCATTTGCTTTGACATGGAGCAATATAATAATTTTGCTCATAAAGATAAATGTGAAGTTTATCAACCTAAAAATCTTCTTGAATTCTGCACAATCATAAATTCTGGAAAAAGATTTTTAGGTAATCAATCAAGTCCATTAGCAATAGCAACAGCATTGAATGTTCCAAGGACTGGTGAACTACTTTATAATGCTACACAATTACATTATTTGAATGATCATTTATATTATGACAATTGTAATTTTTTTGTGAGCAATCAATAAGTTATGTATTTTGGTGATATAATAAACCCATGATTATTCCAACAGTTTTAGAAAAATCAGCTACTGGTGAAAGAGCTTACGATATTTGGTCACGCTTACTAAAAGATCGTATAGTTTTTTTAGGACAAGAAGTTGATGATTATGTTATCAATTTAATGATTGCACAAATGTTATTCTTGGATAAAGAAGACAGGCATGCTCCAATTGAATTTTACATTAATTCACCAGGAGGAAGTGTTACTGCTGGATTAGCTCTTTATGATGTTATGCATACAATTAGTGCTCCAGTAAATACTACCTGTGTTGGATTAGCAGCTAGTATGGGAGCTGTTTTATTAGCTGGAGGAACTGGAGAACGTAGTGCTCTTCCTCATTCCAGAATTATGATTCATCAAGTTTCTTCTGGCTTTAGAGGAACTTCTGCTGATATGCGCATCCAAGTTAATGAAACAAATAAATTAGAAGATCAATTATTTCAAATCTTAGCAACTAAAACTGGTCAAACAAAAGAACAAATTGCTAAAGATTGTGATCGTGATTATTACATGAGTGCAATTGAAGCTAAAGATTATGGTCTTATAGATGCTGTGATAGATAGCAAGAAATAAAAAAAGGGGAGAATAAATCTCCCCTTTTTTACTTAATACCTTCTTCTGTCATTATAAGCATCACGAGGATCGCCAGGAATTCTATCATTATATTTCTGTGGTTCTGATATTTGTATTTGAAATTCTACTTCAGGATATACTCCACGCATAGATCTAGCTACTTCATTTGCTTTTTCTCTATCATGTAATAATTTTGTTCGACCATCTTCATCTGTATATGTGGTTATTGTGTGTACTCGTTCATCACCAATACTTACATTCACTGTATATGATGATTGATATGGGTTGTCTTCATCTGCAGATGGTTGAACTATGACCATGCCCTTTTTTTTAGGAGCTTTACTCATAGGTGCAGCAGATTCTTCATCCATAGCTAATTTTTTCATTACATTTGTTAGAGCATTAGCTTCAGTATATAAACCAACTTTGTCTAGTTCATTTGCAATACTATTAATATTTGCAATAATTTGTTTCTTCATTTCATCTCCAAGAGGTTGTCATTACTATTCTTACAGCATATCGCTTACATGGCAATTATATCATGATGTTGATACACGGCATTGATGTCTTTGAGAAAATCTCTGTTAAATATTTTTTTACATGTTATTGCAAAATTGACCTTTACAACATATACTGTACTAATTCTTATAAGGAATGAATAATGGCACAAATTCTTAAGTCAAAATCTATTTATTACAATGATGTAAATCTTGTAGCTCAACCATGCAAAGTAAAGTCTCGTAAAGATATTCCTGTTGAACTGCATCGTATTATCGTTTCACCCATGGAGGCAATTGTTGGTAAGACATTTGCACTCAAGGCTAATGAACTAGGTCTTACTTTGTGCTTACATCGTTTTTGCTCTATTGAAGAACAAGTAGACCTATACAATTCTTTACCTAATAAGAAAAATGTATTTGTTTCTATTGGACTTAATGATTGGGATAGAGTTGAAAGATTAGCTATGGAAGGTGTGACATCATGGCTAATCGATATGGCTAATGGCTATATGTCTACTGAAATTAGAAGCTGTGTAGAAAAACTTTCTGAACAAGCTAGTATACAAAATCTCATGATGGGAAATGTGCATTCTGAACGTGGTTTTCAAATGCTCGCTAATGTTGCACCTGATAAATCTTTTTCTAAATATGTACGTGTAGGAATTGCTGGCGGTAGTCCTTGTGCTACTAACGATTCAACAGGCTATAATCGTGGCCCTATCACTGAAATAATGGAAATTGATGAATCTAACCCATGGGATCCTACAAGTGATCAAGTATTTTTGAATCGCAAGCCATACATTATTGCTGATGGTGGAATTAAGAATGCTGGATATGCTGCTAAAGCTTTTGGTGCTGGTGCTGATTATGTAATGATGGGCGGTTATTTTGCTCGTGCCTTTGAAGCAGAAACTCATGTAAGGGGAGATGGACATTATTGGGGTGGTGCATCTCATAAGCAACAGATCCTTTCTACCGGCAAAGTATATAGACACTCAGAAGGTAAAGAAGTGCCAATCCTTGATGAATTACGCCCTCTAGAAGCTCTTGTAGATGAACTTTGGGGTGGCATTTCTTCTGCTGTATCGTATAGTGGTTATGAAACATTATCTGGTTTCATCAGTAACGGAGTTTTTGAATTAAAACAAAACTCATTACCACCAAGGAGAGGTTAATGTCAAGAAACAAATTCTACGATAAAACCATATTTCTGCTCAAAGAAAGATTCAGAGACAATACAGCTTTGGATATTCTTGATAATATGCAAGCAGTGTATGAAGCAAAAGACAATGATTATTCTGCTACTGGTCTTCCTATGGGTAATCTGCGTAAATGTGAGGATGCTGGTATTGATGCTTGGCGAGGATGTTTAGTAAGAATTGGCGATAAAATGTCCCGCCTTGAAAACTTCCTCAAAGAAAAAGAATACTTGGTAATTTCAGAAAAAGCTGAAGATACAGTTATTGATTTAGCTAACTATGCTATATTAATGTCTTGTCTAATTGAAGAAATCAAAAAGCCTCATTCCCAATACTACTGGGATTTATCTGAACAAGCACAAAAAAGATTACAAGATCTTTCTTATTATTGTGTTTACCAAGCAATGCTGTGGAAAGATAATAATTCTGTAAATGACCTCAGCAAACTTGAAAAAGCATTGAGTTATTGGCCTATGCTATGTGATTATTCCCTAGAGATGCAATGAAAGAAGAATTGAAGATTTGCAATTATAGGGATGATATCAAAAAATATTTGATCAAAAAATATCCTAAAGCACGTAGAGAAGATATTGAAGATGCTGTTCAATCTGCAATAATCAAAGCTTCTTTTGCTCAAAATCAATGGCGGGGTGAAACCACTTTAAAAAGCTGGCTTACAAAAATTGCTATTAATTTTTATATTGAAATTCACAGAAAGGCTTACATGAAAAATGAATCTTTAATTAATTCAGAAGATGCAAATTCTGTATTTGAAAATATGATTCAAGAAGATTTTTCTGAAACTTTATGTGAAAATAATTATCTAACATCTTTGTATGATGAATTAATATCAGGCTTAGAAGATAATATAAGCATAAAAACATTTAATCTTAATGTAATTGATGATATTGATTACAAAGATATTGCAACAACTCAAAATATATCAATTTCAGCTGTGAAGTCTCGTGTTCATAGAGGCAAAATGATGTTGCAAAAAAAATATCTCAAAATTTCTCACAAATATGAGGATTTGACGGTATAATTGGTTAAGTTTCATTTGAAAAAAGGAAAAATAAAATGAATAAGTTTGTTGTTTCATTGGTTGCTCTTTTTGCAACCACATCTGCATTTGCTTCTGAGCCATTGACTATTAATGTCAGCAATCTTCAAGCAAAGGTAGTAAAGAAGTCTGAGGGCCCAGCTTTCAGTGCTAAGTCTTTTGCTGGTGCTCCTGTTCTCGATCATAAGGGGCAATTGGTTGGACTTGATGCAGTTGTTCTTATCGATGAGCATGAAGAGAATTTAGCTGTAGTGCGACCTCTTGCAGAATATGGTGTTGCGGGAGTTAAGGTTCGTTCCATTGCAGCAGTATCTGTTAGTCCTAATGGCAAGCAAGTTTATGCTGGACTTGGTGTCCTTGTACCAGTTGGAAAGGTTGTTGATGGAGTGGAGCTAGAGGTTGGTGCAGTAGCTCCAGGTGCAGACTTGACCAATGGATTTAAGGTTGATGGAAAGTTTGTTCCAGCTGTAAAGGCTAAGATTGATCTTCCTAAGGTTTTCAAGGGAGTGAAGAATGTTTGGAATGAAGTTGATAAGAAGCTTTTTCCATAATCTTTCAAACTAGCTAATAAAGGACAGGATCATTCCTGTCCTTTATTATTTAACTATGGGCATTTTTGATCGTCAGCTAATAGATAAAGTATCTGAATGTAAGGCTAAGAAAGAATGGCAAATTTGTATATATTGTCATGCCCCTTTTCTCACCGATACATTTGAAACTAAATGTGTTAGATGTAGATACTTTGATGTGCACTTGATTAAAATAAAATCAAGATTCATGCTTTTTTACATCATGTCCAGCACTCTTCTTGCCGTTGTTTATGCTTTTAGTTTAGTTAAACTAGTCAAGATAACAGAAAAAATAGAATTTTTACTACTTTTTTTGCTATTTCCAACGATATTCATAGGAATGTTAATGTGGATGGTAGTAAACAAATACAAGGATTGAAAAATATTTTATAATAATAAAGATTAGTTTTAATCCAAGGAAACCAATTATGCCAAGACCAAAAAAAATTGTCCCAGTAGTTGAAGAAAATTTGATTGAAGATTTAGATGTTTCTGTTGAAGAAAATGAAGTTTTTGAAACACAACTGACTATAGATTTAAGCTCAGAAAAGAAATTTGAAGAAATTGTTGAGAACGTTGTTGAACAATTTGATGTAGTAGAACCACCTCAAACTCCAGAAACTCCTTCAGTCCTACCCACTAAATATGATGTATTTGAAAATAATGTTTTCTTGAAGACTGTAGATACCACTGAAGACTTGGATTTTTATTTAGATGCAAATAAAAATCAACTTCTAGATTTTATTGAAGAACTTAAGAAAGAAACTGATAATGAAGAAGACTTAGCTCTCTTCAACACTCCAGATGATAACAGAACCTATAAGAGTTTAGCTCAATATTTCTTACAAAATGGTTTAGCTCCTGTACCACCAAAAATTAAGTCTTGGATGGTCTACTATACAAAGAAATATCCATTTATGTCAGAAGAAGAAATTGCCATCAAAGCAATAGGTAATTTAAGATACTCTTTTAGCATAGCACAGTAAAATGCTCTATGATTTTAAGATACGTGCTGAGATATCACACGTTAAGCTGATATCCAAAGCACTAGATATCTTGAAATCAATTTCAAAAGGTGAAATAACTAGAGCAACTTGTTTATTTCTTGAAAATAAATTCACAAGCAATGATGAAAAATTTGACGTAAAAGTAGAAAAATTAAATGAAGTTTTTCTTTTAATTCAAAAAGATCATCTTGATAATAGAATTTTAAATATTCTTCAATTAGGAAATTTTGGAACTGAACTAACAAACGTAAAACAAAGATTTATTGATACAGGAATAATTATTAAAAATAAAAGACTATCCTATATAAATATAAATGTTACGAGATCTGAAATTGATATAATCTATATAGCTTGTAAACTATATTGGACTATATTAGTTTCAGATTTTTCTTTTATTGCAAGCGTATTGAAACATAAATGCAATCAAGAAGAAATAAAAGAAATATTAATCCAAAATTCTGATTACAACATAGATATTGAAAATAAAAAGATTCATAGAAAATCTAAATGGGCTTATGACATTTGTAACACTATTGAAAATATAGATAATTCTGATATAATCAAAAACATAGGTACATTACCTAAGTTAAAGATTACTAAAAATGTCTAAATATAAACATTCTTTTTGGCGATATGTTCCCAGCACAGAAAAATTTAAATCTGAATTTAAATTTGTAGAATCATTTGAAACTGATTCTGATGCTGTTCCTGAATTTCATGATCATTATTGTATTGATCATGTAGTAAATCTAGAGACAGGGCAAATGAGGGTGAAAAATCATTCTGCTCCTGAATATTGCGTGTCAAAATATATTGGTTGGGGATTGGAATTACCCCCTGTAGAAAAAGCAAATAAACAAGAAATTTTTATTGTTGTTCATAAAAGCTCGTTTTCACATAAAAAGATTGAATTTGATGAGTTTTTAGAGCCAACAGACAATCATTATAGCAAAGAAGATTGGGAATTTCTTTTATCTGTTTTAGAACAAAGATTTACTAAGCAAAAAGAATGGGCTAAAGATGGGATAAAAATTCCGAGCCAATATGATGATGGCACACAAGTATTCAAAACAGAAAATGAATTCCGAGCCTTTTCTTTTGGTAGACGAGCTTATTTTCTTTACCATCTTGTTTATAATTATCGCTTCACCCTTCTTGTTCGTAGATTGAATATAGGATACACCCAATAATGTTAGTATGTGATGTTTCTGCAATTGACAAGCTAATTGATATGTATGGAGAAAATTTATCTGTTATTTACAATGATAATAAATTTCTTCTTTATGATCTTCGTGACCATTTTGTAGATAATAATATGGAATGCTCAATAAATGTTTACAAAGTTTCATCTATTGGAATTCAAAAAGATGATTTCCTATTTGTAAGTATTGATTCACATCAACAATATGCCAAGGATGATACAATTAATCTATGAAACCTAGCTTCAAAGAATTCCTAGAAAAAATTGATTATAAAGATCCATCTGAATATGATTTTGATGCGGATGAAACAATTGATAAAAATATAAAAGAAACTATTAAAAATATCAATAAATCATCTTGGTGTTGGACATTATGGAGCTGTGAAGGACATAATCATGAAGATAATAGTTCATCATTGCCTTATTTTGTTTTTATTGTAAAGAAAAAATGTATTCCTTTACTACTTTCAATGCTATTTCAAACATTAGACCCTGAAGTTAATATAATAACAAATTTTCCTTTGTGTAACACTAATTCAATAAGCGTGTCATGGGGTTTTACAGATGATAAATATGCGATTGTAAATGTTCATTGGGCACATAATTTTTTAGAAGAAGAAGATCAACATAAAAAATTATTATCTGATCTATATGAAATGAGTTTTAAGATTTTAGAGGCAAAATTATGAGCAAGAAAATTGGTTCTGAAATAGATGATGAACTACATAATCAATTCTTAATTAAATTTACAGACTTTATTGAGAAATTTTCCCCTGCACTAGATATTGCTGAAAAATATCAAAATAATATACATACAGAAAAACTTATTATTGAAGATTTACCACTTGATAAAGAAATGATAATAGATGAAATTGTTAGTACTATGAAAGCAATGATTCCACTATTTGTAAATATAACATCACTTGAAAATAAATTGGAAAAACTAAACAAATAAAAAAGGCCTCTTTCGAGGCCTTTTTTATTATCGGATAATTACTTGTTTTTCGTGTCCAACAATAATGTCTGGATCAACCCAAACCTTTACACCAGCATCTTTCCACTTCCAACATAATGAAACGTCTTCTGATGAAAAGTCTCTTGAAGTTTCAATACTATGCATTGCTGGCTCAAACCATGGATAGGTAACCTTTTCAAATGCACCCTTTCTACACATCATAAATCCCATACCAGCATAAAAAACATCAGCCAACTTATTAGGATTATTATTAGCAATCTCTTTCAATTCACCCGGAGAAAGAAATGGGAACATGCCTGTCTTCAAGAAATATTCTAAATCCCAATCTCTAACAATTGTAGAGTGAGTGCCAGATGTTGTAAGATAAATACCACACAATACTTCTAATGCACGATCTTTTTGCATACGATTATAAAGCTTCATAACATGGTCTGGTTCAAAAACAATGTCAGAGTCAAACCACATAATATAATCGTAATCAATCTTGCCTTGGAATGGAATCTGATGAATTCCAGCTCTGTTATCAGCACCTAGTAGATTTGCTCTACAGTGAAAGATAACTGGAGAATAATGACGAGAAACAATAATATCAAAAGGCAATCCCCTTACACCATGCAAGAGAAACTTTGTCCATGAATCAAAAAATCCAGGGGTGAATTCTTTTCCCGGAATACAACAGACAACTACTGGTTTCTTTTGTGGCTGTAAAGATAATGATTGAGAGAGACCTGGTGATACACTCTTATTCACATTAGTATTGAATTTCATACTACTATTATACAACTCAAAAATAAAAATTATTAGGTTGTTTTAATATATGAAAAACTAATTGTATCAGGCTCTTCTACAAATCTTGGATCTTGATTAAACCCAAGCTTCATAAATAATTTCATACTGCCATGGTTTGTATGGGATGTGATAGAATAAAAATTCTTGAACTCGGACTTATCAATAACATCTCTTAAAACATTTGTCATGATGCCCTTGTTCCAATAGTTTTCATTTAACATACAACCAACTTCAGCCCAACCATAATGTTTTTCTAAATTATGTAAAAATACTACAC
>JACCDQ010986867.1_pt1 | contig 11213 bp, 9 predicted proteins | sample 7446031 | NCBI WGS metagenome assembly JACCDQ01 (sample SAMN15323442, study PRJNA562643) | freshwater metagenome | isolation source: river surface water | place: USA:Blue River Watershed | collected 2017-08-17
ACCGCGAGGTCGCCGCCAACCCGGTTCACCTGATGTACGCGCTTGAACAGCAGATCGAACAGGAACAGTTCCCGCCCGAGATCGAGGAACGTTACCTGCGCTACCTGAAGGAATTCCTCAGCCCGCGCTACGCCGAGTTCATCGGCAAGGAAATCCAGACCGCCTACCTGGAAAGCTACTCCGAGTACGGCCAGAACATCTTCGACCGCTACGTCACCTATGCCGACTTCTGGATCCAGGACCAGGAGTTCCGCGACCCGAACACCGGCGAGATGCTCGACCGCAGTGCTCTCAACGATGAACTGGAAAAGATCGAGAAGCCGGCCGGCATCAGCAACCCCAAGGACTTCCGCAACGAGGTGGTCAACTTCGTGCTGCGCGCCCGCGCCAAGCACGATGGCAAGAATCCGGCGTGGACCTCCTACGAGAAATTGCGGGCGGTGATCGAGAAGAAAATGTTCTCGAATACCGAGGAACTGCTGCCAGTGATCTCGTTCAGCACCAAGGCCAGCGCCGACGAGCAGAAGAAGCACCAGGAATTCGTCGACCGCATGATCACCAAAGGCTACACGGAAAAGCAGGTGCGCCTGCTGTGCGACTGGTATCTGCGCGTTCGCAAGTCGTCCTGACATGAGGCGGCCGCCCCCGACGGGGCGGTTGCAACGGGAGGAATGGAGATGACAGTCCGGATCATCGACCGAAGACTGGATAGCCGGAACAAGAGTTCCATCAACCGGAGCCGCTTCATCCACCGCTTCAAGGGCCAGATCCGCAAGGCAGTGGCCGACGCCATTGCCCACCGCGGTATCCGCGACCTGGAAAACGGCGAGAAGATCAGGATCCCGGGAAAGGACATCTCCGAACCGCAGTTTCGTATCGGCCAGGGGGGCGTCCGCGACATGGTCCATCCCGGCAATGACCGTTTCCATCGCGGTGACGAGGTCGACCGCCCGCTCAGCGGTGGCGCCGGTCAGGGCAAGGGCCAAGCCAGTCCGGATGGCCAGGGCATGGATGACTTCGCTTTTACCCTGACCCGCGACGAGTTTCTCGACATCTTCTTCGACGAACTGGCTCTGCCCAACCTGGTCAAGCGCCAATTGGCGCGCATCGACGACTACAAGCGGGTGCGGGCCGGCTACACGCACACCGGCGTGCCAACCAACATCAACCTGGTGCGCACCATGCGCGGCGCGGCTGGGCGGCGGATCGCCGTCGGCGGCCCACAGGCCGGCCGCCTGCGCCAGTTACAGGCTGATCTGGAAGCTGCCCGCCAAAACACTCCGCCCGATGACGAAGAAATCAAGCGCCTTGAACGCGAGATCGCCTGCCTGCGCGCGCGCATGGAGGCCATCCCCTTCATCGATCCCTTCGACCTGCGCTACAGCAACCGCATCCGCGTACCGCAGCCGTCGACGCAAGCCGTGATGTTCTGCCTGATGGACGTTTCCGGCTCGATGGACGAAGCCAAGAAACAGCTGGCCAAGCGCTTTTTCATGCTGCTCTACCTGTTCCTGAACCGGAACTACGAGCACATCGAGGTCGTCTTCATCCGCCATCACACGCTGGCCGAGGAGGTGGACGAGGACACCTTCTTCCACGCTCGCGAAACTGGCGGCACGGTGGTGTCCACCGCCTTGCAACTGATGCGCGACATCATCGTCCAGCGCTACGCGAGCAGCGCCTGGAACATCTATGGTGCCCAGGCTTCGGACGGCGACAACTGGAACGATGATTCGCCACGCTGCCGCGAACTGCTGGCCGAGGGCATCCTGCCCAGCGTGCAATATTTCGCCTACATCGAGATCGCCGACAGTGAGCCGCAGAACTTGTGGCGTGAATACGAACAACTCCTGAGCACGCATGTCGGCCACTTCGCCATGCAACGCATCACAGCAGCCAGCGACATCTACCCGGTGTTCCGCGAATTGTTCCGGAGGCGGCTGGCATGAAGAAGAGAAAGCCCCGCCTGATCGCCGAAGGTTCCGACTGGACGATCGAAGCCATTGCTCGCTACGACGCCGAGATCGGCCGCGTCGCCAGGGAATACGGCCTTGACACCTACCGTCACCAGCTCGAGATCATTACCGCCGAGCAGATGATGGACGCCTACGCCGCCATCGGCATGCCGGTCTATTACCACCACTGGTCTTTCGGCAAGCACTTCCTGGAGACCGAGAACCGCTACAAGCGCGGCCACATGGGCCTGGCCTACGAGATCGTCATCAACTCCGACCCGTGCATCGCCTACCTGATGGAGGAAAACACGCTGACCATGCAGGCCTTGGTCATCGCCCACGCCGCCTACGGCCACAATTCCTTCTTCAAGGGCAACCACCTGTTCAAGCAGTGGACCAGCGCCGACGCCATCATCGACTACCTGGTCTTCGCCCGAGACTACATCGCCGAGTGCGAGGAACGCCACGGCGCCGACGCGGTGGAAGAACTGATCGACGCCTGCCACGCCCTGTCCAATGTTGGCGTGGACCGCTACAAGCGTTCGCCACCCCGTTCGCTGGCCCGCGAGAAGGAACGCCAGCGTGAACGGGAAGCCTACCTGCAATCGCAGATCAACGCACTCTGGCGAACCCTGCCCCACCACGATGCCGATCCGGCCACCACCAGCGAGCAGCGCTTCCCGGCCGAGCCCGAGGAAAACCTGCTCTATTTCATTGAAAAGCACGCGCCGCTGCTCGAACCCTGGCAGCGCGAAATCATCCGCATCGTGCGCAAGGTCGGCCAGTATTTCTATCCGCAGCGCCAGACCCAGGTGATGAACGAAGGCTGGGCCACCTACTGGCACTACACGCTGCTGCAGGCCTTGTACGACGAAGGCAAGGTGTCGGACGGGTTCATGATGGAATTCCTGCATTCCCACACCAACGTGGTCTACCAGCCGCCCTATAACAGCAACTGGTACAGCGGCATCAATCCCTACGCCCTCGGTTTCGCCATGTGGCAGGACATTCGCCGCATCTGCGAGGTGCCCACCGACGAGGACCGCCACTGGTTCCCCGATATCGCCGGCTCGGATTGGCGCAATACCTTCAATTTCGCCATGCACAATTTCAAGGACGAGAGCTTCATCGCCCAGTATCTGTCGCCCAGGCTGATGCGTGAGTTCCGTTTCTTTGCCATTCGTGATGACGACGACCGGCCGCGCCTTTCCGTCGATGCCATCCACGATGAACCTGGCTACCGTGACCTTCGGCTGAAATTGGCTGAACAATACAACCTGGGTAACAGCGACCCGAATATCCAGGTCTGGAATGTGGACCGCCAGGGGGATCGCTCGTTGACCCTGCGCTATTTCAGCCACCAGCGAAGACCGCTGTCAGCCCATTACGAAAAGGTGCTTGATCAGGTAGCCCGGTTATGGGAGTTCGCTGTTCGTCTGGAACAACAAACGGCCGACGGAGAATGGCAGGTTATTCTGGAACGAAAGCGCGAGCGGCGTAAAAGAGACATTCCTTAGATGCACTTGAACGACTCGCCGGGATCGTTTGACAGTGCTACACCGCAGCAAGCGGTAAGAAGATCATGCAGCTTCAACGGGCCACAGGGACCCGTTGACCGCAAGCTGCCCTGCAATTCTCAATCCTTGAACGGATGCTGCTTGAGAATGGTTTCATCACGCTCCGGTCCCGTCGACACGATGGCGACCGGTACTTCGCACAATGCCTCGAGACGGTTCAGATAGGCCTGCGCATTGACCGGTAGGTCTTCCCAACGCTTGACGCGGAAAGTGGTTCCTTCCCAGCCCGGCATCGTCTCGTAGATCGGTTCGCAGCGTGCCACATCGTCAGCACCAATCGGCAACAGATCGACCACCTTGTCGCCGAGTTTGTAGCCGGTACAGATCTTGATCTCCTTGAGTCCATCAAGCACATCCAGCTTGGTGATGCACAGGCCGGTCAGCCCGTTGATACGCGCCGAACGACGGAGCAATGCCGCATCGAACCAGCCGCAACGGCGCTTGCGCCCGGTGACCGTGCCAAACTCCTTGCCGACGCTGAACATCTGGTGTCCCGGCGTTCCTTCGGTATCGATATCAAGTTCGCTGGGGAACGGACCGCCACCAACGCGAGTGCAATAAGCCTTGGTGATGCCGAGTACGTAGTGGAGCATGCCGGGACCGATGCCAGCACCGGCCGCAGCCTGGCCTGCCACGCAGTTCGATGAGGTCACGAACGGATAGGTCCCGTGATCGATGTCGAGCAAGGTGCCCTGCGCACCTTCAAACAGCATGTTCTGACCCGCCTTGTTGGCATCGTAAAGCGCCGCTGACACGTCGACCACCATCGGCTTGATGACTTCTGCATCCGCCATCGCCTGATCATAGACCGACTGGAAATCAACTGGCTCGGCCTTGAAATACTGGGTCAGCACGAAATTGTGATACTCGAGCACTTCCTTCAGCTTGTCTGCAAAACGCTCGGGATGAAAGAGATCGTAGACGCGCAGACCACGACGCGACACCTTGTCCTCGTAGGTCGGACCAATCCCTTTGCCGGTGGTCCCGATTTTCTTGTCGCCCGCCTTGGCCGCTTCACGCGCCTTGTCGATCGCCGAGTGATACGGCAGGATCAGCGGGCATCCCGGGCTGATCTTGAGACGTGAACGGACGTCGATTCCACCTTTTTCAAGTTCGGCGATTTCGGAAATCAGGTGATGGACATCCAGCACGACACCGTTGCCGATGTAGCAGTCGACCCCGTCACGAACGATGCCGGACGGCACCAGATTGAGCTTGTAGACATTTTCGCCGACAACCAAGGTGTGGCCGGCATTATGCCCCCCCTGAAAACGCACGACGCCTTTGGCATGGTCGGTCAGCCAGTCGACGATCTTGCCCTTTCCTTCGTCGCCCCACTGGGTTCCCACCACGATGACATTCTTTGCCATTTTTAATCCTCTTGTATTGCTTCAATGATCCAATGCTCGCCGACACAGACGAGTTTGCGGTCGCAAACCGGGCCCTCACAGGCAGTTTCCCCCGGCAGCAACTCGACAACGACCTCGCCTTGCTCCCTCAATTCAGCGATGTGCGCCGACAAGACTCGGTCATGTCCAGCGTAGGGCGCAAGTATCGCACCTTGCGAAGAAAGTGCGGGCGTCATTCGTGCGACTTCGCGCAAATCCATCGAGAAACCGGTTGCCGGACGGTCCCGACCAAAGGCTTGTCCAGCACCATCGTAACGTCCGCCCAAGGCAATCGCCGCCGGATAGCCCGGCACATAGGCGGCAAAAACGACCCCATTGTGATAGTGATAACCACGCAGATCGGACAAATCGATCGAGAACGGCAACGAGCCGGCAGCCTCGACGATATGTTTCAACTGAGCCAGCGCTGTTGCAATCGTCGGCAAATTTGGCAGCACGATCGCCGCCCGATCCAGCGTCTCGACACCACCGTAGAGAGAAGGAAGTGCAATCAGTGCTTCACGATAAGGTGAGGGAACACCTGCGCATAGCTCAGCCAGTTCCGGCACATTTTTCGCGCGTAAATGCGATAGAACGGCCTCCTCGGTCTCGTCCGATAATCCGGCTGCATCCGCTAGCGCACTAAAGATTCCGACATGGCCGAGATCGATTCGGCTTAATGGCAGCTTGATCTTGTCGAACGCCCCAGCCATCAGGCGAATGATGTCAAGATCGGCTTCGATACCGGCGTAGCCGTAGAGCTCGGCACCAATCTGGACCGGCTCACGACTGGCGGAAATCGTCGCCGGTAGCGTATGCAGCACGCTATCGCAATAGCACAGACGGGTAACGCCCTGGTGATTCAGCAAATGCGCATCGATTCGGGCCGCCTGAGGCGTGATATCGGCACGCACGCCCATGGTCCGACCCGAGAGTTGGTCAACCAGTTTGAAAGTCCGCAGATTCAGATCCTGTCCTGCCCCAGTCAACAGCGACTCGATATATTCGAGCATGGGTGGCATGACAAATTCGTAGCCACGTGCCTTGAAATGATCCAGCACCGTGCGGCGCAAGCGCTCGATCCGAGCCGCTTCAAGCGGCAGCGCATCCGCAATGTATTCAGGTAACAACCAGTTCATGCAAAAACCATCAGTAGAATGAGCCCGATCAGCATCGATGTCAGGCCGATGAAGCGAATCTGCCCATCCGATAATTGAACAAGGCGACGAAAGGTTTCACGCCATTGCGCAGGAAACACAAAGGGCATGATGCCCTCGATCACCAACATGAGGGCAAACGCCAACAGCAGATTGACAGTCATTTACCCTTGCCGCCGTCGCGACCGACGTTCTTCATGTACTTGAAGAAATCCGAATTCGGCTCAACTACCAGCACATCGTTCTTCGACTTGAAGCTACCGCGATAGGCTTCGAGACTGCGATAAAAGGCGTAGAACTCCGGATTCTGAGTGAAAGCCTGGGCGTAGATCGCGGAGGACTTGGCATCCCCTTCACCCTTGAGTTTCTGGGCATCACGATAGGCATCGGCAATGATGACTTCACGTTGCTTGTCGGCATCGGCGCGAATCTTTTCGGCTTCGGCCGAACCTTCGGAACGCAATTCATTGGCTACCCGCTTGCGCTCGGCTTCCATCCGACGGTACACCGCGTCGCTGACCTCGGTCGGCAATTCGACGCGTTTCAAGCGGACATCGACGATTTGCACGCCGATCTTGCGGGCATCCGCATCAGCCTTGACCCGCATGTCCTCCATGATTTTCTCGCGTTCGCCGGAAATCACGTCGTGCACCGTGCGCTTGCCGAATTCTTCGCGCAAACCCGCGTTGACCGTCTGATTCAGGCGCGTCTTGGCGCGCATTTCGTCCCCACCGACCGAGATGTAATACAGCTTCGGATCGACGATCCGCCACTTGATGAACGAATCCACCAGGACGTTTTTCTTTTCGGAGGTGATGAAACGCTCTGGCTCGTTATTGTCCAGCGTCAGGATACGACGTTCGAAATAACGGACGTTCTGAACCATCGGCACCTTGAAGTTCAGTCCCGGCTCGGTAAGAACACGCTTGACCTCCCCCAACTGGAAAACCACCGCATACTGGCGCTGATCCACCGTGAAGATCGACATCGAGAGCACGACCAGCACGGTGATCGCAAGTGCTCCCAGCAAATTGCTACGTGGGCTCATGGACGGCTCTCCCGGTCACGCGAACGCAAGGAGGGTTCGCGACGACTGCTGTTGTTCAGGGAATTATCAAGTTGGGGCGGCGCTTCTGACGAAAGCGGCGTAGCTGGACGCGCTGTCTGCGATGCCGGTGCCGGTACATCGCTCGACTGTGCCTGACCGACGGACCCTGCGGCGGCCGCCTGCATCAACTTGTCGAGCGGGAGATAGAGCAAATTACCCTGCCCGCGCGCGTCGACCATGACCTTGCTGGTATTGGCGAAGACCTGCTGCATGGTATCGAGATACAAACGCTGACGAGTCACTTCCGGTGCTTTGGCATATTCGACAAGAACCTGCTTGAAGCGGGAGGCATCACCTTCTGCAGTCGCCACCACACGCTGTTTGTAACCACTGGCTTCCTCAAGCAAACGCGCCGCCGTACCCTTGGCCTTCGGAATCACATCATTTGCGTAGGCCTGACCTTCATTCTTCTGACGCTCGCGATCCTGTCCTGCCTTGACCGCATCATCGAAAGCCGACTGAACCTGCTCTGGCGGCTGGGCATTCTGCATGGTCACCTTGGAAATAGTGATCCCGCTCTGATAGCGATCGAGAATGTCCTGCATCAATTTTGAGGCATTGGTCGCAATCTGCTCACGGCCCTCGTATAAAACGAAGTCCATTTTGCTCTTGCCAACGATCTCCCGGACTGCCGTTTCTGCAGCCCCCACCACCGCATCATCGGGATGACGGTTATTAAACAGGTAGTCGACCGGATCCTTCAGGATGTACTGAACCGCGAACTGGATATTCACGATGTTCTCGTCATCGGTCAGCATCAGCGCTTCTTTCAGTACCTTGTTCCGTTCGCTGCCGCGATAGCCGATTTCAACCGTCCGCACACCGGTCAGGTTCACCAGCTCATGCGACTGGATCGGTGACGGGAAGCGCCAACGCAGCCCCGGCTCGGTGACTTCCTTGAAGCTGCCGAACTGCAGGACAACGCCACGTTGCGAAGCATCGACAATGTAGAAACCGGAAGCCAGCCAGATGACGGCGACCAAGCCGGCAATCAGGCTGATACCCCCACCCAGAAAGCGCGGATTGAAATCGATCTGCGGCATTTTCGGACCATCGCCACCACCGCTACCGCCGCCCCGCTTGCCGAACATGCCGTTCAGCTTGCGATTGAAATCGCGCCACAGATCTTCCAGATCGGGCGGCCCCTGATTCGGGCGGCGACCACCCTGGTTCGAATCGCCGCTATCGTTACCGCGATTACCCCACTGCGGGTCATTCAATGACATGAGTATTCCTAGACTTGGGATCATGGATAGTTGGAATCAATCGATAAAATCGTTTTGCGCATTCTTTTCGGCAACCGCCCAGGCTTCACGACGCAGCGCCGCTTTTTCCTTGGCGATTTCGGCAAGGCATTCGCGCAAACGTTCAATGCCCTCACCGGTGCGGGCACTCAGCCGAGCGCGCGCGATATTACCATACTCATTTCGATCGACTCCGGGACTGGCCTCGGTCAGATCGATCTTGTTCCAGACGATGACCTGTCGCACCTGACTCGCACCAATCTCACCGAGTACCTTGTTCACTTCGGCAATCTGTTCATCCCGGGCATGACTGGCACTATCGACGACGTGGAGCAGCAAATCGGCATCCGTTGCGGCCTCCAGCGTCGCGTGAAAGGCGTCGACCAGCGAGTGGGGCAAATCACGGATAAAACCAACCGTATCGGAAATGACGATATTGCCGCCACCTTCCACCCAGAGCTTCCGCGAGGTGGTATCAAGAGTCGCAAACAACTGGTTGGCGGCATAAACGCCGGCATGTGTGAGCGCGTTGAACAGGGTGGACTTTCCAGCATTGGTATAACCGACCAAGGAGACCGTCAGCACATCGCCCTTGCCACGTGCCTTGCGCTGAACCCCGCGCTGGCGGGCCAATTTCTGCAGTCGCTCCTTGAGCAGCTTGACGCGGTTACCCAATAGACGACGGTCGGTTTCAAGCTGGGTTTCGCCCGGACCGCGCATCCCGATCCCGCCACGCTGCCGTTCCAAGTGAGTCCAGCCACGAACCAGCCGGGTCGCAAGGTGCTCAAGCTGGGCCAGTTCGACCTGCAACTTGCCTTCGGCACTGGAGGCCCGCAACGCGAAAATGTCGAGAATCAGGCTTGTGCGGTCGACAACCCGGCATTTCAGTTCTCGCTCGAGGTTGCGTTGCTGGGCAGGGGACAATTCGTGATTGAAGATCACCAGATCGGCATCGGCCGCAGCCATTACTGCCGCGACTTCCTCCACCTTGCCCTTGCCGGCATACGTCTTGGGATCCGGACTATGCCGGCGCCCCCCGACCTCGCCAACGATCACGCCACCCGCCGATTCGGCGAGTAGCCGAATTTCTTCGAGTTGATCGGAAAGGTCGGCCTGACCGAAGTCAAGCTGAACGATCACAGCCCGCTCTCCGGCGGCTGGCCTTTCGTTCATGAGCGGAAAATATCAACTGGGCGACCCGTCAAGAAGACAGGTCGCAAACAGGTCCGTTTATTCAGCAGCCTGTTCCTGCTGGAGGTTGACCGGGCGCGCCGGCACAACCGTGGAGATCGCATGCTTGTACACCATCTGGGTGACGGTATTCTTGAGCAGAACGACATATTGATCAAAGGATTCGATCTGGCCTTGAAGCTTGATGCCATTCACCAGATAAATCGAAACGGGTACATGCTCCCTGCGAAGCGCGTTGAGGAAGGGGTCTTGTAGAAGTTGCCCTTTGTTGCTCATGGTGTGGACTCCATGGATGTTGTTATGAGTGAGTGGCCTAATGTACCGAAAATTTCCGGTCAAAGGAAAAAAATTTAGCGCTTATTTCGCGTCTTTATCGGCAAACGGATTCTTGCTGGTCACAAACTGCAAGCGCAATGGCGTCCCCTGCAATTTGAAGGCCTCACGGAACGTATGTTCGAGATAACGTTGATAACTGTCGGTGATGTGATCGAGCGCGTTGCCGTGAATCACGACAATCGGCGGATTCGAACCGCCCTGATGGGCGTAACGCGGCTTCGGACGGAATACGCCATGTTTCGCCGGCGCCTGCTTGGCAACCGCATCGGCAAGCACGCGCGTCAGCCGTGGCGTTGACAATTTCGTCATCGCCGCCTTGTAGGCCGCATCGACTGAACGGAACAAGGCCTCGAGTCCGATATTCTCGCGGGCAGAAATAAAATGGAATTTGGCGAAATCGAGGAATTTCAGCTTGCGTTGCAGCAAGAGACGCGTCTGCTCACGGACGTAGGAATCGAGCCCATCCCACTTGTTGACCGCAACCACCAGCGCTCGACCAGACTGCACGACGAAATCGGCGATATGCGCATCCTGTTCGGAAACATCGGCTTGGGCATCGACCATCAGGATGACCACATTGGCATCCTCGATCGATTGCAGGGTTTTCACCACCGAGAACTTCTCGATGGTGTCGAAAACCTTGCCACGCCGACGCATCCCGGCGGTATCGACCAGCACGTAACGACGACCGCCGCGCTCGAAATCGATCTCGATGGAATCCCGCGTCGTACCCGGTGCATCGAAGGCAATGACGCGCTCTTCACCGAGCAGGGAATTGATCAGCGTCGATTTGCCGACATTCGGCCGACCGACGATGGCGACACGTGTCACATCACCTTGCGGTTCATCTTCATCTTCTTCGGGTTCCGGGAAGCCATCCAGGGCGAGATCGATCAAATTACGCACGCCTTCGCCATGCGATGCCGAAATTGCGTACGGTTCACCCAGCCCAAGTTCATGGAAATCGGCGGCGACCATGCCGCGATTCATGCCCTCGGACTTGTTGACCGCAACAAAGACCGGTCGCTCTAGACGCCGCAGCTTGTTGGCGATTTCCTTGTCGTGTGGCGTGATGCCAGTCCGCCCATCGACCACGAAAATGACAGCATCCGCCTCGGCAATCGCCTGTTCGGTCTGGCGCGCCATCTCGCTGAGGATGCCATCCTTGACCAGCGGCTCGAAACCACCGGTATCGACGACCAGATAAGGCTTGCGGCCCAGTCGGCCATGGCCGTAATGACGGTCGCGGGTCAACCC
>JACCDQ011452321.1_pt1 | contig 11213 bp, 10 predicted proteins | sample 7446031 | NCBI WGS metagenome assembly JACCDQ01 (sample SAMN15323442, study PRJNA562643) | freshwater metagenome | isolation source: river surface water | place: USA:Blue River Watershed | collected 2017-08-17
CGGGACTCGCGCCTGAGCTGCGGCAGAAACACCAGAACGCATTCCTGCGCGAAGATGGCGTGGTGATGGTCGCCACCATTGCGTTTGGCATGGGCATCGACAAGCCCGATGTGCGCTTTGTCGCGCACCTGGACATGCCCAAGAACATCGAAGGCTACTACCAGGAAACCGGCCGCGCCGGGCGCGACGGGCTCGCGTCGGATGCGTGGATGGCCTACGGCCTGCAGGACGTGGTCAACCAGCGCCGCATGATCGACGAAAGCCCTGCGGCCGAGGAGTTCAAGCAGGTCATGCGCGGCAAGCTCGACGCGCTGCTGGCCCTGGCCGAAGCGACCGACTGCCGACGTGCGCGGCTGCTGGGCTACTTTGGCGAAACCTACAGCGGGCAGCAGGACAGCGGCGGCGGCATCTACATGCCGTATTGCGGCAACTGCGACAACTGCCTCAATCCGCCCGAAGTCTGGGACGGCACGGACGCCGCACGAAAGCTGCTGTCCACCGTCTACCGCTGCCAGCAGGCCAGCCGCAGCGGCTTTGGCGCCGCGCACACCATGGACATCGTGCGCGGCAAGCTGACCGACAAGGTCCGGCAGCGCGGGCACGACCAGCTGAGCACCTTTGGCGTGGGCGCCGACTACAGCGAGCAGCAATTGCGCGCGGTGCTGCGCCAGCTGATCGCACTGGGCGCGCTCAACGTCCGCAGCGAAGACGGCTTCAACACGCTGGAGCTGACCGATGGTTCGCGTCCGGTGCTGCGCGGGGAGCAGTCGGTTTTGTTGCGTGAATCGGTCACCGCCGAGAAAACCTCGCGCAGCAAAAGCAAGGGCCGCACCGCCCCCACAGTGGCCGCCGCCAACCTGGGGCAGGAGGCGATGGTGCGTTTCATTCACCTCAAGGCCTGGCGCGCCGAGGTTGCCCGAGAACACAACCTGCCCGCCTACGTCATCTTCCACGACGCCACGCTCGCCGCCATTGCCGAAGCCGCGCCGCAGTCGCTGGCAGACCTGCAGGGCATCAGCGGCATTGGCACCAAAAAGCTCGAGGCCTATGGCGAGCAGGTGCTGCAGGTATGCCGGGCGAGCTGACGCACAGACGAACAGACGCCCTCCCAGTACCTTGCGGCATCGTTTTGGATGCCCGCAAGGATCTTGTCCCATGAAAACCGCGACCGCCGTTCTGCGCCACGAACACGAGGCCATCGTGCTGGCCCTGCGCATCCTGGCCGAAATCGACCGGCATGCCATTGCGCACGACCCCGTGGAGCGGCAGGACCTGCAGGCGCTGGTGGACTTTCTGGCGGAGTTTGCCGACACCTGCCACCACGGCAAGGAAGAACAGCTGCTGTTCCCGCGCCTGGCGCAGACCGGCAACCCGAAAGTGCAGCACACGGTGGAACGCCTGCTGCCCGAGCATGTCCGCGGGCGGCACTGGATCGGCAAAATGCGCCAGGCCCTGCAGCCCTTGCGGCCCGAGGCCTTTCACGAGGCGGCGCGGGCTTACGCCCAGCTGCTGCTGACGCACATCGAGCAGGAAAACACCGTGCTGTTCCCCATGGCCGAACAACTCCTGAGCACCGAAGAACTGATCGCCCTGTCGCGCGAGTTCGACACGTTTGAGCGACAGGTCATGGGCCCCGAGCGCCATGAGGCACTGCACGACCTGCTGAGCCGGCTTCAGACGCGTTACAGCATCTGAAGCCGCTGCGTACAGCGCTCAAATCACGCCACGACGCAGCTGGTCACGTTCCATCGACTCAAACAGCGCCTTGAAGTTGCCTTCGCCGAAACCTTCGTCGGCCTTGCGCTGGATGAATTCGAAGAACACCGGGCCCAACAGCGTCTGGCTGAAGATCTGCAGCAACAGACGCTTCTCGCCATTCGCGGTGGAGCCGTCAAGCAGGATGCCCCGCGTCTGCAGCTCACCCACTGGTTCACCGTGACCGGGCAGGCGTTCGGCCAGCATTTCGTAGTAGATGTCGTTGGGCGCGGTCATGAGCGGGATGCCGGCCATCTGCAGCGCATCCACGCTGGCGAGGATGTCATCCGTCAGCAGCGCAATGTGCTGGATGCCCTCGCCGTTGAACTGCTGCAGGTATTCCTGGATCTGCCCGCCGTTGGCGCCCGACTCCTCGTTGAGCGGGATGCGGATCAGGCCGTCGGGCGCGGTCATGGCGCGGCTGGTCAGGCCGGTGTACTCGCCCTGGATGTCGAAGTAGCGGATCTCGCGGAAATTGAAAATGCGCTCGTAAAAGCTGCCCCAGAACGCCATGCGGCCCTTGTAGACATTGTGCGTGAGGTGATCGATCATTTTGAAGCCATGCCCCACCGGATGGCGCTCGGCGCCAGGCAGCCATTCAAAGTCGATGTCGTAGATGCTCTTGCCGTCTTCGAATCGGTCGATCAGGTACAGCGGCGCACCGCCAATGCCCTTGATGGCCGGCAGACGCAGTTCCATCGGGCCGGTGGGCACGTCAATCGGCTGGGCCCCCTGCTCCAGGGCACGCGCATAGGCTTTGTGCGCATCACGCACACGGAACGCCATGGCGCAAGGGCCCGGACCGTGCTCTGCAGCGAAATAGCCCGCAAGGCTGCGCGGCTCGCGGTTGACGATGAAATTGATGTCGCCCTGGCGGTAGAGCACCACATCCTTGGAGCGGTGTTTCGCAACAAGACTGAAACCCAGCTTTTCAAACAGCGGCTCCAGCACATTGGGGGTGGGGGATGCGAACTCGACGAACTCGAAGCCGCACAGGCCCATGGGGTTGTCAAACAGATCGGCCATGTCTTTTCTCCATGCAATGGCAGCGCCACCACGTCCGTGGTGCGCGCGAACAAACAAAAGGAAAGGAGAGCGAAGCGCCTGCGACCCTCAGGCCGCAAGGCTTCAGAAGGACACTGGCGGCGCGCCCGGCCTGCCCCGCGTGCTGCGCGCGAGGTGGATACCGACAATCAGGGCCTGGATGGACATGGGGCGATTGTCAGGGTCGCCGGATGGTTTGACAAGACGGCCCGCCATCAGGCCACTGCGGGCTTGACCACCGCCGGCTCGCGGATCGGCAGATTGATGAGTGCGGCGCCAGCGGCCAGCACGATGTCGGCATACCACATCCAGTTGTAGTCACCAAAGTGCGTGATGGCCAGGCCGCCCAGCCAGGCGCCCATGAAGCCCCCGATCTGGTGCGACAGCAGCGTCATGCCAAACAGCGTGGCCAGGTAGCGTGCACCGAACAGTTTGCCCACCACCGTGGCCGTGGGCGGCACCGTGGCCAGCCAGGTGAAGCCCAGACCGGCGGCGAACACGTAGAAAGTCCAGGCGGTCTTGGGCAGCAGCAGGTAAGCGATGACCAGGACCGCACGCGAACCGTACATCCAGGCCAGCACATGCTTGCTGCGGTACTTGGTCACGGCCGAGCCGGCATACAGACTGCCGAAAATATTGGCCAGACCGATGATGGCCAACGACCAGCTGGCCACCGAAGGCGGCAGACCGCACAGGTCCACCTCGCCGGGCAGGTGCGTCACGAGAAAAGCGATGTGGAAACCGCAAGTGAAAAAACCTGCATGCAGCAGCCAGTAGCTGCGGTCGGCAAAGGCATTCTTGATGGCCTGCTTCAGGCCGGTGTCGGGTTCGGGGTGTGGGTGCGCCGCATGGGTTTTGGCGGTCAGCTTGCCCACCAGCGGCAATGCGGCCAGCGTGAGCACGGCGGTGGCCCACATGGCCCCCATCCAGCCCATGGACTGGATCAGCTTCTGGATGATGGGCGCGAACACGAACTGACCGAACGAGCCGCCCGCGTTGATCACGCCCGAAGCCGTGCCCCGCGCCTGCGCTGGCATGCGCTGCGCGGCCGCGCCGATCAGCACCGAAAAGCTCGCGGCGCCGGAACCGGCAGCCGACATCACACCCAGCGTGATGGCCAGCCCCATGCCACTGCTCATGAAGGGTGTGATGGCCGAAGCCAGCGCCATCAGCAGCACACCGCCCATCAACACGCCGCGCGGACCGTACCGGTCGGCCAGCGCGCCCGCGACGGGCTGGATCGCACCCCAGACGAACTGGCCAATCGCCAGAGCCAAACTGAGCGTGACGATGCCCAGCCCGGTGGAAGTGTTGATCGGACTGACGTACAGGCCTATGGACTGACGCATGCCCATGGTGATCATGAGGATGCCGGCAGCGGCCAACGTGACGGCCATGGCGCCGGGATGCTTGAGGGAACGGAACACGTGTGTGTCTTTCAGGCGGGATGAAAACTGGATCTTAGCCATTGACCGCACAACATGCAGACGAGCGCGCGACAAACCATGCACGCTAGACTCGAGGCATGCCTTTCCTGTTGATCCTCACCACCGTTGGCAGTGCCGAAGACGCTCATCGCCTGTCACGCACCCTTGTGGAGGAAGGCTTGTGCGCCTGCGCGCAGATCGAACGCATCGACAGCATTTACCGCTGGGAAGGCGAGGTGGTGCAGGCGCCCGAGTGGCGCATGCTGCTCAAAACCGCCACTGACCGCTACCCACAGGTGGAGCAGCGGCTGCGCGAGCTGCACCCCTACGAGTTGCCGGCCATCTACAGCCTTCGCCCAGAGCAGGCCCTGCCGGCATTTGCCAGCTGGGTGCAACAACCCTGAGCAGACCGGGGATTGGGTATTGCCAGCCAGCAGGCGCATGCTCACACTGAAACCTTTGAGGAGGGTTTCCCATGCGTGGCAATGTTCACACCATGTCGGATCTGTTCAAGCAACTGGGGCTGCCACACGACGCCGCGGCCATAGAGGACTTCATTGCACGGCACGAAGGGGCCTGCGTCGACTGCGCCTTGCCCCACGCCCCGATCTGGACCGAAAGCCAGCGTGCCTTTCTGGAGCAGGCCGTGGCCGACGACTCGGACTGGGCGCTGCCCGCCGAAGAACTGGCGGGCATGCTGGGACACTGAGCGGATCAGCGTGCGCGGCGCTTTTGCACGGCCTGAGCCAATTCATCCAGAACCGGCACCGTCTGCTCGAAGCTGATACAGGCATCGGTGATCGACACGCCATACTGCAAGGGCTGACCCGGTTTCTGGTCCTGCCGGCCTTCGTGCAGATGGCTCTCGATCATCAGGCCCATGATGCGGCGATCACCGCCAGCAATCTGACCGGCAACGTCGTGCGCCACTTCGATCTGTTTGGCGTGCTGCTTGCTGCTGTTGGCATGCGACACATCCACCATGACCTGCGGCTGCAGGCCTGAAGCCTCCAGCACCTTGCAGGCCGCATCGACATCGGCCGCCGAGTAATTGGGCGCCTTGCCGCCGCGCAGGATGATGTGCACGTCCTGGTTGCCACGCGTCTCGAAAATCGCGGCCTGGCCCATCTTGGTCATGCCCATGAAGGCATGTGGTGCTCTGGAGGCCAGCACCGCATCGGCCGCCACCTTGACGCCACCGTCGGTGCCGTTCTTGAAACCCACCGGACACGACAGACCACTGGCCAACTGCCGATGGCTCTGGCTTTCGGTGGTGCGCGCACCGATCGCGCCCCAGGTCACCAAGTCGCTGATGAACTGCGGGCTGAGCAGATCGAGGAACTCGGTGGCCACGGGCAGCCCCGTGTCCAACACGTCCAGCAGCAGCTTGCGCGCCATCTCCAGACCTTCGTTCATGGCAAAGCTGCCGTCCAGATGCGGGTCGTTGATGTAGCCCTTCCAGCCCACGGTGGTGCGCGGCTTCTCGAAATAGACGCGCATGACCACGATCAGGTCTTTGGCGTGCCTGTCCGCCTCCAGCTTCAGTCGGCGCGCGTAGTCCATGGCCTGGTCATGGTCGTGGATGGAGCATGGCCCCACCACCACCACCAGCCGGTCGTCCTGGCCGTGCAGCACATTCGAGATGGCCTGGCGCGAGGCCTCCACCAGCGCGAGGTGCGCGGGGGTGGCCGGCAGTCGCTCTTCAAGCAGTGCAGGCGTCATGAGCGGACGCACCAGTGCGATGCGGGTGTCGTCGATGCGGGTTTTGTCTTGGGTGGAAAGCATGGGATCACCAGATAATCTGCGCAAAGTGTAAAGGCCCGCCATGACAGAGACCCTGCCCCCACCCCAGCTTGAACACGTCTGCGATCTGGCCGTGACGATCGCGCCCCCTTTGGAGGTAGGCCAAACTGCGTCTGGCCTGCGCCGCGTGATTCCGATCACCGGGGGTGTGGTCACAGGCCCGATGCTCAACGGCAAAGTGCTGGCCGGTGGCGCCGACTTTCAGCTGATTCTGGGGGGCGGCACGCAAGCGCACCTGGACGCACGCTACGTGATCGAACTTGACGACGGCACCCGCGTGTTCGTTCAAAACACCGCGCTGCGTTTTGCCTCGCTGGAAAATTCGCAGCGCATCCTGCGCGGCGAACCGGTCAACCCGGCCGACATCTATTTCCGCTGCCAGCCCAGGCTCGAAGCTGCAGGCGAGAAGTGGGCCTGGCTCAGCGAAAGCCAGTTCATCGGCAGTGGGCGCCGTGCACCCGACGGCGTTTACCTGAGCTTTTACCGGGTGGCCTGAAGCGCCTTGTCGGGCGACCCTTCCAGCCCCGCCAGCAGCGCGGTGTTGTTGCCACCAATCACCATTTCGAACTTGTTGTCGACGAAGGTGTAGTCGTAATAGCCCATGCGCGCCAGCGGCTGGATCTTGAGGATGTCGAGCATGCCCTGGCCGTCGATCACCGCGTCGTCGATGTGGATCGCGACCACGCGGCCAAACACCACATCGGCCGTGCCCATGGGTGGCACGCCCGGAAAACGCAGGGTGTTGAGGTACACACATTCGAACTGGATGGGTGAACCTGCCACGCGCATGGGCTTGACCTTGCGCGAAGGCAGCTTGTGCAAGCCCGCATGTTCAAACTCGTCGACCCCGTGTGACAGCTCTTCTGCCGATTTGTTGACCGCCTCGCGCAGTGCGTAGGTGGCCATGTTCCAGACGAATTCACCGGTCTCTTCGGCATTGCGTACCGAGTCCTTGCGCCCACCAGCGGTGTTCTGGTTGGCCGAGAACATGACGATGGGCGGGTTGAAGGTGACGTTCTGGAACTGGCTGTAGGGCGCCAGGTTGTGCCGCCCCTGGCTGTCCACCGTGGAGATCCAGCCAATCGGCCTGGGCACCACGCAGGACTTGAAAGGGTCGTGGGGCAAGCCGTGCGGCGTCACGCCGGGTTCGTAATACATCGATGTCTCCTGCAATGCACGCGCAGGATCATGGCTCCTTGATCCGACTGGACCCTATCGCCAAGGCGTCTTCAGTTCAAAAAACCCACACCCCGGCGCTCGCGCACCTCGGGCTTGAGGCGGTGCTCGGCTTCGAGCTGCGCAAGGAAGGCTTCGGCATCGAGCGTTTCAGCCAGGATCTGCACCTGACGTTGCACGGCTGCAAAGTCACCCAGGCACAGTTGGTCGAGCTGCGCCAGCCGTTCGCGCCAGGCGCTCGTGAGGGCTTGTGCATCGCCCTGCAAAGCCTCGGTCACAAACATGGCCTCGCGCTGCTCGCGGCGCAGGGGCAGAAACTTCACCTTGAAAGCAAAACGCCGCAGCGCCGCCGCGTCCAGCTGATCCATCAGGTTGGTGGTGCAGATGAAGACGCCGCGAAAGCGCTCCATGCCCTGCAGCATTTCGTTGACCTCGGTGACCTCGTAGTGGCGCTGTGCGCCACGCCGGTCCTGCAAAAAGCTGTCGGCCTCATCGAGCAGCAGCACCGCGCCCTCGCGCTCAGCCTCCGCGAACATGGCCGCCATGTTCTGCTCGGTCTCGCCCACGTACTTGCTCATCAGGTCGCTGGCCTGACGGATGCGCAGCGGTTTGCCCAAGGCCTGCGCGATGTGCGCGGCCAGCGCGCTCTTGCCCGAGCCGGGCGCGCCATGGAAGCACAAGGAGCCGTGGCCGCGCGCCTGCAGCGCCTGCACGATGCGCGGCACCTCGTGGCGGCTTTCCACATGCAGCAGGTCCAGGCTGTATTGCGTGACCGGTGGCACGGCCTGCGGCTGGTGGCGCACACGGCCCAGAGCCTGGTCTGCGTGGGCGAGCTGGCGCTCAATCAGCGCATCCAGCGGTGCGCCCTCGCCCTGCGCCAGCGCGGCAAAACGCACCGCGGTGTGGATCTGCGCGGGGGTCAGGTCATGGCGTGCGCTCAGCCGCACCACCAGCGCGTCGTCCACCGTGTGGCCGGCCAGCGCCTTGCGCACCAGCTGCTCACGCGCGCCAGGCGGTGGGCTGGTCAGCTCCAGGTGGTAGGCAAAGCGGCGGCGGAATGCCGGATCGATCTGTTCAATGCGGTTGGTCACCCAGACCGTGGGCACCGGGTTGGTTTCCAGAATCTGGTTGACCCAGGCCTTGCCGCTGACCGACTGGCTGCCACGCCCGATCACCTGTTCAGCACGCGCCATGAGCTGGCTGGCCTCCATCGACAGCGGCGGAAACACGTCTTCCACCTCGTCAAACAGCAGCGCCGCCTGCGCGCTGCCTTTCAGAAAGGCCTGGGCGATCTGCAGCGAGCGGTAGCGGTCCCGGCCCGAGAGCGAATGGCCTTCGCGGTCGGCGTGCTCCACTTCAAACAGCTTGAGCCCGGCGGCCTGAGCGACCACACGCGCCAATTCGGTCTTGCCGGTGCCCGGCGGGCCGTAGAGCAGGATGTTGACGCCGACTTCGCCGCGCGCCACCGCTCGCGCCAGCAACTGGCGCAGCACGCGGGCGTCTTCAGCCACGTAGTCGAAGTCGGCCTCGCTCAGGCTGCTTCTCGGTGCTGGGCGCGTGAACACCGCCATGAGTTCGGCGGTGTCGCTGTATTCGCGCATCAGGACCGGCGGCAGTTTGTCGCTGACCTTCATCAGGTCCGACAGGTCGGTGATGGCGTGTTCGGACAGCAGGTTGTCCACCAGACCCACCCGCTCCAGCCGCGACCCCGCGCGCAGCGCCTCGGCCACATCGGCCGCGTTCACACCTGCCACCTCGGCCAGCGCGGCGTAGGCCTCGGGCGCGTTGCTGACCTTGAACTCCACCAGCAGACTGCGCAACTCGCGTTGGTAACGCGCCAGCGTGCCGTACAGCAGCACCGCTTGTTCTGCGGCGTTCAGCTGCAGCAGACGCGCCAGCACATCAATGTTTTTCTGCACCCGGGTGGACTGCTTCTTGAGCGTGTGGGCCAGCCACTGCGCCGTGGCCGACAGCACAGCCATCAGGTCCTTGGGCGCTTCGCGGGCGTAGTCGTCCAGATAAAAAAACAGGGTGGCTTCGTCGTAAGGCCCACGCCAGACGGCAAACCGGTCCAGGAATTCACGGTTTTGCAACTGCTCATGGCCGGACCAGGCCTCAAAGGCAGGCCCGCGCTGGCCAAGCCAGCGCCGCAAGCGGTGCAGCACCGTCACCGGCCAGACCAGATGCCGCCCGCACAAAGGCAGCAGACCGGAAAGATCGCGCCTGAGGTTGAATTGCGCGCCTTGCTGCTGCGTCAAGGTCAGCACGAAGTGGGTGCACATCAGGTCCAGCACGGGCGCAGCCGCCAGACCCGGCGGCAGCATCACTTGCCCGGTGCGACTTTCCTGCGCGATGCGTCTGACCATGCCCGACTCCTGCCATGCCATGACAAACCGACTTGTGGCGGACCATAACCGAGCACCGCCCACCTGCAAAGGATTTTTTTGCAACAGAGGCAAAGCGTCCAGCAAGGACGCGGGCATGGCACGCGTTTTGTGGCTCAGCTCAGCGTGTTTTCTGACCTCAATCCATCCCGTATTGGTCTTGGCTACAATACGGCCCATATTCGAGTTTGGAGATACCCCATGTCGGCCCACAACGAACAACACCCCGTCGATCCGGCAGAGGCCGTGGTCAAACACATTCCGGTCGTGATCCCCGTGGTGGGCGGCCTGCTGATCTTCCTGCTGGCTTTCATCGCCGTGTTCATGGCCTGATCGCCCGGCGAAAGCTCGCAAAACCCGCTTCAGGCGGGTTTTTTTGTGCCCCAAATTGGTCTTCGCATAAAGTAATGCATTTATTGCATAGATTTTCAGCCTGATGACAGGCACAAAAGAAGCGGCCTCCCTAAAATCGGTCTCCTGCCGGTTACCAGAGGGTTACACGCCCTGTGTGACAGGCCCATGACCGGACGTCTTGCAGACCCGGTCATCGTTTTTCCAGAGGTCAACAAGTGCTTTTGCCCTGTGGAAAGACGATTTCAAACTTTGGAGCTTTTCCCATGAACTCACCCGTGATGCAGGGCTTGAACCTGAACACACCGGCCTACGTCAAGAACGCCAAACTGATCGCCTGGGTCGCCGAAATGGCCGCCCTGTGCAAGCCCGACAACATCTACTGGGCCGACGGCTCGCAAGAGGAATACGACCGCCTGTGCCAGGAACTGGTCGATGCCGGCACCTTCAAGAAGCTCAACCCCGCCAAGCGCGCCAACTCCTTCCTGGCCTGGACCGATCCTTCGGACGTGGCCCGCGTGGAAGACCGCACCTACATCTGTTCCGAGAAAAAGGAAGACGCCGGCCCGACCAACAACTGGATGGCCCCGGCCGAGATGCGCGCCACCCTCAATCCGTTGTTTGACGGCTGCATGAAGGGTCGCACCATGTACGTGGTGCCCTTCTCCATGGGCCCGCTGGGTTCGCACATCGCCCACATCGGCATCGAGCTGACCGACAGCGCCTACGTGGTCGTCAACCAGAAGCTGATGACCCGCATGGGCAAGGCGGTGTACGACGTGCTCGGCACCGATGGCGAGTTCGTGCCCTGCGTGCACACCGTGGGCGCCCCGCTGGCCGCTGGCGAAAAGGACAAGACCGCCTGGCCCTGCAACCCGACCACCAAGTACATCGTGCATTACCCCGAAACGCGCGAGATCTGGTCGTATGGTTCGGGCTACGGCGGCAACGCGCTGCTGGGCAAGAAGTGCTTTGCGCTGCGCATTGCGTCCACCATGGGCAAGGACGGCGGCTGGCTGGCCGAGCACATGTTGATCCTGGGCGTGACCAGCCCCGAGGGCAAGAAGTACCACGTCGCGGCCGCCTTCCCCAGCGCCTGCGGCAAGACCAACTTCTCGATGCTGGTGCCGCCCAAGGCCTTTGACGGCTGGAAAGTCACCACCATCGGCGACGACATCGCCTGGATCAAGCCGAACGCCGATGGCAAGATGTACGCCATCAACCCGGAAGCCGGTTACTTCGGCGTCGCTCCGGGCACCAACATGCAGACCAA
>JACCDQ011377962.1_pt1 | contig 11212 bp, 7 predicted proteins | sample 7446031 | NCBI WGS metagenome assembly JACCDQ01 (sample SAMN15323442, study PRJNA562643) | freshwater metagenome | isolation source: river surface water | place: USA:Blue River Watershed | collected 2017-08-17
CACCTGCCAGCGCGGCGGTCAGCCACTTGGGCTTCAGGCCACGGCCGGACCAGGTCTCGCCGGAGCCGGGGTGGCGGTATTTGGCCGCGACCGGCTTGCCGATGCGGCCATCACTGCCCTTGGCCTTGTTGGGGCCCCGGGGCCTGCGCACGGCAGAAACTTCGAGGTCCGCCACCGTCAGGCCGTGTTCAGCCATCAGCGCGCGTACCTTGTCGATCGCGGTTTGACGCTCGGCCACCTGCAGGTCCTTCAGCGCCTGCTCCAGCGCCGCCTGCTGCGCCGCCAAGGCGTCGCGCTGTTTCAGAAGTTCGGCGAGTGTCGTCATGGAATCAAGTCCTGAATCGGGATCGCACCGACCGGCAGGTTAGGCCGGTCAACGCAGGGTTCTGGGGGAGAACCCAGATACTAACCGAAGGGACTTCCCGAGAAAATCCGTTGAAACGTCAGACCGAGGCGGATTTGTATTTACGCGGAGGCCTGACACCGAATACAAGAGCGAGAAATAGGCGCCTCCCGGCGCCCAAGGGCCTGCTACAGCAAACCCAGTTCAGCAAACGACGTGATGCGGCCAGCGGTCACGATCAGGTGATCAAGCACCTTGACCTCGACCAGTGACAGCGCTGCCTTGAGCGCCTGCGTCAGCATCTCGTCGGAACGACTCGGCTCGGTCGACCCGGACGGATGGTTGTGCGCCAGGATGACCCCGGCCGCGTTCAGCGCCAGGGCCTCCTTGACGATCTCGCGTGGGTAGACGGCGGTCTGCGTGACGGAGCCCCGGAACATCTCCTTGAGGGCGATCACGCGCATCTGCGCATCGAGGAACAGCACGTCGAAGACTTCGTGCTCCAACGTCCCGATCGCCACCTGCAGGTAGCGGCGCACCACCTGCGGCGAATCCATTGACGCACCGGCGCGAATCTGCTGCGCGAGCACCCGCTGTGCCTGCAGCAGCACCTCCTCCGCCCGCGCGGGCCGGTACTGGCCATCGACCTCGCGGACCATCAGACAGGCCTCGGCCGACACAGCCGAATCGGCCAGGATAGAAGACGACGAAAACGACGACGACAGCGTCGAGGAAACGGAAGACGGCGACATGGCGAACTCCGGTCGGTTTCGGGCGGGATTGCCCGAGACCGGAGCACCCCGGCGCAGCGCAGCGGTCAGGGTTCGCAGACGGCCGCAGGCCGCCAGGGTTCGCGCACAGCGCGAGCCCGCAGACCTTGACGGCGAGAACGACGGGGTAGCGTGGGTCGACACGGCAAGCCCACCCTTGGCAGGCCACCACACCCATCCACCAGACGACGCCGGCGCAGCCGGCCAAGATGGCTCGGCGTCAAGGATGGCAGCCCGAGAGGGGCGAGACCCTGGCTGCAGGCCGGGGGGCTCGACGCGCAGCGCAACAGCCTGGCCCCCGTGAAACGGGGGGACGCATGGGAATAGGGCACTGGACGGACAAGGGCCGGGTGTCGATACTTGATTTGAATGGCGGCCGTGCAGCGGTTGTTGTCGGTCGGGGGTGTTGGCGAAACGACCATTCTTCGGCAAGGACTGGCCGCTTACTACCCCATAATTACAAACTCAGGGGAAGATCTTTCAATGAAGCTTCAAACAATCCGGCTCTCGAACTTCCAATCGTTCGGCGCGATACCAACCGAAATACAGCTGCAGGAGATCACCTACCTCATCGGCCCCAATGGTTCGGGCAAGACAGCTGCGCTCCAGGCACTGTGCCGATTGTTCGCTTTTGATCCCTCACTGCGCCGGGTCCTGCGCTCGGACTTTCATGTTCCCTCCAATGAAGTGGAACCGCCAGCTGAGCGCCAGATGTGGATTGAGGCGGACTTCCTGTTCCCGGAACTTGGCGACGACGAAGACAACAGCACGGTAGCGCCACATTTCGGCCACATGCGCCTTGACGAAGTCGATGGCATACCGCGCGTGCGATTTCGCCTCACCGCCACTATGGGCTTGGATGGGGACATAGAGGAAGCATTGGTCTATGTTCTAGACGTGAATCCCGATGGCTCGCCGCTTAGCAAGGGACAGGTGCAGCGGACCGATCGAAACCATATTCAAGTCCACTACCTACCTGCACGCCGTGATCCCGCCGATCATATTGCCTACAGTGCAAATGCACTGCTGGGACGCCTGCTGCGCGCGGTGAACTGGGACGCAGAGCGAGTTGCCATCAAGGGGCTCACCGATCAAATCAGCAACAGCTTGGCTGCCAACCCATCCATAAATGCCTTCAGCACAAGCCTAAAGACGGCATGGAGTGCTTTGCACAAAGGCAGCTTCTTCGCAGACCCCAAGCTCACCTTTGTTGCGTCTGAAGTCGAGGCCTTGTTGCGGCACATGTCGGTGTCATTCACACCGGGCCATGACGAGCAGTTGGTTGATTTCTCGCGATTGAGCGATGGACAGAAGTCAATGTTGTATTTGTCGCTCGTACTATCCTCACAAGCCATCGGTCGCGCAGTCCTTGCTGAAGATGAAAACTCATTTGACCCAGACAAGTTGCGTCCGCCCGTGTTTACTGTGGTGGCGGTCGAAGAACCAGAGAATAGCCTCTCGCCGCACTACCTTGGGCGCATCGTCAATGCGCTGAACGAGATGACCGGCAATGGCGACGCGCAGGCATTGATCGCAACCCACGCGCCGTCGATGCTGAGGCGCGTCGCGCCAGAAAGGATCCGCTACCTGCGGCTGACTCAGGAGCGAACAACGCACGTCGCGCATATCCAGTTGCCAGAAGCCGCTGACGATGCTCACAAGTTTGTGCGTGAGGCCGTACAAGCCTTTCCAGAGGTCTACTTCTCGCGCCTTGTTGTCCTCGGCGAAGGCGATTGCGAAGAGATCGTTTTGCCACGACTGCTGCAAGCAAAAGGCGCTCCGGTTGACGAATCCGCCGTCACTATTGCCCCTTTAGGAGGCAGACATGTCAACCATTTTTGGCGCTTGCTCTCGGCTTTACAGATTCCTTATCTAACGCTCCTTGATCTAGACGTAGCTCGTTATGCCGCAGGCTGGGGACGGATCAAATACGTCAATGACCAACTGTCAACGCACGAGCCAACCAAGGTGCTGCCCGCAACTCATGCAATTCCTGCTTGGAACAACGCCGCACATAAGGTCCGAGACTATGAGAACTACCTTGATCTGCTCGAGGAACGAGATGTGTACTTCTCGTTCCCCATGGATCTGGATTTTGCGATGTTGCTTGCGTATCCAGATGCATATGGCGTGACAGAGGAAGACCCCGAGGACGCAACGATCAAAGCTGTCTTAGGCAAAAGTCACCACGACGCAAGCCAGTACAGCAAAGACGAGCAGAAGCTATTCAACATCTACCATCAACTTTTTAAAATTGGTAGCAAACCCGCCGCCCATATCGATGCACTGGCGCAGTTGAGTGATGAGAATTTACTGGCTGACATGCCAGCATCCCTGAGCAGATTAGCTGATGCAGTCATCGCCAAGCTCGCGGAGTTGCCAGAGTGATTGCCGCCGATGCGTGGAAGCCTGCGGATGGGCTGACGCTGGAACCCAATGCCCTGCTTGCGGCCAAGGAGCAGGTGCGCAGTCTGGCGCTCACTGCTGGCCCAGGTGCAGGGAAAACGGAAATGCTTGCGCAGCGGGCTGACTTCCTGCTGCGCACGGGCACGTGCCGTTACCCGAAGCGGGTTCTGGCTATCTCATTCAAGGTCGACGCCAGCAGTAACCTGAAACAGCGCGTGAAGCGACGCTGCGGCACAGAGCTAGCCGAGCGTTTTGACAGCTACACGTTTCATGCATTTGCCAAGCGCATCATTGATCGCTTCCGTCCCGTTCTGGTGGGGCGAGACACGCTGAACGCTAGCTACAAAATCGTTGAACGAAAGGTCAGGCCGTCCCCCCTGGAAATTGAGTTTAGCGACCTCGTCCCATTGGCAATCAAGATCCTGCGCAACTCGGCAATTGCGCGGAACGCCATTCGTCAAACCTACAGCGACGTTTTCCTAGACGAGTTCCAAGACTGCACCAACCTGCAGTACGACCTGCTCAAACTAGCCTTTCAGGGCACGAGCATTCGGCTGACCGCCGTGGGCGATACCAAGCAAAAGATCATGGCCTGGGCGGGCGCCATGGACGGAATCTTTCAGGCTTTCGTTGTCGACTTTGCCGCCAAACCGCTAAACATGTATCGCAACTTTCGTTCGCAGCCGAGGCTGCTGCGCCTGCAAAACGAACTCATTCGCAGGCTTGACCCTTCATCCGTCATGCCCGACGAACAGCTTGCTGGCGACGAAGGTGAGGTGTTCGTGCGGCGCTTCGAACACAGTCGCAAGGAGGCTGACTACCTCGCAGATTTGATTGAGGGCTGGATAAAGACCGAGCAACTGCCACCTGCGGATATTGCGGTCCTGATTCGCAATCAGCTTGATCTGTACGCAGATCATCTGATGGCAGCACTTGAAGCGCGAGGCGTACCATTCCGGAACGAGCAGCAGATGCAAGACATCACGGTCGAGCCCGTTGCGCGTTTGATTGTGGACTATCTGTCCTGCCTATATGGTCAGCGTGAGCCCAAAGCATGGATTCGGCTCATGAACCAGCTGATTCCGTTTGCCGACGAAGAGATTCAGTCAAACGCGCGCAAAGATCTTGATTGGCTTGTCAAGCAACAACGAAGAGAGATCGCCATTGCCGAGCTTGTGGGCGATCGTTTCGCCCGCTGGTGGGACTTTGTTCGAGCTTTCCTGAAGCAAGTCAGCATCGAAACACTAGTCTCACTTTCTCCAGACTACGAGTCGCACGATCGATTGAAAGAGGTTGTTCGTGATACCAAGGCCAGAATCGATGAATTACGAAATAAGGAGACTGACCTGCCTAAGGCCCTTGCGCGATTCTCAGACGACCAAGCCGTACGATTCCTGACCATCCATAAGAGCAAGGGGCTTGAGTTCGATTCGGTCATCATCATGGCCGTCGAAAATGAAATCTTCTTTGGCGATCAGGATGAAAACCGGTGCACCTATTTCGTCGGGGTTTCTCGTGCCAAGAGGCGCTTGTTTCTTACGCATGCAGATCAACGGGATCGCCCCGCAGCGGCGAGGCGATGGGATGTGCAACGCACAGCTCAAGATGAATATCTTGGCTATGCAGCGCCGTTTGTGAAAAAAGAACAATAGGTAATCGTAGCGACGCCGGAGTCGGGTGATTTTCGGCGACTCGGTGCGCCAGCCGCGGCCGGGCGGAGGTATGTGAATCGGTAGATAAACTGGTGGCCGCGAATATCCATTACTTGAGTAAGCAGCCGTTCGGCATGTTCATGCAGAACGACCGCGATCAGTCTCAATCTGTCGGCGAATCCCGGCAGTCGGCTTTGCCGCGTAAGGAGTCGGTGGCGATTGTCGGGCGTGCTCACTGTCACTGGCATCAAGCCGACGTTCGATCTAGCGGTCGGTGATCGCCCTAGCGGCAACTATTTTAGGTTTAGCCGACAACAGTGCCCGGGCACGATGGGCACCGAGCTTGAACGCCCTGCCACGTTGACATTATTGAACTGGCGGCACCAACCCTCTACGGTCATTCGTGAGCAGGAGGTACTTCACTAAAAGCCGACGCCCAGTTAAATGTGCGCCTGAATCACCAAGGAACGTTGCGCAACAGAGGTAGTTTGTTTAAGCGTGCGGACATAACGCCGCATAACTGGGGCATCATTCACGCCCGGCGACCATAATGGCAAATGCCAGGATTGACCTATTTTGATGATTGACAAACGAAACCTAGACGATTCACGCGCGTTGCTCAAACGGGCGCGAGAGCACTTTGCTGAATTGAATGCATTGTTGGGTCCGGGGCTATGGAGTACAAGCGAACGACGTGACTCGGACAGTGGTGAGTGGCACTATTACCTTCGTTTAGACCGGCAACGCTTAATTACGGCAAAGCCTATCATTGCGGATTGCGCGAACAATGTGGCGGCAGCATTGGATCATGTTTCGGCGGCTATCGCGAAGGCGAAAGGCCATAGTCGGCTGAGGCATTTCTATTTTCCATGGGGCTTCACTGACGAAGAATTCAATAAGAGCTTAACCAAGGCTAAAAAGGTAATCGGAGCGGAAATGGCTAAAGCGATTTCAGCCGCGCGCGCAAAGCATCGACATGAGGTCAACCATGTAGCAGCCGCGAAACAGATTTCCAATTCCGGAAAGCACTGGGAACTTATGATTACAGTTGGAACAGCGCACGCCATTGCTTTGTGCAATCCGGGAGGAGGTCAGCGCATTTTTCAAATCCCATCGGATGCCTTTTCCGCCACAGATGTATTCGAATATTACAGGGGAAGTGAACGTCTTCCCAGCGCGCCACTTAGCATCGTGATTGGTCAGACAATCGAAGGTCTCGACGATTACCTGCCAACGTCACCGGATTTAATCCTTGAATGCTCCTTTCGGTTTGTGGAGGGCATTATCCTCGCAATAGAGGCGGCTATGGAGGATTGATTTCGGCTTACCCGCCGAGCTTGGTCAGGTACGGCAGCACCAGAGGTCCGACGGTGCCGGCAAGCGTGCAAACCTGCTCACCGAACTTGCCGATCTTGCCCAAGTTGTCACACACGTCTGCCGTCTTCTTAATGACACCGCCGGCCTTGGCGAACAGACCCTTCGCGGCCTCGGGTGCTGCGGCATGCTCAGCCTCAACCCGGGTACGTTCGACCATGTAGGCGCCGGCCACTTTCTGCAATGCATCCTGCAACGGTCGTGCGCCCTGAACGCCGTACACCCGCAGCGCTGCGCGTATGGTGTCCACCTGTCGTTGGATAAAGTCGCGAAGGTACGGCGACACCTCTGCGTCCTTGAGCGCAGCTTCGAGAGATCTCAGTTCAGTCAGCAATTCCTTCATGTGCTCGGCGAGCATGTCTGGCTCGGCATATTCGCGCAAGGCCCATTCGGCCCACTCAAACACCTTCCCGCACTCAGGTGGGGTGATGTTGCCTCGATAGCTGTGCCACTTTCCATGCAGCAGACCCGGCGCTGCCACGTCACGCAGACGCTCAAAGCCTGGACTCGTTAGATTCGCGGGGACACCGACTTCGTCCAACCTCTTCCTAGTCAGGGCAATCTCGGAACGGAGTGCCATCACGCATGCGGTCACGTCGTCCTCGTAGTTCGGGCTGGTCTTGTCGATGTCGAAAACGTCTGCCCAAGTCTGGACCAACTGATAGTCGTTGCTTTGGGCGATCAGCTTTTCGTAGATATGGTGCAGGCGTGCGGCTGGGTTCATTGGTAATTCTCGATCTTGAAGGACTTGTATCCGACTTCGGCAGCCACAGCTTGATGCAGCCGCACCGCAAGTGGCCCCACCACCGACCAAAGCGGGAAGTGCTTCATGCCCGTCTTGATGTACCGCAGTCCCTGATGCTCGTTCAAGCCGACAAGCATGCGCATCGCGTCGGTGTCGTTGGCGTGCTCCTTGAAGATTGACAGCAGGCCGATTTCCTTTGCCTTTTTGTGGCAGGCATGCAGGTCGCGCCCGTACTTCGCGCTACGAATCTCCTTCGCTGTCACGCCCTTGTGGCGCAGGTAGGACTTCAGAGTCAACTCAATGCCGTGCAGCGCAAGGAAGTACGCGGGGATCGGTGAGATGTGATTTGGCGTGAGGTCGCTTCGCTCTACCAGCAGCGCCGCTTCGATGTAGTCGAAGGCGTACCTGACCAGCCCAACCGCTGTCGTGCGGTCTTCTTCAACAATTGCCTTATCCATGCAGCGATTGTCTGCGCTTGGCCGGCTCCCGGTGGTCGCGAGCGGCTGCCTCTGGGGTACTAAACCCGTAGAGTTGGCGCTTTGCCTTCGAGCAGGCTTGGTGATGATCGACCGGCTGGTAAGGATCGGCACGATGAGTTCGCTGACAACAGGACCAGTCACACGATCGTCACTGACCTATGCCAAACATTATGGTATCGGCTGAACCGGGGATGACAAACCGCTTCCCGGGTGCTGCCGCCACTCGCCTTCCTCGCTGGCAAACGATAGCAATCGGTGTCCGCCACCCTTCTTTCGAAAATGGCGAGCGGCAGCAGCCCGTCTGTTGCGGGCATCAACCGCCTCCAGTTTCCCCGCACCACAGAGTGACACGCTTATCAACTTCACCGCCGACCTTGCATGGCGCGCACGTTTTACATTCCTCAGCCCGGCTCCAACACCCTCCCCCTCTCCGCCAGCCTCTTCACAAACCCCCCTCGCCCACTGACCCCGATCACCAGCCGCTGTGTCGCACGCGTGGCGGCGACGTAGAACAGCCGGGCCTCCTCGCGCTCGTCTTCTCCATTCACCGGCATCAGCCCGACACCGGACAGCGCGACGACCGGGAACTCCAGGCCCTTGCTGACCTTCATGGTCATGACCTTCACCGAGTCGTGGTTCGGCCGGAAGTCGCCGGACTTCTTGCGGACCTGCATCGGCACGCCCTTGCCGCGCAGCGCGGCGGCGCAGGCGTCCATCGTCGGGTAGTCGCGGCAGAGGATGGCCATGTCGCCCCAGGCGTGGCCTTCCTGGTGGGCTGCGTGCAGGTGGTTGGCGATGGCCCAGGCCTCTTCGCGCAAGGTCGGCAGGCGGATGACGACTGGCTCGTCGCCCTCGCGGCCGTAGCTGATCGGCTTGACCAGCGGCACGCCGTCGTCGTCGCGGTCCTCGGCGGTCAGCAGATCGGCGGCGACCATGCTGGCGACCTTCAGGATCTGCTTGGTGTTGCGGTAGTTGATCTTGAGGATCGTCGTGCGCCCCTGGGCCTGGATGCCCACGCTCTTGAAGCTGAACTGCCGTGACGTGCGGCGCTCGTAGATGCTCTGCGCGTCGTCGTAGAGCAGCAGCAGGCTGTTGGTGCTGGGGTCGACCATCTGCGTGACGAGCTTGAGCCACTCGGGGCGGAAGTCGTGGCCCTCGTCGATCAGCACGGCCTGGTACTGGCCGGAGGGGATCTGCCGACGTTCGACCGCGCGGATCACGCCGTCGACCATCTCGTCGAACATGCCCGGCCCCTGCGCCGGCAGGGCCTGACCGAAGGCGACCAGCTGCTGGCGGCACCACTTGTGGAAGTTGCGCGCGTGCACGCGGTCGGCCAGGCCCTTGGCGGCGAAGGTGGCGTCCAGCTGGGTGGCGAGCGGCTCGTTGAAGCAGAGCACGAGGATGGGCTTGGACGTGGGCGTGAAGGTCCGCGCCAGGTACTCGGCGCGGTAGGCCAGGATCATGGTCTTGCCCGAGCCGGCGACGCCGTGGATGACCCGGTGGCCGTCGCCCAGGCTGCGGGCGAGCTGTTCCTGCTGCAGGTCCATGACGCGCATGACGCTGGGCAGCTCGGCGGCGGGGTCGTCGTCGTCGAACAGGCTGTCCTGCGTCGGCACGCGGACCTCGGGGAACATGATCCAGCGCACCCGGTCGAGCTGCGGCAGGCTCATCACGCCGCCGAAGGCGTGGGCGAACATGTGCCAGAGGCGCTGCTGGAAGGCCTCGGGCTCGGCGGATTCGAGCATCTCGTCCGAGCAGATGACCAGCTCGGGCGCGATCGCCTGGTCCAGCCCGGCGGCCTCGAACTGCTTGCGCGTGATGCGGGACAGCACGACGCCGTAGCCCCACGGGAAGGCCAGCTTGCCCTGGTGCGGGCCGGACGGCTGGATCAGCTGCGGGTCGCGCTCCAGCGCGTTGACCACCTGGATGGCGCAATGCCGCGCCTGGGCCAGCGGGTTGATCACCACCTTCACCTGGCCGTCGGGGACGATCTCCCAGGCCTGGCGGCTGGCCTTGTGGATGGTCTCGAGCCGCCAGTCCTTGGTCTCCAGGATCAGCACGCCGCGACGCGGGTGGAGGATCACGAAATCGGGGTGGGACTGCTTCGGGCCGACCGGAACGTCGTACCAGAGCAGGTAGTCGTCGTCGAGCTTCTGCTCCAGTCGCTCGGCAAACCGGCGCTCACCGGACGTCATCCGGGAGTCACAGGCCGAGAGCGCGGGGGTGAGGGTGGCCATCGCCCGATCTTAGATTTGCCGGATCGGGCGGCGCGGGTCGAGCGCTGGGCTGCATCGCCAACTTCGTCACCCGGTTGTGGCGGTCCGCGCCGAGCGACCTCGACGGAAGTGAGCAGGTGTCACGGACGGCAAATCTAACGTCCTACCGAAACCTGGTTTGGCCTACTTTTGGCCTACCTGCCTCGGCAGTCGAAGGTGGATCTCCGCGTCAGAATAGAAAAAGCCCCGTAAATCAATGACTTACGGGGCTTATCCTGGTGGGCGGTGCAGGGTTCGAACCTGCGACCCCTGCCGTGTGAAGGCAGTGCTCTACCGCTGAGCTAACCGCCCGAAATCTTGGGGGCCGGGGACCGGCTGCCTTGGTTCGGGCTTCGTGGCATGGCTGCCGCGAAGACCGCAATTATGCCAAGGAGACGGCGGGTTGCGCCAGCCCTGGGCGTGATTTTTTTGCTTCAGCGGTCGCCTCAAGGGGTGACTTCAACGGCCGGGTTCAGGTCGGGGTGCAGGCGCCAGACGGTCTTGCCGCCGCTGGCCTTGTCGAGTTCGGCCAGGACCGATGCGTGGGCGCTGGTCTCGGCGTCGGTGGCGGCGATGACGGGCAGGCGGAAGGTGGACAGGTCGACCTGCATCAGCGCCTCGTCGACGCCGCCGTTGGCGTCCGCACCGTCGTCGCGGCCGCTGTCGATGCCCAGCGCGTTCTGGCCGCGGGTCAGGCGGATGTAGACCTCGGCGAGCAGCTCGGCGTCCATCAGCGCGCCGTGCAGCGTGCGGTGGGAGTTGTCGACCTCCAGGCGCTTGCACAGCGCGTCCAGCGAGTTGGCCTTGCCGGGGAACTGCTCGCGCGCCATCAGCAGGGTGTCGACCACGCCGCTGACCAGGTCGGACATCGGCGGCAGGCCGACGCGCTTGAGCTCGGCGTTGAGGAAGCCGATGTCGAAGGCCGCGTTGTGGATGACCACCTCGGCCCCGCGCACGTAGTCGACGAAGGCCTGCGAGACGGCCTTGAAGACGGGCTTGTCGGCCAGGAAGGCGTCGGTCAGGCCGTGGACCCGGATCGCCTCCTCGTTGCCCGGCCGCTCGGGGTTGAGGTACTCGTGGAAGTGGTGACCGGTCAGGCGCCGGTTGACCATCTCGACGCAGCCGATCTCGACGATGCGGTCGCCGGTCTCGGGGTTCAGGCCGGTGGTTTCGGTGTCGAGGAAGATC